>Ga0208789_1001045_pt1 | contig 18105 bp, 11 predicted proteins | sample Methanotroph_Enr_FD_187368 | JGI IMG/M metagenome (GOLD analysis project Ga0208789, IMG submission 187368) | Enriched soil microbial communities from Old Woman Creek wetland in Ohio, USA - Methanotroph_Enrichment_5 (SPAdes) (version 2) | ecosystem: Environmental > Terrestrial > Soil > Wetlands...
ACCTAAAGCATGCGTTTAATCCACGCTGGAATACATTAATATAGTTCTGATAATGCAAATTTTATAATGAGTCTTGTCTATTAATTTAGATCCGCTATAATTTGATATGATATTCTGAATGAAGTAGATAGCCTATAAAAGAGAAAAGAGAGGTGGAATCCTCTCTTTTCAGTGTTTTTTAATTATTTGCAGAAAAAAAATGCTGTTTGATATTTTATCTGGGGCTAAAGTATAATTAACTTACAGATAATCCGTAAAAATCATTGTTAAAAGATGTTAATAAAATTAGATCGTCTACTCATCTGAATCCTTATCGTGGGATTTCTCTTTTTCTTCGTCATCATCTTCTCTTTCATCATTCTCTTTCAAATCGAGAGTTGAATCAAAGAAATCCTCATCTTTATCAGACTTTGTATCAATCTTTACTGGAACTTTGATCAGGTAACTAGCTTCTTCAGTGTCGAGGGTTATAGCAAAAAAAAATGTGCCACCAGCCATAGGAACTTTTATGGTATTGTTGATCCAACCCAATGGATATTTTTTGCGAATGGCTTCCATTAGATCTGGCGTGACATTTGCATAATTGATTATCAGCTTTTTACGATTAGTTTGCATTGTAGTTGCAGTTTTTCATTCGAAATAGGGCGCAATTATACGGAAGAAAAAGAAAATAACATATAATTTTTGATAAATTAACAAAGATTTATCCTTTTAAGAATACTATTTCACTTTTTTGAGTACGATGGCAGTCCGATTGGTGGAGTATATGCTCAACCGGTTGGTTGAAGTGGCTTCATCAAAACGTGTAGTATATAGCATTTCTTCATTTATCCGGCCATGACCGCCAAAATTAACGTGGTCGGTATTAAGAATGATTTTATATTTGCCTGGTTCGGGTACTGTAAATTCATATCCTGGTATTGAACCGGAGGTATGAAAATTAAATATAAATAGTAAACCTGCTCTCTCATAAATCAGGCATTTGTTATTTTCATCACTATTGATCTGGTTGGCATACAATGTACTTAATAATTTGGCATCCTTGATTATTTTAATCATAGCACGATCAAAATCCGACAAGTAGTGATACCTGAGCAGAGGGTTATCCATTAGTGACCATTGACGGCGTGCATGCTTGTAACTCCAGTCATTCCCTTCGCGCGGGAAATCAATCCATTCGGGATGTCCAAACTCATTCCCCATGAAATTCAGATAGGCCTGTCCACCGAGTGAAATAGTAATAAGTCGTATCATTTTATGTAAAGCGATTCCGCGATCAACCACGAGGTTTTCGCCTGAAGACTGCATGTTAAAATACATTTCCTTATCCATCAACCGGAATGCTATGGTTTTGTCACCTACCAGGGCCTGGTCGTGCGACTCACAATACGTTACTGTTTTTACATAAGGTAACCGGTCGTTCAGTACTTTCCACATCTCGGCCATGCTCCATTGTTCATCAGGAACATCTTTAAGGTATTTAATCCAGAAATCAGGAATTCCCATTCCCAGCCTGAAATCAAAGCCTATACCTCCATCCTCAATGGGAGAAGCCAACCCGGGCATTCCCGAAACATCTTCAGCAATAGTAACTGCCTGCGGATTAATTTTATGAGCGAGGTGATTGGCCAGTTGCAAATAGGTCACCGCATCGAACTCAACTCCCTGGTTAAAGTATTTATCAATATTATCAATAGGTTCGTCACCATGGTGAAAATACAGCATGGATCCCACACCATCAAACCTGAAACCATCGAAATGAAACTCTTTAAGCCAATATCGTATGTTTGAAAGCAGAAACTGCAATACTTCTGTTTTGCCATAATCAAATAGCTTTGAATCCCAGTTTGGGTGTTCACCCCTGGATCCTGCATGAAAGTATTGGGTTTCACTTCCGTCAAACTGGTTTAAACCTTCGTTCATGTTTTTTACGGTATGCGAATGTACCAGGTCCATTATCACAGCAATGCCCATGCTATGTGCTGTACTGATAAGGTTTTTCAAGTCTTCGGGCGTACCAAATCGCGATGACGGAGCATAGAAACTTGATATATGATATCCAAAAGATCCGTAATACGGGTGTTCCTGTATAGCCATAAGTTGAACGGCATTATATCCGGCTTTCTTTATCCGGGGCAGAATTTTTTCGGTAAATTCATTGTAAGTACCAAGCACTTCTTTCTCCTGGGCCATTCCAACATGGGCTTCATAAATAAAGAGTTCACCCAGTTTGTGGATATCAAAATGATCGTTTTCCCAATTATAATTGGGAGAAAACCAAAGTTGACCGCTGAAATTTTTAGTATCCTCATCCTGTACTACCCTTGTTATATAGGCAGGAATTCGAAGTTTCTCGCCTATATTACTCTTAACCAATACTTTAATCTTGCTTCCATGTATAAACACAGATTTATAATATTCGGCATTAAGCTTTATCTCCCAAATTCCATTTTCTTTTTTTTGCAAGGGGTGTGAATATTGATTCCATTGATTGAAATCTCCTGTTAAAAAAAGTGCATGTGCAGCAGGAGCCCATTCACGATAAACCCAACAATTCTCCTCAGGAATAAAGTTGATTCCCATAAACTCATATGCCTTCGCGAATTGTTCAATACTTCCGGAAATCGATTCAAGAAAGCTGAGTTTTGACGAAAACCGGTCATGCCTGGCAATTATATCATTTGCAGCCTGTTCGAGCCAGGGATCTTGTTCTATAATCCTTGGTAATTTATCTGAATTTTCCATTATTTCTGATGTGTATTATATTCGGGTGAATATATTTGTTTATGCAAATTAAGAATTAAATTCTTAATTCATGAGATTTTAAGAATCTATTTTTAATATATTATTTAAAATGCAGAAAATCAAGTATTTGATACCTGAAACCTGCGTTTTGTGGCTTCTTTTTCATAAGCCTGGAAAACTATTTAAAGGATAATAAATATTTGTTTGCCATTTAGTTGAATCAACTTCCTTATTAGGATTTGTTACATATTCTTCCCAGGCCGGGCCGGTTATCTGCAATTCCCTGTCATTTATGTATGTTTGCATCGCATTATAAGCTCCTGATATAAGATCATAGGGCCCAAAATACTTTACCATAATTGTTTTTTGAGCATCTTTTTCTATACAATTCATGCCATTTGGAACTGCAACTATTGATGCAACGGGCATACAGGCTTCAATATCAAATTGCAGGTTTGAGTAATTGTGAAAAACAGCTATTGGAGACCCGGTGGGGGAGAGGTTTCGGGATTTAAGAAATTTGGAAATCCTTTGGTACATTCCGGCAAGTTTTGGTTTAATGGTTTCGGGTGAAGCCGTATCCCGAACTGTAAGCAATATATGGGCAGGAACGATAGAATCTATTATTTCGTATCCATTTACTGTTTTGATGTTTCCTGAATACTGACTAAGATTAAATAATCCTCTTTCTAAATCAGGGCCAACCATATAATCCGAAAATAGTCCAAACCACCTTGATATGGGGTTCATTCCAAGATCGCTGTCAAGGCTACTGGTAACAAGTGTGTTTTGATTTTCTTTTGTAAGATGAAAAGTTGTCGTTGATTTACCATTTTTACCATAATCGAGAAGCAACTGAATTGAATCGTAAGGCACACTCGAAATAATTGATAAACTACCTCTTCCAACACTGGTATTGTTGCTCAGCCATTTAAGCGTTGATCCGACACCCGAAACAGGCCCGGAATACAGAAGTTGCATAGTAGTGTCTGCTTGTAGCCAAGGAGACCATTTTACCCAGTTTTCAAGTACATTCACCTGTTTAAAAATACTCCTTTGCGGTGCACTTATCAATAGCCTGCGCTCCACATGCACTTTCCCCGGAAGCAGAAAGCCCACAGATATCGCGATGAGAGCTATACATAGAATAATAAATAATATTCGGCGTAGCGTTTTCAATATCACAGATCTAATTTGTTGCGTAAAAATACAAAATATAAATAAGAATACATTTCTGCTTATTTGAGTGAACGATTATACGAAAACGAAAAAAAATCTTGTTTATGGAATGATTATTGATTAATTTTGATTTAAATACTAAAAAAATAATTTCATGAAAAGACTTATATTTATTTCAGTTTTGGCCATCACATTATTTTCAATTTCCTGTACAAAAGATACAGGAGGAAATGCGGATATGTCAACGGTCGATTTTATTGTTCAAAGTTCAGATTGGGTTGAATATGGAACTGCTGGAGAACCGGGATTTGGCTATGCTGTTGATCTGGATTTCCCTGAAATTACAAATAATGTAATCGAAAATGGTATGGTTACACTTTACATGAAAATTGGTGAATCCTGGACCTCCGTTCCTTTTAATTATTTTTATTCGGACTATCAGGGAGGATATTTCTACTCAATGAAATTCAACACATTATCTATTGATTACTATGAAAGTGATCACCAAACGCTTAATCCTGGTACACAAATTTTCAGACTTGTGATTGTTCAACCCCGATAAAATAATGTCGCTATATTTGAAAAGCTTCGCGTTGCGGGGCTTTTTTTTTGTAAGTTAGTAGTTTTAAAAACCGATATATTGATTAACTTAAAAATATTTTAAACAGCATAATAACAATCATATGGAGCGTGAAACTAAAATTGAATGTCCGAATTGTGGTACTGAGATTAATGTGAATGAAATTCTGTATCATCAGCTTGAAGATGATTTCAAGAAACGGTATTCGGCTCAGTTGGCCGAAGAAAAGAAAAAGTATGATACCGAACTTGAACTCCTGAATGCCCAAAAGGAAGAATTTGAAAAAAAGAAACAAAAGGAAAATGAACTCTTCCAGGAAAAACTCCAGTCGAAACTTAAGGAAGAGCGGCAAATAATTGAGAAACAGCTTAAATTAAAAATTGAAGAAGAACAATCGGAGCAACTTACAATTATGCAAAAGGAGTTGCTTGAACAATCGGAGAAACTTAAAGAACTCAGCCGGAGTAAAGCTGAAATTGAGAGACTTAAACGTGAAAAAGATGAATTGAGGGAAAGCGTTATGGCAGATGCTGAGCGAGCTCTGAATCAGAAGCTTATTGAAGAAAAGGAAAAAATCCGGAAAAGCGAGCAAGATCGTAATGAGCTGGCATTTAAAGAATTACACAAACAATTAGAGGATCAGAAACGCCTGACCGAAGAGATGAAACGTAAGCAGGAGCAAGGCTCTATGCAATTACAGGGCGAAGTTCAGGAATTAGCTATCGAGGAATGGCTGGCTGCCAGTTTCCCGCTCGATACAATCGAAGAGATCAAAAAAGGAGCACGTGGGGGTGATTGCATACAAACAGTAAACACCCGGACGCGGCAGAAGTGTGGAACAATTTATTACGAAAGCAAGCGTACCAAGGACTTTCAACCTAGCTGGATCGAGAAATTTAAAAATGATATCCGCGATAAAGGTGCCAACATCGGGGTTTTGGTAACCGAAGTTTTACCTTCGGATTTGGACCGGATGGGTTTAAAAGAAGGTATCTGGATATGTACATATGATGAGTTTAAAGGACTGTGTAAAGTTCTCCGCGAATCCGTTATCCAGGTTAGCAACGCTTTATCATCGCAGGAAAACAAAGGTGAAAAGATGGCTATGTTATACAGTTACCTGACTAGTAATAAATTTCACATGCAGATAGAGGCTATTGTTGAGGGATTTACTCAGATGAAAATGGATTTGGATTCCGAGAAACGGGCTATACAAAAGATATGGAAAATGCGGGAGAAACAACTTGAAAAAGTAATTGATAATACCATTGACATGCATGGCTCAATCAAAGGGATAGCCGGAAATGCAATCCAGGATATCAAGCAACTCGAAATGCCTTATACAGGGTTACTTGCAGAAAACCTTGAAATTTAGCTATAGCAATTTTATTTTTTCCACAAATCAATTTCTGCTGGAATATACGATTCACATTAACTCATGCTTATATAACTATTACGCTAACTATTATGTTGAATTGTATCAGTTTAGCATTGATCAATTCAGCCCATAATTAATATTATGTTAAATAGATTGTATGAAAACAAAGAAACCCGGATTAACCGGGCTCCTTCTATTTAAACCTTATATTGGCAGCTATTATTCCAGGTTGCTAATTTTTTCATTTATTTCCTTTAATTTATCCATCATTTTCAAACGTGCATAAATTTCTTTCAGCGATACAAGTGTTGGTTTATCCTTAGGCTGAAGTGTTTCACATTTTTCGAGGTATGGTAATGCTAAATTCAGATAGTTGTTTCCTTCAGCAATCATTTTATCATACTTTGCAGTCTCATTTATAGGAAGTTTATTTGCAACATTAATAACATCTCCGCCCTTATTAAAATAAATTGCGCCAAGGTTAAATAATGCATCAAAATAATTAGAATCTACTTTAAGGGTTTCTTTATAACCAGCTATGGCATCATTAAAATATTCTAATTTTTCGGCTTGAGAAAGTGTGGTATCGTTTTTAAGCAAATCGTAAGTTACCCCAATAGCATATAAAACAGTAACATTATTTGGTTCTTTTTCTTTTGCTAGCATAAGGCTTTCAACTGCCTTTTTATGGTTGTTGGTTGAGATATACATATTTGCTTCCGTAATAACAAGGTTTGAATTACCAGGGAACATCTTTTTACCAAGGTTTATAATTTCAGATCCTTTTTCAAGCTCACCTTTGTCTTTGTATAGGTTAGCCAAAGAAGCATATACATCGACAGCATTCATTTTTATATCAACCAGGTACTGATACTTCGCAATTGCCTCATCGAGAAATGCTTTATCTACAGATGCTTTCTTTTCGAGGCATAATGCTGCACCATAATAAGCCATGGTATCAATGGTATGGCCTTCTTTACCTATATTAATAGATTTTTCGAATAATGGCAATGCATCATCATAGTTATTCTTTTGAAATTGGGAAACTCCTTCGTCATAGTATTGTCCCCCTATTGCAGAAATACGCGCCGCTATTTCAGACTTAAAATCCTCTTTTGTGTCCAATTCACGTGCTTTAATAAATGCATCATAAGCCACATTAAGGGCATCAGGTGCTAATATCGCTTTCGCAGGGGATATCTGAATATCAAGATAAATTCCGCCTCTGTAATACCATACCTTGGCATCTGTAGCAGCTTCGGGATAAGTAATAGCTTTATCAATAGAAGCTTTAGCTTCTACTAAATCCTTTTTATTCCATGCATTGTATGCTTTAGTCCGGTCTTTCTTAAATTGAGCGAAAGCTGAACTTACCAGCACAATTAGGGCAAATAAAACAAGAGTTCTTTTCATTTCCTTAACTTTTTAGTTTGTTTTTTTTGAGTTAGTATTAATTAATTTATTTTCAGGTATTTATAATTCGATAGTTAAATCTGTATCTCCAATTTCTTCCGTAGAATCAGGGTTTTCGTCAATTTCAGCAGGTTCTGTTCCTTCCAACAACTCAACTTCTTCTTCAATTTCTTCAATTTCAAATTCTACTTTTGCTACAGCGGCTATACCGTCATCTTCTTTCAGATTGATGAGCCTCACTCCTTGTGTTGCACGGCCCATAACTCTCAGATCGCTTACTCCCATCCGGATTATGATTCCTGAAAGATTGATAATCATCAGGTCATTTGTATCTGTTACATTTTTAATCGCAATCAGACTTCCGGTTTTTTCTGTAACGTTTATGGTTTTGACTCCTTTTCCTCCCCTGTTTGTAACCCTGTAATCTTCAAGATACGAACGTTTGCCATAACCTTTTTCCGAAACGACAAGAATAGATTCTTCAGGATTATTAACACATATCATGCCAATAACCTCATCATTCTTCCCTCCCAGTGTAATGCCCCGCACTCCTGTTGCGTTTCGGCCCATAGGTCGGACAGTTGACTCATTGAACCGGATAGCCCTGCCACTTCGCAATGCCATCAAAATTTCACTGGTTCCGTTGGTCATCCTGGCTTCTAGCAATTGATCGCCTTCATTGATATTGATAGCATTGATGCCATTTTGCCGGGGACGTGAATAGGCTTCGAGTGAAGTCTTTTTAATAGTACCTTTTTTTGTACAAAGTATTATGTAATTGTTGTTTACATATTCTTCATCTTTCAGGTCTTTCAGGTTAATAATTGCTCTTACCTTATCGTCAGCCTCTATATTGAGCATATTCTGAATGGCCCTGCCTTTGGAAGTCTTTCCTCCTTCAGGTATTTCATACACCCTTAGCCAGAAGCACTTACCTTTTTCAGTGAAGAAAAGTATATAGTTATGTGCAGTTGCAATGTATAGGTGCTCAAGGAAGTCTTCTTCTCGGATGTCTGAACCCCTTGCTCCACGTCCTCCCCTGCTTTGACGCCGGTATTCCGACAGTGCCGTGCGTTTCATATAACCCATATGGGAAATTGTAATTACGACTGCTTCGTCAGCAATAGTATCTTCAATTCTGAAATCTTTTGCACTTAGCTCAATGCGGGTTTTACGTTCATCGCCGTATTTCTCCCTGATTTCAGTGAGTTCGGTCTTAATAATTTCAAATTGCAGAGTCTCGTCAGCAAGAACACTTAGATAATATGCAATGATTTTCATCAATTCAGCATATTCTTCTTTCAATTTATCGCGTTCGAGGCCGGTAAGACGCTGTAAACGCATATCCAGGATTGCTTTTGCCTGAATTTCACTAAACGAAAAACGCTCCATTAATTTTACCCTTGCTTCATCTGGAGAAGCAGCTGCCCTGATAAGAGCAATTACTTCATCAATATTATCAAGTGCGATGAGCAATCCTTCAAGAACATGGGCGCGTTTTTGGGCTTCAGCCAATTCAAACCTGGTACGTCGCAAGATTACTTCATGACGGTGATCAATAAAATGGCCGATAAGCTGTTTGAGATTGAGCTGATAGGGTCGCCCTTTTACCAAAGCAATAGCATTGGTACTGAAAGAAGTTTGCAATGCTGTGTATTGATATAATTTATTCAATACAACATTTGATACAGCATCTTTTTTGAGTTCATAGACAATACGAAGCCCGTTACGATCACTTTCATCACGTATATCGTAAATTCCTTCGATTTTTTTCTCGTTGACCAGATCAGCTGTTTTCTTAATCATTTCAGCCTTGTTAACCTGGTAAGGAATTGAAGTAAAAACAATTGCTTCACGTCCTTTTTCGTCGGTTTCGAACGTGGATTCACCACGCATTACCAAACGTCCACGACCTGTTTCATAGGCTTCGCGAACTCCCTCATACCCGTAAATAATACCACCTGTAGGAAAATCAGGTGCCTTAATATGTTTCATCAGGCCTTCGACAGTGATTTCCTTATCGTCGATATAGGCTATACATCCATTAATGATTTCAGTTAGGTTATGAGGCGGAATATTGGTAGCCATACCAACGGCAATACCCGAAGTACCATTGATCAGCAGGTTTGGAATTTTCGCAGGAAGAACTGTAGGTTCTTCAAGTGTATCGTCAAAATTCAATTTAAAATCAACAGTATCCTTATCAATATCCGCCAGCAATTCTTCTGCTAATTTGCGCAGGCGAACTTCGGTATAACGCATAGCAGCAGGGCTGTCACCATCAATGGATCCAAAGTTTCCCTGCCCATCTACAAGCGGATATCTCAATGACCAATCCTGAGCCATACGCACCATCGCGTCGTAAACAGAAGTATCGCCATGAGGGTGATATTTACCGAGTACTTCACCTACAATACGAGCCGATTTCTTGTACGACCGATTTGACAGTACACCTAAATCAAGCATTCCGTATAAAACTCTTCTGTGTACAGGCTTTAATCCATCACGCACATCGGGAAGTGCACGCGATACAATAACCGACATCGCATAATCGATGTAGGCACCTTTCATTTGTGTTTCAATATTTACAGGTATTATTCTTTCCCCGTCCTGAATGTTATCCATTTCCTAATCCCTTCATTTTTAACGATTTAAGTTATCGTCAATATCTCTACGAAAGTACAGTTTTTTTTGATATAAAAAATGCAATTTTAAGCTTTTTCTATCCTGTTTTTAACATGAGCCTGTTGATAAGATAAAATTACTGAAAATGAAGGATTAAACAAATATATTCATATCATTTCCATAAACTATTTGCGAACTTATGCGTTTATATCGTAATTTTGGAGTGAATTTAATTAATATTCATTTAGTTAAGAAAAGGATTAATATCACATGGAAGCAAAATTTTCACAGAGAGTTAAAGATGTCTTGTCTTTTAGTCGTGAAGAGGCTATAAGGCTTGGCAATGAATATATTGGGGTTGAACACCTTTTGCTTGGAATGATCAGAGAAGGTGAAGGATTAGCGATTCGAATTTTAAGTTATCTGAATGTAGATATGGCTGATTTGCGCCGTACTATCGAAACAGCGATAGCTAATCCGGCTAATCATAACAAGGCAAATGATAACCTTCCACTCGTAAAACAGGCTGAGCGTGCACTTAAGCTTACCTACCTCGAAGCAAAGCTTTTTAATAGTGAGTTAATCGGAACAGAACATCTTCTGCTTGCTATCCTAAAGGATGAAGATAACCTTGTAACCCGTTCAGTAAAAAAATATAATGTTGATTACGATTTATTTAAAGAAGAAGTGAAAACATATTTAATTACAGGAGAAGATTCAGCCCAATCGCCCGGAGACAGGGAAAGGCTCTTTGGTGAAACTGGTGCGAACCCCAAAGATGAGCTATCGGGAAGTTCGCAGGATGATGATCCTGATGAAGGCGGTGGGATAGAAAATCTAAGAAAAACTGCTGACAGTAAGTCGAAAACACCTGTACTTGACAATTTTGGCCGCGACCTTACAAAAGCTGCCGAGGAAAACCGCCTTGATCCTATTGTAGGACGTGAAAAAGAACTTGAAAGGATTTCTCAAATTCTTAGTCGGCGCAAGAAAAATAATCCCATCCTGATCGGTGAACCGGGTGTAGGCAAATCAGCCATTGCTGAAGGACTCGCATTACGGATAATACAGCGAAAAGTCTCAAGGGCTTTGTTTAATAAAAGAGTTTATACCCTCGACCTGGCCTCGTTAGTAGCCGGAACGAAATACCGTGGACAGTTTGAAGAGCGGATGAAAGCCGTTCTGAACGAGCTGGAAAAGAATCGGGATATTATTTTATTTATTGACGAAATCCATACCATTGTTGGTGCAGGAAATGCAAGCGGATCGCTTGATGCAAGCAATATGTTCAAGCCTGCATTGGCACGGGGCGAAATTCAATGTATTGGTGCAACCACGCTTGACGAATACCGCCAGTACATCGAAAAAGATGGTGCTTTGGAACGCCGGTTCCAGAAAATACTTGTCGATCCTACTTCTCCTGAAGAAACTGTAACTATTCTGAACCAGATAAAAGAAAAGTATGAGGATCACCACCTGGTAAAATATACTCCTGAAGCCATAAATGCATGTGTTACCCTTACAAACCGCTATCTTACTGACCGTTGCCTACCCGACAAAGCAATAGATGCACTCGACGAATCAGGTGCCCGTGTTCATATTTCGAATATGCATGTTCCAGTTGAGATAGTTACAACCGAAAGCCTGATTGAAGATATCCGGCAAAAGAAAATGAAGGCTATCAAAGGACAGAAATATGAGGAAGCTGCACGGTATCGCGATGATGAACGTAAAGCCCAGGCTCAACTTGAAGCTTTGAAACAAAATTGGGAGGAAGATTCAAAAATAAACCGTCAGTCGGTTACTGAAGAAAATGTAGCCGAAGTGGTTGCTATGATGACAGGAGTTCCGGTTCAGCGGATTGCCGAAAATGAAGGTTCCCGGCTGATGAATATGGAGCAGGAACTCGGGGGTTCGGTTATTGGGCAGGAAAATGCTATAAAAAAGGTTGTTAAAGCTATTCGTCGTAACCGAGCCGGATTAAAAGATCCGAACAAACCTATCGGAACATTTATTTTCCTTGGCCCAACAGGTGTTGGGAAAACACACCTCGCTAAAATATTGTCACGTTACCTTTTTGATACAGAGGATGCTCTCATTCGTATTGATATGAGTGAGTATATGGAGAAATTCGCAGTATCACGACTTGTTGGTGCACCTCCGGGATATGTTGGTTACGAAGAAGGCGGACAACTGACCGAAAAAGTACGCCGTCGCCCCTACTCTATTGTTTTGCTCGACGAAATTGAAAAAGCTCATCCTGATATTTTTCATATCCTGTTACAGGTACTTGATGATGGTCAACTCACTGATAGTCTGGGACGTAGAGTTGATTTTAAGAATACAATTGTCATAATGACTTCCAATATAGGCTCCAGGCAGTTAAAGGATTTTGGGGCGGGAGTTGGTTTTAGTACAAGTGCACGCCAGTCGCAAAGTTCGAATATTGCGCAAAGCGTGATTGAAAATGCACTTAAAAAATCATTTGCCCCTGAGTTTCTGAACAGGATCGATGACGTTATTATTTTCGATTCACTTGAGCGTGAGGATATTCACAAAATTATTGATATTGAACTTTCTCACCTTTTTGGCCGCATTCGTACTATGGGCTATGAACCCCGGATTACTGAAAGAGCCAAGGATTACATACTTGAAAAAGGCTGGGATGAACAGTTTGGTGCCCGCCCGCTTAAAAGAGCCATTCAGAAATATGTGGAAGACATGCTTGCCGAGGAGATCATTCTTACTAAACTTGAAGCTGGCGATATTATCAATATTGATTTCGACCCTGAAATAAAGGATATGAAAATTATGGTTGAAAAGCCGGAGCCCCCAAAACTACCGGAAGCATCCATATTACATGAACTGCCGGCTGCTACAGAAAACCCGGCTACAACGGATAAAACTGCAGAATAAATTTGATTCAAAAAAACTAAAAAGAACGCCTTATCTGAGCGTTCTTTTTTTTGTTTTGGGGAAATGAAAACTGTTGTTAAAAAACTGGAAACTTATTGAAATTATTTCAATCCATCCCACTCATTATAGAACTGATCCAGATAAGTAAGCATAAATGCATGACGATCTTCAGCCATCTTTCTGCCGGTTTCAGTATTCATGCGGTCTTTAAGAAGAAGTAGTTTCTCGTAAAAATGATTCAATGTGGGAGCTTCACTGTTTTTATACTCTTGCTTTGTTAAGTTAAGGTTTGGCTTAATATCCGGATTATAGATTGATCTGCCTTTATGCCCGCCGTAATTGAAAGCCCTTGCAATGCCAATGGCTCCAAGAGCATCAAGCCGGTCGGCATCTTGTATTACATCCAGTTCCGGTGATTTAAATAGTTGTGGAAGTTTGCCCCCTTTAAATGAAATATTGTTGATGACATTCTCAATATGAATTATTATAGTTTCTTCAACCAGCAGCGAATGTAAAAACGCTCTTGCTTTAAGCGGTCCTATTTCTTCATCACCATTATTAAACTTTGAATCGGCAATATCGTGTAACAGAGCTCCAAGTTCGACAATAAACATATTAACCTCCTCATATTGAGCAATATGTTTAGCTGTTTTCCAAACCCTGTAAATATGCCACCAGTCGTGACCACCTTCGGCATCCGCTAAGGATGTCTTGACAAAATCTATAGTTTTATTAATAATTTCCTGTTTATCCATTTTTTGAGAATAAGAAAAATAAACATGATTTCGACTTAAAACGCTGATCATCAATAAATAACACTATTTGTAATCTTTACATTTTCAAGTACCAAAAGTATTAGAAATACTGCAACCAATCTGCCGCATCAGAAGCTATTTTTGCCACAGTTTATGGAGATTTCAGGCTACGTTCGGCAGTAATACTAATGAGATTTGAGTATGAGTAAATAAAAATAAACTTGAACCTTTTAAAAGCATATAAAAAGAGCGCCCTGATAGGGTCGCTCTTAGCTTGGTTAGTATAGATGGCTGATTAGAATTTGTAAGCATTATTTTCGATCAACCTGTCGGCAATACGACGACGGGCTTCTTTAACATTAATGCCAGCTACGTGGGTAAGTTTTTCTATAGCTGTATTTAGTTTTTCTGATTCTTCGTCACTGGCAAACGAATTAACGGCATCGCGTGCTGATTTACGGATAAGGTCGGCAGTATCGTAAACATATACATCAAGCATATCGCGGAATATTTCAGCATTACCTTTCATGCTTTCAAGTTTTTCGACCCTTAGAGCCAGTGATTCAGCGATATACGTCTCCATGATCATTTCAGATAAGTTATTCATCACTTCCTGCTCTTTCACAAGATTCTTAGCAAAATACGTAGTTATCCCATGGATCCCTAAAAGTATAACCTTTTTAAAATTAGCTAGATAGCGGCCTTTTTCGGCATAATAGCTTTCACCATCATCTTTCCCGGAAGTAATATTGCTGAGGTTATTATAAAGTTTTTCAGCCGGTCCGAAAAGGTCGAAATCACCTTTTTGTGCCCGTTTTATCGTTGTATCAGCTATGATAAGGCGGTTTATTTCGTTGGTGCCCTCAAAAATACGGTTGATTCGCGAATCGCGGTATCCACGTTCAACGTCCATTTCAGCTGAATATCCCATGCCGCCGTGAATCTGAACAGCCTCGTCAATTACATAATCCAGTGCTTCGGAACCATAAACCTTCAATATAGCTGCTTCAACCGCATAATGACTGATACCTTCAATAGTAGCACGGCCATGATCCATACCTGAAGCTTTGTTTATTACAATAAGATCATCAATATCTTTACTAACCCTATATGTTGCTGATTCGGCAGCAAATGTTTTTATTGCCTGTTGTGCAAGTTTATGTTTAATTGCGCCAAAAGTCGAAATCAGAACACAGAACTGCTTACGCTCATTAGCATATTTAACTGAATCGTTGATAGCCTTTTTAGCTGCGCCTATAACATTTGCGCCTAACTTGATACGGCCCATATGTAAAATACTCAGTGCAATTCTGAAACCTTCACCCTGCTTACCAATCATATTTCCGACAGGTACTTTTACATCATTATAAAAAATCTGGGCAGTTGACGAACCTTTGATTCCCATTTTTTTCTCATCAGGAGCAATTACTACGCCCGGCATTGTACGTTCAACAATAAATGCACTAAGAATACGATCATTATTAACTTTTGCAAAAACGGTCTGTATATCAGCGAAATTGGCATTAGTAATCCACATTTTTTGTCCGTTCAGGATATAATGTGTGCCATCGTCAGAAAGTCGTGCATTTGTTTTACCGGCATTGGCATCACTACCTGCACCTGGTTCGGTAAGACAATAAGCGCCGATAATTTCACCAGTAGCAAGCCGGGTAACATATTTCTGGCGTTGGTCTTCGTTTCCGTAATATGCAATTGGCAACGTACCGATTCCACAATGTGCCATATAAGCAACTGAAAATGAATACCCGGCTCCAATCTTTTCGGCTGCAAGCATTTGTGTTACAAATGATTGACCGAATCCACCTACATCTTCGGGTAAAGCTATGCCCATCAATCCAAGTTCGCCTGCCTTCTCCAGGATAGCTCTCATCAGGTTAATATCCGGGCTATCAATTTTATCCAGATTCGGATAAACTTCAGTTTCAAGAAAATCCTGGCAGGTTTGAGCAATCATTAACTGTTCATCATTAAATTCCTCAGGGATAAAAACATCTTTGGCTTCTACGGTGTCAACAAGAAATTCTCCGCTTTTTAATACTTTTCTGTTTTCCATTGTTCGTTAATCGTTTACTATTAATGATATAATAATGATAATGTGTATTTACCAGAATTCCTGCATGGTATATTTACTCATCGTATTTTAATTCTCCAATATACCACTTACCCCTGGTAAATCCGAATACTGGCTGCTGATGGTTCAGAAAATCGGTGGAAAAGTACGAAATTACATCATTTGAATTTATATATGTTAATAAAAATTTAAATTGGAATATATTGAAAAGGGCTGTAAATTAAAAAGAACGCCCTGGAACAAAGCGTTCTTTTTAAAAAGTATTCATAATCAGTAATTTGGAAGATTAAGGAAATCCCCAAAAACTTATTTATTACATTTTGAAGTCATTTACATCCTTGGGGTGAAAATTATTAATAAAACTTACAGAAGCAATATTTTCGGCCCTGCCTTTGCGTATAAAGATATCGGCTGATTTGGAATACACATCGCTTCTGTCGGCATCATAAAGCAGCAAATACCCAATCAGGACATTAGCTGCCATTTCAACCATACGTCGGGCATGGAAGTCAAAGTATTCATTATCATTGAATTCATTAACTTTCTCAATTGTTTTGGCATATTGTTCCGTCATTTTTTCGAGCGTTCCCTTAAGGTATTCCAAATCGGGTTTAACCTTCAACTGACCCCGTTCGCGCATGGTAGCCAGGTAAGTGCCATTACCCACATTACGTATGGCTGCAACTACCTGAAGCTGTGTGGTACCTTCATATATAGTTGTAATTCGCGCATCACGGTAAATACGTTCGATAGGAAAATCTTTCATATAACCGGTACCTCCAAATATCTGAATGGCATCATAGGCTATCTGGTTGCATTGTTCACTGGCATAAAGTTTCACCAGCGGAGTGTACATATCAGCTAACTTCTGGTACATTTTAGCTTCCTGGCGTTCTTCTGGTTCCAGTTTACGATCATGTGAAGTGAAATTATAAGCTTTATAAATATCAACATACCTGGCGGTTTCATAGAGCAACGTGCGCATGGCGTCAATCTTTACCCTCATATTGGTAAGCATTTCGTAAACTGCCGGGTATTTTATAATAGATCTTCCAAATTGTTCACGTTCGTTTGCATATTTAAATGCTTCACGGTAAGCTGCTTCTGCAATTCCAACTGATTGTGACCCAACTCCAAGCCGTGCCGAATTCATAAGCGACATTACATATTTTATAAGGCCTAATTTAGTATCACCCACCAGTTTGGCAGGTGCATTGTGGAATACCAGTTCACAGGTTGGTGATCCTTTAATGCCCAGCTTATTTTCTATCCGACGAACTGTAACGGCTTTATCCTCGCGGTCGTAAACAAAGAGTGAAAGACCCCGTGCATCGGTAGTTCCCTCTTCGGAACGGGCCAATACCAGCGAAATATCAGCATCTCCGTTAGTGATAAAGCGTTTTACCCCATCAAGTATCCAGCGATGTTTATGAATATCGTAAGTTGCTTTTAACTGTACGGCTTGTAAATCGGAGCCAGCGTCGGGTTCGGTAAGATCCATGGCTGCAGTTGCACCTTTATGAAACCGGGGCAGAAATTCAGTCTTAATTTCGTCGGAACCAAACTCATGAATGGTTTCGGCGCAATCCTGCAATCCCCAGATATTTGCAAATCCTGCATCGGCACGAGATACAATTTCACCCGACATTACATAAGGAACGGTTGGGATGTTGAGCCCATCGTATTCTCTTGGCAGCGTAAAACCAACCAGGCCTGCCTTTACCATGGCATCATAATTTTCCTGGGTTCCCCGGGCATATTTTACTTCATTATCAATGAGTTTGGGCCCTTCTTTATCAACAGATTCGGCATTAGGTCCGATGATTTCGCCGCTGATTTCGCCAATTATCTCCATTATTTTTTCATAATTGTCGATGGCATCTTCGAAATCGAGGGGAGCAAAGTCGTATTTCTCTTTCTGGCTATAGCCTGACTCTTTCAGTTTCACTATTTTCTCCATCAAAGGATGATTGAGATGAAACTTCAGATGGGGATTGTCGGTATAATAATTTTCCATTATGGTCAGTTGATTTACTTCGAGTTTTTCTTGTAATATTTGATCATTTTCGGGATCACATCCGCAACATTTCCGATAATGGTAAAGTCAGCAATATGATTAATTGGCGCACTTATATCGGTATTGATGGAAATAATCTGGGCTGATTGATCCATACCTGCCCTGTGCTGAACAGCTCCTGAAATTCCGCAGGCAATGTAAAGTTTAGGTCGCACTGTAACACCTGTCTGTCCGACCTGGCGTTCGTGTTCAACAAATCCGGCATCAACTGCAGCGCGCGATGCGCCCACCTGGGCTCCAAGGATATCAGCCAATTGGAAGAGGAGGTTGAAATTTTCCTTCGATCCCACACCATAGCCACCTGAAATGATAACCTGTGAGTTCTTGATGTCGATCTTGCTCTTT
>Ga0208789_1001046_pt1 | contig 18092 bp, 8 predicted proteins | sample Methanotroph_Enr_FD_187368 | JGI IMG/M metagenome (GOLD analysis project Ga0208789, IMG submission 187368) | Enriched soil microbial communities from Old Woman Creek wetland in Ohio, USA - Methanotroph_Enrichment_5 (SPAdes) (version 2) | ecosystem: Environmental > Terrestrial > Soil > Wetlands...
CCAGCCTTGCTTCCGCGCAAGAAATCAAGCGCGACAAGATGGAAATCGTCGATTCGGTGGTCGCCGACAGTATCAACAAACTTCCCGACATCAACGTCACCGATGCTCTTTCCCGCGTCACCGGCGTACAGATTCTTCGCGATCGCGGTGAGGGTGCCGGTGTGGCGATTCGCGGACTCACCCAAATGGAAACACTATTAAACGGACGGGAAGTTTTTACCGCCGGTTCCGGGCGCACTCTCGATTTCGCCGATATACCTTCCGAAATGCTGGCAGGCCTTGATGTTTACAAAACTTCATCGGCCCGCCAGATTGAAGGAGGTGTCGGCGGTACTGTTGATTTACGGACGCGCCGCCCGTTCGACTTTGACGGGCGGCAGTTGGTCGGCTCAGCGCGGGTCATTCACGGCGATTTGGTTAACGACGAGCGGCCGCACTTCTCCACATTACTTAGCGATCGTTGGCGAACAGAAAGTTTCGGAGAATTCGGCGCTTTATTGAGCGCCGCTTATCAGCAACGGGCTTGGCGCGAAGACCAAAACAGCTTCGGCAATCCCAGAGCTATCAGTCTGAACGGACAGACCGCAGTCGCCCCCAATGGGGCTATAAATACCGTGACGCGCGGTCAGCGGGAACGCATCGGCGGCAGCATGATCCTGCAATGGCGGCCGAACGAGAAATGGGACTTATATGCGGAAGCCCATCATGCTCAATTCAAGACTTGGCAGGACGGTTACCAATTATTTATGAACCCGTCGGCTAGTTTCGATGCCGCCAGTGTCTCGCTGTTTCCGGGAAGCCGAGATGTACAAAGCATGACTTGGACCAATCCCGGCATTTCCAACTGGGGCTCGGCGCGCGACACCATAGACCGGACGACGCAATTGGCGATAGGCGGAAATTGGAGCAGTGGCGCACTGACGTTGAAATCGGATCTGAGTTATACGCAGAGCCATAACAATCTGTTTTATTCAGTCATTACCCGTAACGGCACGGCGACGAGCCTGACGCAGGACGTTTCCGGCCTAAGCACCGCACTGACCGGCGCCGGCTTTAATTCAGCGGGCATGGTCTATGCCGGCCGGCCGTTCGACGGCACCCTGTGGGCCGGGCAATTAGACGGCGAATATAGTTTTGGCGACAGATTTATCGATACGCTATCGGCAGGACTGCGTTATGCGCAGCGCAATGCGACCGATGCGCCGGGACAAGTCGTGTTCTCGCCGGCGAATGTTTCGGTGGCGAATGCCTCCGGGTTAACGATTTCCAGTCCCTACAGCATTTTTCCTGTCGGCAACCCAGATGCTGCGCGCGATGTCGAAGCCGTGCGCAACACTTTGGGTATCGCATCCGCAATTCCCACAAGTAATCCGCTCGGCATTTGGACGATATCCGAAGATACTCATTCCGGCTATTTGATGGCGCATTTCAAAGGCAATAATCAGCCTGTCGACGGAAATTTCGGGGTACGCGTGGTCGGAACGCGCGACCAAGTATCAGGTTATCAATCGATTCCCAGCACCGGGAGCACATCACCGATTGCACTCGACCATTCCTACCTCGACGCATTGCCCAGCATTAATCTGCGTTACGAGTTGATGAAAGGGCTGTTCCTGCGCGGAGCGGCGTCCAAGTCGGTGACTCGTCCCGATTTCAATCAGCTTTCGCCCTCGCTCACCTTGAATTCCGTGCAAAAAAACGGATCGGCCGGCAATCCGGCCTTAAAGCCGGTCCGTTCCAATAATTTCGATATTGCCCTCGAAAAATATTTCAACACAACCACCTCAGTTTACGTCACCGGCTTTCTGAAACAGGTTGACGGCTTTGTCAGCACCATCAGCAATCCTGAAGTCTACGACGGCTTAACTTATCAGGTCAGCCGGCCGCAAAACAGTGCCACAGGTACCATCAACGGCTTTGAGACCGGCTATCAGCAATTTTACGACTTCCTGCCGAGTTGGTTGAGCGGTCTCGGCATGCAGGCCAATTACACCTATATCGACAGCAAAACTCCCAGCAGTATCCAGGGCCAGGACGTACCTCTGCAAAACCTCTCCAAACACAGTTACAACCTGATCGGCATATACGAGAAAGGCCCGTTTTCGGCCCGAATCGCCTATAATTGGCGCGACACTTTTTTGAGCGGCATCACCAATATCGTCGGCGTCGGAGCGTTACCGGTTTATACGCGCAGCTACGGCTGGCTGGATGCTTCGGTGGGCTATCGCATCAACGAGCATTTCTCATTCACGATTGAAGGCATGAATCTACTGAATACCATACGCAGCTCCTATTACGGCGTGGAAACCCGGCCGCAGAGCGTTTGGGTTAACGATACCCAGGTTGGTGCGACGATGACGGTACGGTTTTGATGGCGATCCTGCGCATCGATTTAAGGATGGAATGCAGGCCTTGCCTGCAAGTTAACCGATGGGCAAGCACAGCTTGCACTCCCCTACTGCTTTTTATGCTGTGCGGCGTAGCGCACGCCGACAATGCATTGGAACAATGGCGCGATAAAGTCGGCGAGACACGTTTGCTGGCGGAAAATGACACGAAGCGCGCCTATGCCGAGGCCGAGCGTTTACAAGCCGAACTCCCCGCCGATGCGACTCCCTCCGACCGGGTGCGGCTGCTGAATTTGCTGGCGCGCATCGAAAATTCTCTAGGAGAAACCGATATCTCCGCCGCACATGCTCAACAGGCGTTCGACCTGGCCAAGCAGCATGAGGATAAGGCAGGGCAGGCAGAAGCGGATATCAATATCGCATTGGATGCGGTCAACCAGGGCAATATCGATGCGATGATTGCCGCCGATACTCACAGCCTGGCAATTCTCGATGGCGTTGACCGGCCCGGTCTGCTGGCTGAAGCGATGCTTCGCGGTTCCATGATGTACACCCGACTGGAAATGTCCGAAGAATCCGTCGCCATCGCGGTGCAAGCCATGGAAATTGCCCGGCGCGGCAACGACGACTGGGTGCTGGCCTATGCCTATCAAGGGATGGCCGTTGCTTATGAGCAAAATGCACGCTATGCCGAAGCCTATGACAACTATGTCGAGATGCTTAAGCATGCCAGAGCCGCGCACTCGAAAATACTTGAGGGCTCCGCTTTAAACGGAATGGGCGCTGCGCTTAATACTCTTGGCGATCATCAGGGGGGGGATCGCTTAATCAGGTCGGCGGTTGATCTGTATCGCGCAGTAGGCGCACCGTTCTATCTTGGCCGTAGCTTATTCCTGCTTGCCGAAAATCTGGGCAAGCAAGGCCGTTTTGCCGAGGCGCTGCCGCTGCTCGACGAGGCTGTCTCACTTTATCGGCAGGGTTCCAATAAAATAGGGCTGTGGTGGTCATTGTTCAAACGTAGTGAGATTTATCAGAATTCAGGCAAGATTGCTCAGGCGGATGCCGATGCCCAATACGCTTATCGTTTGGCCGAAGAAATCAAATTTCCGGTTTATTTGAGCAAAAGTGCCCGGCGTTTGTCCGCAATCTTCGCTGCCCGAGGCTACTATCACCAAGCCTACCGGCTAAGCGCCGAAGCGGATGAATTGTCGGCCAAGGCCGCCAGTGATAATGCAGGCAAGCGCATGCTCGAACTGACCAAGCGCTACGAGACTGAGAGCAAACAACGCGAAATCGATAAACTCAACCGCCGCAACCAGCAGCAGGCTGCGGAACTTAAACACAGGTTGCTTGAGCAGCGCTGGCTCTGGACCGTTCTCTGCGGCAGCGTCGTTATGTTGGCCGGCTCCGCTTTTTTCTTAGTGCGCCTGCGGCGGTCGAAAAACGCCTTAAAAAAGAGCGAATCGTTATATCGCTCAGTGGTGACGGCTATGACCGAAGGCATGGTATTGCAGGAGTCTAGCGGCATAATTACTTCGCTCAATCCGGCGGCCGAGAAAATATTAGGCCTATTTGCAAAACAAGTGCTTGGCAGGTCTTTGGAGCAACCGCCTTGGTCGACTATTTATGAGGACGGAACACCGTTTCCCAGTGACCAACATCCCGCGATGATGACCTTGCGTACCGGCCAACCGCAATTTGACGTAGTGATGGGGCTGTGCCGGAGTGATGGTGAAATTGTTTGGATTTCCATCAATTCGCAGCCGCTGTTAATAGAAGGAGAAAGCAGTCCGCATGCAGTCGTTACGACATTTCACAACATTACTGAACGTAAGCAAATGGAAGATGCACTGCGGCAGAGTGAAGAAAAATATCGGACATTGATCCAGAAAATTCAGGCCGCAATTATTGTACATGGAGCCGATACGCAAATTCTCACATTCAATCCCGTAGCTCAGGAAATACTCGGACTCTCGGAAGAACAATTGTACGGAAAAACGGCCATCGATTCGGCGTGGCATTTTTTCCGCGAGGATGGGAGCCTCGCACCGCTGGATGAATATCCGGTAAACCAAGTGCTGGCGTCGGGCAAGGCGCTGAAAAATTATGTCTTGGGCGTGCATCGCCCCAATCATGAAAATGATGTATGGGTACTGGTCAATGCCGATCCGGTCTTCGGCCAGGATGGAGAAATAACCCAGATCATCGTCACCTTTGTCGATATCACGCAGCGCAAGCGTGCCGAAGAGACGCTGGCAGTTCGCGAACGCGAATCCCGATCCTTGGCGGAAAACATACCGGACAACATCGCTCGCTACGATACCCATGCCCGCAAGATTTATGTCAATTCCGGGTTAGCGCGTCTGATGGGTGTCGAGCCCGGAGCTCTGCTCGGGCAAACGCCGGGAGAGCCCCAGTCAGTATTTCTGGGGGGGCAGACCGACGCGTATGCGGAAAAGATCCGACAGGTGCTGGAAACCGGTGAACCGCAGGCGCTCGAAGTGCAGGTGCGGCATGCGCTGGAAGGGATGCAAACCCACAATGTCCGGTTCGTGGCCGAACGGGACGAGCAAGGCCGGATAGTCGGTGCGCTGGCTGTCGGGCGGGATATCACCGAACTCAAGCAGGCCGAGCATGACATAGCGCTGATGAGCCAGGCATTGGGCAAAGTCCACGAAGCCGCCTATCTGACTGACGAAAACGCACGTTTTCTTTACGTCAATGACGAGGCCTGCCGGGCGTTGGGCTATACCCGGGAGGAACTGTTGATCATGACTGTGATGGACATTGCTCCAGGTTGGTCGCTCAACAATGTGATGCAGAACAGACAAAAATCGCACGACGGCATTTCACATTCGTTCGAGGCGACTCAACGCCGCAAGGACGGCAGCATCTTCCCGGTCGAGATCAACATCAGCCTGTGTGATTACGACGGCAAAGTCTACGGTCTTTCTTTAGCCCGCGACATCACCGAACGCAAGCGCGCCGAAGATGAAATTCGCGCACTCAATACCGACTTGGAGCAACGGGTGCAGGAACGTACCGAAGAGCTTCGGCTCCAGACGCGCTATCTGCGTACCCTCATTGACACTCTCCCGATGATGGCTTGGCTTAAAGACAAGGAAAGCCGATTTTTAGTCGTCAATCAGACGATGGCATCTGCCTGCGCTCTTGGTGTGGACGACATGGTCGGCAAGTCCGACTCGGATTGTTGGCCGCGCGAATATGCCGAGTCTTATCGCGCCAGCGATTCGGAGGTGATGGCTACCGGCCAGCGCAAGACCGTGGAAGAACCCTTTGTCGATGCGCGCAATGATGCTTTCTGGATAGAAACTTTCAAAGCGCCGGTTTTGGATGTGGACGGCAGTGTGCTCGGAACGGTAGGCATATCCCGCGACATCAGCGACCGTAGAGCCATGGAGAAGGCGCGGGAAGGCGCTTTAGCCGAGGCGAAGCGACTGGCGAAATTACGCAGTGAATTTATGGCGAGAATGAGCCACGAACTGCGTACGCCGCTGAACGGCATTTTGGGTTACTCCCAGATATTGCTGGGGGAAAACAGGGGGAACGAACGCCAAAGCGCGATGCTGAATGTGATACAGCAAAGCGGCGACTATTTGCTGAACCTGATCAACGATATTCTGGATTTTGCCAAAATTGAGGCGGGCAAGCAGGAGCTGAACTTAAGCAATGTTTCGTTGCCGCGCTTCCTGCGTAATATTGCCGGAATCATCACTATTAAGGCGGAACAAAAGGCGCTGGTTTTTGTTTGCGATGTTGCCGCTGATGTGCCTGCCGGGATACGCGCCGACGAGACACGGCTAAGGCAGGTATTGCTTAATTTGCTGTCCAATGCCGTTAAATACAGCGAACGAGGCGAAGTCACTCTGAAGGTCACGATACTGAAAAAGCCCTCTCCAGAGGGAGAAGAAGCGCATGGGTTGTTACGCTTTGAAGTTCAGGACAACGGTATCGGCATTGATGCAGGGCAACTGGAAACTATTTTCCGGGCTTTTGAGCAAGCAGGGGACAGGCTGCACCGCACCGGCACCGGACTGGGATTGCCCATCAGCCGCGAGCTAGTTAGGTTGATGGGTAGCGATATTCACGTCACCAGCCGGGTCGGCGAGGGCAGTACCTTTTGGTTCGATCTGGATGTCCCGGTTGTTGAAGCCTGTGGGGACATCATGGCCGACGAACAACATGTCGCAGGATACCAAGGCTTGCGTCGGCGTGTGTTGGTGGTGGATGACGTCAATGAAAACAGGGCATTGGTGATTGATATTCTCAGCCGATTAGGTTTCGAGACCTTCGAGGCGGCAAACGGCAGGGAGTGTCTGCACAGCGTCGAAACTCAAACGCCGGATCTTATTTTGCTGGACATGGTCATGCCTGAGATGGATGGACTTGAAACCACGCGATGTCTGCGCCGCTTGCCGGGTTTTGGGCAAACGCCGATTATCGCAGTTTCGGCCAGCGCTTCCGATTGCGATGTTGACGAAGCCATGAAAGCGGGGGTCAATGTTTTTCTGTCCAAGCCTATCGATATAAAAAGACTGATGGCGCAGCTTGCCGTTCTATTAAAAATCGACTGGATTTACGCGTTACCTGGAACCGGAGAGCTGCCGCAACAGCGGCTCAACGAATCACTGGTCGTGCCGCCGCTGGAGGAAATGAATATTTTGCACCGTCTGGCGCAGGAAGGCAGTATGCGCGACATTATGCGGCAGGCCGCGCACATAGAGGGACTTGATCAACGCTATCGCCCGTTTGCCGCGCAATTACGCGCTTTAGCACAAGGCTACCAATCCAAAGCCATCCTGGATTTGGTGGAACGTTATATCAATAGGACAGGCACAACATCATGACCCATAACATTCTCTCGGCAACGCCAAGGTTCACCGTTCTGATCGTGGACGACATCCCCGCCAATCTGGGCGTGGCGGTCGAGCATCTCGAAACTCACGGCTACCGGGTGGTTATCGCCCAGGAAGGTGAAGAAGGCTTGCAGCGAGCCGTTTTCGTTCAACCCGATATTATTCTGCTTGACGTCATGCTGCCGGGACAGGACGGCTTTGAAATTTGCCGGCGTTTAAAAGCCAATGCCGATACCCGTAATATTCCGGTGATCTTTATGACCGCCCTGTTGGAGGAAGATGACAAACTGGCGGGGTTCGAAGCGGGTGGGGTCGATTATATTACCAAGCCTTTACATATCGGCGAACTGCTGGTCAGAGTGGATACTCACCTTAAGCTGAGTTTGATGCAGAAGCAGCTTGAGGTGCAAAACCGGGAGTTGCAGCAGCATCGGCAGCAACTGGAACATCAGGTGGCAGAGCGTACTGTTGAATTGAGTTCCAGCAACCGCTCGCTTGAGGCCGAAATCGGCGTACGGCGAAGTGCCGAAGCGGCATTGCAGGAAAGCGAGCGCCAGTATCGCTCGCTGGTGGAAAACACTCAGGACACTATTGCCCGCTACGATCGGGACTGTCGGCGATTGTATGCCAATCCCAAAATGATCGAAGAGTTGGGCGGGGAGATCGAACGGATACTCAATCATACGCCGACCGAGTTCCCCGGCGGCGATTCAGCGGTCGACTACGAAGCGCGCATCAGACAGACATTTGCCGATGCGCAGCCGACTGATTTCGAATTGTTCTGGCAATCGGCCGAGGGTCGGCATATTGTCAGCTATATCAGCCTGACTCCCGAGTTCAGCGCCGATGGCGGAGTGGTTAGCGTATTGGCTGTGGGCCGCGACATTACCGAGATCGACGAGTACCGGCGCAATATCCATCGTCTGGCTTTTTATGACGCGCTGACCGATCTGCCCAACCGGGCGCTGTTAGCCGAGCGCATGCAGCAAACTATTAGCGATGCTTCCCAGCATGGCTACCGCTTCGCCTTGATGCTGCTGGACCTGGACCGTTTCAAGAATATCAACGATGCGCTCGGGCACGATATGGGCGATCTATTGCTGAGCAACGCCGCCGAGCGGTTGCAACAGTGTACGCGCACTTGCGACATGGTTGCCCGTCTGGGGGGGGACGAATTTGCGATTTTACTGCCGCTATTGGGAACAGATAACGACACGGTGCCGGTGGCAGACAAAATTGTTAAAGTCTTTGAGCAACCCTTCCATATTTCCGGCAGGGAGTTGTTTATTTCCACCAGCATCGGCATCGCCTTGTATCCGCGCGACAGTACTGACATCGACGCCTTGTTCCGGTATGCCGATTTGGCGATGTACCATGCCAAGAAGCTGGGACGGAATAATTTCCAGTTTTACATCCAGGGGCTCACTGCACATTCCGCCGAACGCATGGCGCTGGAAGCGGCGTTGCGCTATGCGCGCAGTAACGGTGAACTGGAATTGTACTACCAACCGCAGGTCGATCTGGCCACGGAGCAAATGATCGGAGCCGAGGCGCTGCTGCGCTGGAATCGCGGCAAAGACGGCATGATGCCGCCGGATAAATTCATTCCGATAGCGGAAGACAGCGGCCTGATCGTCGGCATAGGCGAGTGGGTGCTGCAGACGGCCTGCCAAGCTGCGGTGAACTGGAACACCGGCCGTTCGATACCGTTCAAGGTCGCAGTCAATCTTTCCACCCGCCAATTTCTCCAGAATGATCTGCTGACCTCGGTGCAGCGCATCTTACAGGAAACACAGTGCAAGCCGGAATGGCTGAAGTTGGAAATCACTGAAAGTCTGCTGCTGGATGACAGTAGCGAGATTCTCGATGTACTGAATGCCTTTGACGCCATGGGACTGGCGCTTTCCATCGACGATTTCGGCACCGGTTATTCGGCGTTGAGTTATCTGAACCGCTTTCCGGTCAGCCAGATTAAGATCGATCAGTCCTTTGTACGAGATATTCCTGTCGATCAGGACAAATCCGAGCTGGTCAGAGCCATGATTTTTATCGCCCAGGCGCTGCACCTGGAGCTGGTTGCCGAAGGCGTCGAAACTCGCGAACAGGCCGATTACCTGAACATGAACGGCTGTCTTGCGGCACAAGGTTACCTGTTCGGGAAACCCATGCCGTATGCCGAGTTCGATGCCATGTTAGAAAGGAGTAGTCAATGATCGACTTAGCGCCTGTTACAGCCAATAGCCCCACCATTTTGATTGTCGACGATACCCCGATTAATTTGGGCGTCGTTGTGGAAAGTCTGGAGAACCGGGGTCTCCGATTGGTAGTTGCCCAAGACGGTATGGAGGGGCTGCAACGAGCCGCTTTCGTAAAACCGGATTTAATTTTGCTGGATGTGATGATGCCGGGAATGGACGGCTTTGAAGTCTGCCGCCGCTTAAAGACTAACACCGATACAGCCGATATACCGGTGATTTTTATGACAGCCTTTGCGGAGACCGAACATAAAATCACCGGCTTCAAAGTGGGCGGCGTCGATTACATTACCAAGCCTATGCAGATTGATGAAGTCATCGCGCGGGTGGGTACGCATCTCAACTTGAGAACTATGCAGCGGCAATTGCAGGCACAGAACGCACAATTGCAAGAGCATCGGATGGAGCTGGAACAGCGGGTTATGCATCGTACCGCCGAACTGAGTACCAGTAACCGTTTGTTGCTGGAGGAAATCGAAGAGCGCAAGCGCGCGGAAGAGACGTTGGCGTTGCGCGAGCGCGAGTTCCGCACCTTGGCCGAAAATGCGCCGGATAGCATCATTCGTTACGATCGTGAAACACGGATACTTTACATGAACCCGGTGTTGGAGCGCTCATTGGGAGTGACTACGGCAGCGACGATGGGCAAGCGCCCGGACGAGTTGCGACCTCAAAGCGAGGCCATGCTGCGCTATCAGAAATTGCTGGAACACGTCATCGCTACCGGAGAACCGGCAGAATTCGAGATGATCAGCGAACCGGTCGTGGATGACCACACCCTCCATTGTTTGATCCGGCTTGCCCCGGAGATAGATGATCACGGCGAAGTTGTCGGCGCCATCGCGATCGGCCGGGATTATACCGAGCAAAAACGGCTGGAACAGGAACTGGTGCGCCGCGAGCGTGAGTTTCGCACCCTGGCTGAAAATTCGCCTGACGCGATCGTGCGCTATGACCGCGATTGCCGGCGGGTCTATTTCAACCAGGCCTACATGGGAGCGGTGGGCATAGGAATGGTCGAAGCATTGGGCAAAACCCCGCTGGAATGCTGGCGGTTGGTATCGCCTTCCGCCGAGGAATATACCGCACGCTTACAACAGGCGATGAATTCGGGCGAAACGGACGAATTGCTGACGGAAATGACGGATCAAGAAGGTAAGCCTGTTTACCGCATCATGTCGCTAGTGCCGGAATTCGATGAGGATGACCGGGCAGTGAGCGTGCTTTCGATCAGTCACGACGTTACCGGTATCAAGCGCATGGAGGCTATGCTGCGCAAAAGCGAGCTTGAATTCCGTACGCTGGCGGAAAACTCGCCGGGAATGATCGTGCGCTACGACCGGGACTGCCGACGCATTTATATCAATCCGGCCTATGAGCATCAAACAAAAATCCCGGTGGAAGCTGCATGGAACAAGACGCCGTATGAGGTTTGGAAGCCGTTGATGCCGTGCGAGGAATATGTGGCCCGCCTTAACAGCGTAATGGAGACCGGGGAGCCGGATCGTATCCTGCTTGAATGGCACGAGCCGGGCGGCAGTCTGGTCAGCCATGACATGCATGCGGTGGCGGAATTCGACGAAGAGAAGCACGTTATCGGTGCGTTGGTCATGGGGCACAATATTACCGAACTCAAGGCGACCGAGCGGCGTTTGGAAGAGTCGCGCACCCAGTTGCGCACATTAACGGCCAAGCGCGAAGAGGCCCGCGAGGAAGAGCGAAAACGCATTGCCCGCGAAATTCACGATGAGCTGGGTCAGCTGCTTAACGTGCTGCGGTTAAACGTTACAACCCTTGATTTTCGCTTTGGCGACGCCAATTCCGATTTGCGCGACAAAACCCACAAAATGGTCGGAACCGTAGATCGCGCTATCCTGATGGTACGCAATCTTGCTACCCGCTTGCGGCCTGCGGTGTTGAGCTCCGGCATCGTCTATGCTCTAGACTGGTTGGTGCAGGAATATACCGAAAGCACCGGCATTGTTTGTAAATTGCATTTGCCTGCGGATGAAGTTTCCCTCGACGAAGATAGAGCCATGGTGGTGTTCCGCATCGTTCAGGAATCGCTGACCAATGTGCTGCGCCACTCCGGCGCGGACCGTGTCGATATTACCTTACGCAGTGTAGCGGGTACTTGCGAAGTGGAAGTGTGCGATAACGGCAAGGGTTTTGAGCCGGGCAATATCAACAGGCCCAATTCCTTCGGTATTGTCGGTATGCATGAACGGGCGTTGATATTGAAAGGAACGCTGGATATTGCCAATGCAAAGGCAGGCGGAGCGGTATTGAAATTGCGCATACCTATGGAATAAAGGCGAAAGGCTAAGGGGCAGGCGTAGGCCGGAATAAGGCCATCCCAGCGCGTAGCGCGAGGTGGCGTTTCTTGCCGGAAACACCCGTTCTCGCTGTCGCTCGAACCGGCTTATTCCGGCCTACATGGCTGGATCTTTTTCGCCTTTTGCCCTTAGTCTTTCGCCCCTTTTTTATAAACAAGAAAAAAAATAAATGGAGCAAACAATTATGATACGGTTATTGGTCGTCGACGATCATGCACTGATGCGCGAGGGGCTTAAACAGCTTTTCGAGGGTGAAGGCGATATCCTGGTCAGCGCGGAGGCAGGTAGCGGCGAAGAAGCGCTGGCAATCCTTCAGCATGAAACGGTTGACTTGGTTTTGCTCGACATCACCATTCCCGGCATTCATGGCGTGGAGCTGATAGCAAAAATCAGGGAGCGCCTAAATAGCCCGCCGATTCTGGTATTGAGCATGCACAATGAGCCGCAGATTGCCAAACGCAAGCTCAAGGCAGGGGCTTTAGGCTACATCACTAAGGACAGTTCGCCAAAGGATTTGCTGGAGGCGATACGCAAGGTCGCATCCGGGGGGCGCTACATCGCGGCCGATATTGCCGAAAAAATCGCCTTTGAGATCAGCGATGCCGCTCCGCTGGTGCCGCATGAATTATTGTCCGGCCGGGAACTGGTCATCCTGCGTATGCTGGCCAATGGCAAAAAGGTCAACGAAATCGCCTTGGAACTCGGCATCAGCAGCAAGACCGTCAGTACCCACAAGGCGCGTTTGATGCAAAAAATGCATATCGAAAGCGATGTCAAACTCATGCAATACACTATCGCCCACGGCATGACTGTATAAAGAAAGATCAGGTGAAAGATAAAAGGCGCAAGACGAAAGTCTAAGGGTGAAAAGTTCAAGGTTGGGCAATTTGCAATAAATGCAGATATTCTGTTTATATGCTTAAGCCCGGATAATGTCCCTTAGCCTTTATTTTTTAAGAGTTAAGTCTATTAACAGCTGTGGACGCTTGCTAGAGATCGCTTTCTTGTAGTCCATTCCTGATAGGCATGGCGGCGTTTTAATGTAGGGCAATCCTTAGTCAAATTCGGTATTTGCCGATTGCGGCTGCCGGCTATATCGTTCAAATTAAACACACCTAAATCGACCGGTTCCACCGGAAAAAAACTTAGGCTTTGGACGATTTTCCTGTACTTGCTAGAGCATGACACTCGCATCGTCCGGTTGATAATCCATCCTAATCAGGAATTACCATGTGCATTTGTCTATGTTTTGACGTTTCCAAGGCAGAACTGAAAAAGGCCATTAGAGACGGTTACGATTCAATAGAAAAGCTGTCTGAGCATTTACAGGTTGGCAGCCATTGCGGAGGCTGTGTTGGGCGTATTGAGGAAATTCTGGAGAAGGAAAGAACCCGTGGTTTCTTTCGGTCATTGCGAACATTGTAATCGCCGTTAAAAAGCTCCCAAGAAATCAACGAAGAAGATCTTTATCGACTGTTTAATCAATCTAATTAGCAAGCTGTTTCATTTCAACATAAGGCCTGTCAGTCCGGCAGGGACGCCGAACACATTAGGCGCGAAGCAAATCCGTCCAGCGGGTGTGAAAGCCCACAAACCTCCAGCGCATTCGAGTCGATAAATCCACTGCAAGGCCCAGCTTGTTCATAAGTCCGGGCTCATTGCTCAACACTTCTGCATCCGCATTTATAGTCCGTTCCCTACAAAACCTCGCCACTTTGCGTGTAGGGCGATTCCTGCTCAAATTCGGGGCGCACCGATTGTGGGCGTTACTTGATAAGTTCAGACTCCTCGACCATTGGATAGTCGTGCCGGATTGTGATGTCGGCGGGCGAAATCTTATCGTAAAAACGGGGAATTATCAGTATGCCGGAAACCAGTCAAAACCATAGCCAAAAGGTTGGGCGCGACCGAGATTTCGTTCGACTGTTCGTAAGTAAATATTGTTAATCATGGATCGTTGAGGGAATTGCAATATGAAAGAAGCGATTAAATTTTATCGAAATGAATATTGGCTGGTGTTTCCGTTATTGGTATCCGGCGGGCTAGGAGCGCTAGGCATTTCGGTGTCCAGCCGTTTTGTAATGAGCGGCTGGGCCATGGCGGCTGGCTTGGTCATTATGACTGGCGGATTGTGCTATTGGAGCCGTAACCGCTATCGGATGTCGCTGCAAGCTACCGAACAGCGTCTATTTGAAGGCCTGCAACAGAAAAACGAGGAAATTATCAAGGCCTTGCAGGATACGCATCAGGAAGCCGTTGTGCAGGCTTGCGCCAAGCAAACCGAGGTGGAGCGCAAGCATCTCAAGACATTAATTACCGACTTAGCGCACCGTTTCGATGTGCTGTCAAAACGTCTCGGTGGACAGGAAGAAGAGAAATTGGAGCAAGGCGAGGATGTGCATTCATCTGTCGAAGCACAGATCGCAGATTTAGCGCTGCGCTTCGATACGTTGAAAATTCATCTTGATCAGCAACCGGCAGACACTGAACGGCAAGAGCAGGGCATCGATGGGCTGGATTCGTTATGTCAGAAAGTATTGCCCATTTGGTCGAGTCAAGTCGAGATGGCCAGGGTACATACCGAAGAATCCATTGCTGATTTAGCGCAGCGTTTCGACGCCTTGTCAAAGCGACTCGATGCGGCTGTTATGGCGTCTCAAAATGCCGTCGGCGGTGATAAGGATTCCGATGGCGGCATCGTTGAGTTATTGAAGGACAGCCAGCTGGAATTGGGCACCATTACCAAAGCGCTGGGAGCCTCGCTGGAAGAAAAGGAAAAATTGCTGAGTTCAATCGAGGGCTTGTCCGGCTATACCGAGCAATTAAGCAAAATGGCCTGGGAAGTCAGCAGTATTGCCGCCCAGACTAACCTGCTGGCGCTGAACGCAGCCATTCAGTCGGCACGAGCAGGGGATGCCGGGCGCGGCTTTTCAGTGGTTGCGGATGAGGTGCGGAAATTGTCGCGCTCATCCGGCGATGTCGGCAAGAAGATTACCGAAACCATCGAATCGGTCAGCGAGGCGATTGAAGACACGTTAGCCATTTCCCGGAAATTCGCCAGACAAGACGAGGAGACCTTGGGTAATGCGGAGCATATTATTGCTTCGGTATTGAGGCGCTTCAGTCGGGCCGCTTCAGGATTGTCCGACTCCGAAGAGCTGCTGCGTACCGAAAACAATGCCATCAACTATGAAATCTCCGATGTCTTTGTCGCCTTGCAGTTTCAGGATCGGGTCAGCCAGATTTTGGCGCTGGTCTGTGACGATTTGAACAAACTCGAGCAGCATCTGAACGGTCTTAAAAATGAAGACAACAGTGAACGCTCGGTCAATGTGGAGCAATGGCTGGAAGAGTTGGCCAAGACTTACACCATGGAAGAGCAGCTGACGGCCCACGATGGAGCGAAGGCCGAGATCAAGACCAATCAAACCAACATTACATTTTTTTGAGGAACACAACATGGCAAAAACAATATTGTTTGTAGAAGACTCGGCCTCGGTCAGACAAGTGATGAACAGCACCCTGACTCGCGAGGGCTACGATGTGATTCTGGCCTGCGACGGCCAGGACGCCTTGACCAAACTGGACGGCACGAAAATACACCTGATCATCAGCGACGTGAACATGCCCAATATGGACGGCCTCACCTTTGTTAAGGCGGCCAAACAGCTGCCTGCCTATAAATTCACGCCGATCATCATGCTGACCACCGAAACCCAGGAAGAAAAAATGAATGAAGGCAAAGCCGCAGGCGTAAAAGCCTGGATAGTCAAGCCTTTTCAGCCTGCGCAACTGCTGGCTGCGGTTTCGCAGCTTATCCAGGCATAAATAACCGGAGCGACTGATGGCGAACGTGAAAAACAAAAAACAGCAACCCGGCCGCATCGCCATAACCGGTGAATTGACCATTTATACCGCCCTGGAATTGAAAGATAAATTGCTGACCGGCCTATCGACGGCTGAAGAGCTGGAGCTGGATTTATCCGAAGTAGGCGAAATCGATGCCGCCGGATTGCAACTGCTGGTGATGATAAAGCAGGAAGCGACGGCTGTAGGCAAGTCTGTGCGCTTTACCGGTCACAGTCCGGTGGTATTGGATCTTCTGGACTTATCCGGTTTAGCCGGTTTTTTCGGCGATCCATTACTGTTTGTTTGCAAGCCAACACATGAAGGTAAATCGGCATGATTCCAGACGAATATCTACAAACCTTTGTTATCGAATGCAGAGAACTGCTCGAACAAATGGAAGAAGCCCTGTTAATCGTAGAGCAGGCTGCGGAAGACCCGGAAATTATCAACGCCATCTTTCGGGCGGCGCATACCATTAAAGGCTCAGCCGGCATGTTCGGTATCGATCATGTCGTGGTATTTACCCATGCGGCGGAAAGTGTTCTGGATCGGGTGCGTAGCGGCGATCTGTCAATGAACTCCGTATTGGCGGCATTATTCATTGAAGCGCACGACCATTTGAAAGAATTGATCAGTCATGTTGCCGAAGGCAGTCACCCAGCCGATGAAACCGACAACCACGGCAAAAGCCTGATAGCACAGTTGGAAGCTTACCTGGGCGAGATGGGCGGGACAGAGGCGGAGCAAGCCCCTAACTTGGGCGAAATGCCCGTAGTCCATCAGGCCAAATTGGAGAGGGAAGAAAGCGAAGCGGTCGAAACCGACCTTTGGCATTTATCGTTACGCTTTGGGCCGGAGGTATTCAGGAACGGCATGGACCCGTTTTCGTTCGTACGCTGTCTGTCCTCCCTGGGCAGCATCGTGGAACTGGTGACTATCATCGACGCGATTCCTTCAGGCGAACAAATGGATCCTGAAACCTGCTATTTGGGCTTTGAAATCAGCTTTAGCAGCGAAGCCGACAAACTCGCGATCGACAATATCTTTAATTTCGTCCGTAGCGATTGCTTCATCCGTATACTGCCGCCGCGCAGCAAAGCCTCCGAGTACCAGCGTCTGATCCAGGAATTGCCTGAACAGGAAATGCGCCTGGGCGAAATCCTGGTCAAGTGCGGCACCTTAACCCCGGAAGAGCTGGACAGCATCCTGCGCATTCAATCCCAGCATGGAGATGACCCGCAACGGCCGATCGGCGAAGTGCTGGTCGAACAGCAAATGGTCAGTCCGCCGGTGGTCGAAGCCGCATTGGAAAAACAAAAACAGGTTAAAGACAACAAAAAAAGCGAAGCCCAACTGATCCGTGTCGATGCCGAAAAACTCGACGAACTGATCAACCTGGTCGGCGAACTGATCATTGCCGGAGCGGGCACCAACATGATTGCCCGGCGCGCCGGCATGGCGGATCTTATGGAGTCCACCGCCACGCTGTCCAGGCTGGTCGAAGAAGTCCGCGATTCCGCACTGGCCTTGCGCATGGTGCAAATCGGCGCCACTTTCAATCGTTTCCAGCGCGTGGTGCGCGACGTCAGCAAAGAGTTGGGTAAAGATGTCGACTTGGTTATCAGCGGCGCGGAAACCGAACTCGACAAAACCGTCGTGGAAAAAATCGGCGACCCGCTGACCCACCTGGTGCGCAACTCCATGGATCACGGAATAGAATCTGCCGAGCTGCGCATAGCCCGCGGCAAACCGGCCAAAGGCACCCTCAAACTGAACGCCTACCACGATGCCGGCAGCATCGTGCTCGAAGTCAGCGACGACGGCGGCGGCCTGAACAAGGAAAAAATCCTCGCCAAAGCGATCGAGCGCGGCTTGGTCAGCGAAGGTGCAAACCTGAGCGACAAAGAAATCTACAACCTGATCTTCGAAGCTGGATTCTCCACCGCCGATACCGTCAGCAATCTGTCCGGCCGAGGCGTCGGCATGGACGTGGTGCGCAGCAACATCCAGGCTTTGCGCGGCACCGTCGACCTGGACAGCGTCGAAGGCCAAGGCAGCACCATCCGCATCCGCCTGCCGCTGACCCTGGCCATTATCGACGGCTTCATGGTCGGTGTCGGCAATGCCTCCTACGTTATCCCGCTGGACATGGTGGTCGAATGCGTCGAATTAAGGGCTTGGGCCAGCGACGAGGGGGACGGGCAATACCTCAACCTGCGCGGCGAAGTGCTGCCGTACCGGCGGCTGCGCGACCACTTCGACATGGAAGGCGACATGGTGCAGCGCGAGAACGTCGTCGTAGTGCGCTATGGCGAGCACAAAGCAGGATTGGTCGTGGACAGACTGATGGGCGAATTCCAGACCGTAATCAAGCCGCTGGGCAGGTTGTTTAAAGGCGAAAAGAGCATCGGCGGTTTCACCATTCTG
>Ga0208789_1001047_pt1 | contig 18085 bp, 20 predicted proteins | sample Methanotroph_Enr_FD_187368 | JGI IMG/M metagenome (GOLD analysis project Ga0208789, IMG submission 187368) | Enriched soil microbial communities from Old Woman Creek wetland in Ohio, USA - Methanotroph_Enrichment_5 (SPAdes) (version 2) | ecosystem: Environmental > Terrestrial > Soil > Wetlands...
ACATGTCTTGCTGACGGTTTAATACGGGTTGATAGCGGCGTGATGTCATGATGGTTGGTTAACTGGCGGTTAGCGGATGATGTGCATATTATAAAATAGGGTGTCTGATAATACTTTCACAGTCTCAAGAGCTTGGGAACCAGCTCGAACTTAAATATTGAATGCATGCACTCACAGGTATAACATGAAGCCGTTAATCAAGCTGGAGTACTATCATGCCCAAACGTCTTAGCGCAGCTCGCCTTAGCGCCGAACTTATCAGTACCCTCGACCATGTACTTGCCACCGGCGATCCAGTAGAAATCGAACGCCCCGGCGGATCGGTGCGCATTGTCCGTGATACTTCCACTCGGCGGCTGTCCAGGTTAAAGCCACATCCCGGCACCATCAACGGCAATCCCGATGATCTAGTCAACCTTTCCTGGGAACAGGCTTGGAAACCGTCCCTATAAAGTCGCTTTATCTAGACACTCACATCCTGGTCTGGCTTTATCAGGATGGTGCAACTCGACTTACGCCACTGGCTGTAAATGCCATCGAGGAAGCAGAACAGCTGCTGATCTCCCCCATGGTCGAACTGGAACTGACCTACCTGCATGAAATCTCCCGCATCAACTGTCCCGCTTTGAACATACTCGACAGCTCGTCGCGACATCGGACTGGAAACCTGCAAACAACCTTTCGCCGCAGTCGTCGGCGCGGCGTTGACACTTGATTGGACGCGCGACCCTTTCGACCGTCTTATCGTTGCTCAGGCGGCCCATCGAGCTTCGCCGTTGCTGACAGCAGATCAAAACATACGCGAACATTATTCTGGCGCTATTTGGTAGTTTGGAAAATCATAGCCTGGAATGTGGTAATCAAAGTGAACACATATTCTTTATGAACGATGCGGTTCGTACCTCACCGCATCCTACCGAGCTATACCCAAATCCACGCTCACCGAATTAAGTCTTACGATGAGTTTTCAAGCGCTGGATAGCTTCACGGGCATCTTGTACACGCCCAGCCGAAATATCATCCATCCCTTTGCCAGCTTCGTTAATCAGCAGCAAATGAATACGTTCAAGCTCCAGCTGGCGATAATAATCAAGACGGCTCACGCCAATCAATGCGACATAGCTTTCGCCATCTTTGGTAATAATCTTCTCGGCACCCGCTTTCACTTGTTCAGCCAGTTCAGAAAGATTGGCGAGAGCTTGAGATAACGGCACCGCATCGCTTGCGGAAATTTCCATAACAACCTCCTCTATCGCATAAATTGTACATATTTTGTACATTACATGATAAATAGAAACAGGCGATAATTATTTTCGGCTAAGGCGATGGAACAAGCTTTGTGTTGTCATTCTGATTCTAAAAGTGTCACAAAGTGAGCCACTCATTCCCTGAATAAAATTGGTTTGCGCTAACCCAAAGGTACGCACTGCGCACATGAGTGTAGAAGCATTAGGAGAGCGCTTACAAAACCAGTCCACCTCTAGAAGTTAGTGTGCTAAGCTACGGCCTAGTAGGGCTGCCACATGTTTCTTGTATACATCAACGTTTTTTCTGCATGACCTATAACGTAATAACTCTTCATGCACACATCATTATGACCATAACTTTGCCATTATTATTTATCGGAACTCGTAAAAATGACTATAAACCTGAATAGCATTGCTGAAAAAAACGCCCAAAAAGCCGAAGAATTGACAGCATTCAGTGGACTCAATCTTCTTCATATTAAACGCCAAGCTGCATCATTACTAGGTTTGATAGGCCAAAATGGAATTTTTGACCAATATACTAAGCATGACATTTCACACATCGACGAAATGCTCGCAAATCTAGATTGGATCATCCCTGATACTACCAAATCAGTTATGTCCGAAGGTGACTGGCTAATGATCGTTTTAGCCGTTTATTTCCATGATATGGGCATGCTTGTAACGAAAGATGAATTTGAGGCTCGGCAATCTTCTGGATTCCCTAAATTTTGTGATGAAGTGCTTTTCGTTGGACAAAGCGGAGCAGATTACAAGGCAAAAATTGATCGACTAGATCCTGAAGATAAGGAACGCTTTCTATACCAAGAATTTGTTCGACATAAACATGCAGCGAGGATCCGAACGTGGATCATGGGACTAGAAAAAGTGCAAAATGGAGCGACTGGAACGGTTGCTAAAGAGATCAGTAAGCTTTTGGAGCCTTTAGGACCGCAATTTCGTCGTGACCTTGGTCTTGTTTGTGAAAGCCATCACTTAAATGATCTCGCGGACACAAAAAAATATAAACTCTCGCAGCCGTATGGGAATAGTGATGCCGCTACGGTTAATCTTCAATATTGCGCCGTCATCTTACGAACTGCCGATTTATTGCATATTACTTCTGATCGAACACCCTCAATCGAGTTTCGAACTATCAATCCGAGTGATCCGCTTAGTCAACAGGAATGGGCAAAGCAAATGGCAGTTACGAGAGTACGATCCAAAGTGGGACTGGATGAAGAAGGTCATCCAGACGAAAAAGCACTACGGGATACAGTCGAGGTTCATGCATTTTTCGAGAAAGAAGATGGTTTTTTTGGTTTAACATCATACCTTAGCTATGCTTCAGATCAGTTAAAGAAAAGCCATGAATGGATTGGGTCAACCTTAAAACTGAAGCTCGCAAAGCATGAATTTCCGTGGCGTAAGATCGATGACGCCAACATTGAAACAGAAGGCTTCATTCGCGATGCTTTTGAGTTTACGATAGATCAAGCGAAAATACTTGATCTTTTAACCGGACACACACTTTATAACGACACTAATGTTGTTCTTCGGGAACTAGTTCAGAACGCAATTGATGCTATACGACTACAACACCACCCGGAATCCCCGCTGAAAAAAGGGAAGGTCAAAATCACATGGGATAGCGAAACCCGCATATTATCCGTGCTTGACAATGGCACAGGCATGACACAGGACGTTGTGAATAATTTTCTACTAAAGGTGGGTTCCTCACGTTATCAAGATCCAGATTTTAAGAAGAGGTACCCTGGATTTAGCTCGATCAGCCGCTTCGGAATTGGTGTCCTCTCAACATTTATGATCGCAGATAGCGTAGAAATTATAACTTGCCACCCAGAAGAGGAGCAGGCTCGCCGACTTATCTTGCGTTCTGTACATGGAAAATATTTAATCCGGCTTCTCGATAAGGCAAACGATGCAGTGCAGAAACTTGCGCCACACGGCACAATGTTTAAACTCCGGGTTCGACCTAGCATAGAAATGCCAGACGTGATTAAGACAGCTAAACAATGGATAGTGGTTCCCAACTGCGAAGTCATCGTTACTGTTGATGGCAAAGAAAACACTAAAATTGGTTTTTCTTCACCTACCGAGGCGCTGAGGGATTTTTTAAAATCGTATAATTTAGATTTTCACGAATCTGACGAAGAGGAAGCAAACACTGCAAGACATCGAATACGTATCGTCGAAAAACATCAACATGGTGTAGATCTAGCTTACGTTCTTGAATGGAATAGTTACTTTAAGGAGTGGAAGTTTCTAACTCTCAATTCTTTTGTTGGTAGCGCAGGAAATCCTCCCCCAGGTTACGGAAGACAAATTGAAAATCCACTACTCGGAACTTGTGTAGAAGGAATAAGAATTGTGTCTGAAACCCCGGGATTTTTGGGTTACCCTATTGTCGCTTTGGCAAATATAAAGGGGGCTGCTGCTCCAAAAACGAACGTCGCCAGGTCTGGACTAGAGGCAACTCCTGAACGGGATGTTATGCTTCAACAAATTTATTCCATTTATGCGAATCACATTATTGATGAACTTAAGGAGTTGACAACAAGCCGTTCTTTCTCACCGACTTGGGCGACAGGCGAAACGATGTATTTACTGTCTCCGTTGCTGGGAGGGCATGAAGAGCGCTCTGCCGCTATAAGCCCATCATTGCTACTTCAAGAATTACAAGCTATTCCATGTATTATGGTTGAAGAAAATGGTCAACGGCTCGCAAAATCCCCTAACCAAATTTCTCAGGAAAAAGAGTTCTGGACTATTGACAGCGGTTTGCTACGTTCTGCTGAACTCCTAATCCGGGAAGTCGCAAGTGAGGCATCTCTTTCTGGATTGATTCAGGCATTAAATGTAGCTAGCTTTGAATTTCCGAATGCCCCAGTCGTTTGCGGAATGACTTATCAAAATCGGATGCTACAGGAGGTTTTTGCAAAACGAGAAGTGGACACTATAAACGTAAACCCACAGCAACGACGAATCGATCTTAGGTGGGTAGATAAATCATCTTCTCCGCGTTGGCTGGAGTTACCAATCGAAACGTTGAGATTCTATTTTAAATTGTCAAAGAACAGGACGAGACAAAATGTTATTAACGCACCTCTTGTTCCACAGAGCGTGATTAACGTAACTATTCCATCTGGAGAAATAGCAGTGCGAGCGTTTGGCTCCATCTATTTGATCCCTGGATCAGAAATTGTGACATTCGTTCGCCCTCATATTGAAAAGTTATATTCTGAACGAACATCTGAAAATGAACTTATTGCAATTATTTTGCTAAGCGCGATTGAAGAATTTTTAATGCGGCATCGTGCATCAATAGACGACAACCTTGTATTGAATTTTATCCGTTTCTATGAACGAGAAGCATCACATTTGCTGCCACAAGGACGAATCGAAGATGCTTTTGATGTTCCTCAGTTTCTATATATTGTCATGAACACAAATTGGAAATTGTTCGATGCATCAGCATGGCGAAGAAAAAATTCGGATGATTGAAGCTGGGTAGATTAGCTTCGAGCGGGACGGGGTTTGAAACCCCGTCCCTAACGTTTCTACGATTTCCTAGCTAATAAATGGTTACACTTAACCAATTCAAAAAACGTTTCGAACAGGGCAACATGCCCCGTCCGGCTACAATATCTCTCGTAAATCCTGACGCGCGGGTTCAGTCCAAACTATTTTCACGCCTTGCCTTGGGCTTTACGTTCAATTAAATCTTCCATTTCATTCATGACATCGTCATGGTCGATTAACTCGCCGCGATCCGCGGCGGCTATGCCTTGGGTGATTTTTTCGATCTGCCAGACATGCTGTTCCAGATACTCCTTGAGCGCCTGGTTGACTACATCGTTACGCGATCTAGCCAGCGAATCGGCCAAATGATCAAGTTGATGTACGAGTTCTGCTTCGGCGTTGACGGTAAATGCTTCGGTTGTCATGAACAATGCTCCGGTTCGTGATAGTTCGTTTGCAATCATAACGCATACTTTAACATATACGCCAAGCTTACTCTGCACAGCCAGTTATTAGGTCCTCTTGATTCCTAAAGCCCCAACACATCCAGCTCATCCAACAACTGCGCCGCCCGTTTGGGGTTGCCGCGCAATTGCGCAGCCAGGAATAGCTGCTTCGCATCCTCTTCCGCCAAAGCTTGTGTGGATAACTCAAACATCAGCTTGTTCAAGCTGATGCCGCGCGCTTTGGCAATGTTCTTGAGTCTTTCCGCCATATCGTCAGGCAATCGGATGGATAAAGTTGTCATGATCTTAGTAACCTCGCTATCTGTTCCTAAATCCAACATATTACCGATACCCAAACCCTAATTTTCCGCAAACATCCTCGGAAACAAAAACTCAACCGACTCACTGCCAAAATACAGCGATACCGGCCCTTTCGGCGTTTCAGACTTTAATATGCCGTCATTGATCAAGCTTGAAAGAACCATCCGCGCACTACGCTCTTTCAAGCCGGTAACGCGTTCGGCATCGCCTCTTGGCATCTCGCCCTGAATCAGCACTCTTTCCAAAATATAAAAAGCCTCCGGTTTTAACGCCCGGCTTTCCACGTAGGCTTTAAGACGCTCGGCCAGTCGGTCGAATTCGAATAGGCCCGCCATAAAATCCACTTGGTCAAGACATATCTCTAAAAACCAACGAATGAATTCAATTAATGCCTTTTGGGATAAATTCCCACGGCCGTCCAAATCGCCTTGTCTCGGCATGTCGGCATAATCCATTTTGTTTTTGTAATCTTGTCGACTTTCCAGGCCGCGAGCGAGTCCGCGCGATACCGACCAAAGTCCCGATGCGCCAATGCCGGCAGCCAATCCCATTGCATGACTCATTAACCGGCTGACGCGGCCGTTGCCGTCCGGAAATGGATGAATATAGGCCAGACGATGATGCGATGCGGCCATGGCGATAATCCGTTCGCCTTTGCCCATATTAGCCAAGCGATAGCGTTGCTCGAAATAGCGCATAAACTCGGCAACACGACCGCTGCCGGGCGGAAGATGCCTTCCGACCGAAACATTGTGTTCGGGCAAGGAACGGAACGCCCCCGGCTCCATTCGAAAGCCATGATCGCCATTGTCCACCCAAAGCATAGCTTCCGGCGCATCGCGGTAAAATTCACGGTGCAACCGGCATAAGAACTCGGTCGATGCCGGTTCCGGCATATTCCCGGCCGCATAGAGCCGGTCAATCGTCTGTTGTACGCTGACATGGGCGCGCGCTTCGATTTGAAAATTACGGCGCACTTGATCTTTTTCCAGGTCATCCGCCAAGGCCCGCTCAATATCCCTGGGTTTGGTATGGTGTCCTTCGATAAGGTTCGAGTAATAGCAATTCATAATCCGAACCAGCTCAGCCAGACTGGCGGCTGTGCGCGGATGTAACCGGCCGGCGAGTCTTTCCGACGATGTTGTTAGATTCGCGATCAGGTCTGTAATTGCAATCGGGATGTTTTCAAGCAGGCAGGGCTCGATTCGGTAAGGTGTTTCGATAGAGAGTGGCATGCCGATCTTATAATCTCGTAAGGTGTTGTTTTTATAAGATGAAGCATACCATTTTCTGCGGATTTTGCCGACTTTTCCGCCGATTATAAAAAAGCGGCCAAGCTGTTGTCTTGATTGATATTTAACTGCTGACTGCACAGAATCCGTGCCGGTTTCAATTGAACAGCCCGCCATACCGGCATAGATCTCGACCTTTGCAATTGCCGCAGCAATCCGATCAATTATTAAATCGCAGAAGTCCTGTAGGTAGAGAGATGCGAACAGCGCTTCCAGATTGCATATAAACATGATGACTGCCGTTTACTCGAATTAAACTCCAGCCTCGGCTTTCGAGAATTCGAGCAAAATGTTTTCCGGAAACTGATTTCACACTGCGATTTCCAAAACCCTATCGTTATTGGCAATTTCTATGTGTTCTAAATCTACGGAAAGACAGGCTTCCACTGCTTCGTTTAGATTCGTTAAAAGTTCTTCCATAGTGTCGCCTTGAGTCGCACATCCTTGAATTGCAGGAACTTCCGCCCAAAAACCGCCTTCTTCCGCCGGATGAATGATGACTTTTAATTTCATACAAGGTGACCTATAAAATTTTGTGAGTTGGCAAGATAGGCAACAAGCATATAGGAAACGCAACGAAATACAAAATAGTCAACATCCGCACTATCTCGGATGATTTAAGGATTCCCGCTACCGCCCGACCCCCCATATACCTGACCGCTGGCATAACTCGATTCCTGCGAAGCCAACGTCACGTAAACGGCGGCAAGTTCAGCCGGTTGACCGGGGCGGCCCATCGGCGTATAGGCGCCGAAAGTTTCCAAAGCGCTTGGCGGTTGGCCTCCAGTGACTTGAAGCGGCGTCCAGACGGGTCCGGGAGCGACGGCGTTGACGCGGATGCCTTTCTCGCCGAGCTGCTTGGCTAGGGATTTAGTAAACGACACGATTGCCGCTTTGGTCTGCGCGTAGTCGAGCAGGTTTTCGGACGGATCGTAAGCTTGAACCGATGAAGTGTTGATGATGCTCGCGCCGGCGCTGAAATGCGGCAGCGCGGCTTTAGTGATCCAAAACATCGCATAAAGATTGGTCTTAATCGTCGCATTGAATTGCTCGGTCGTAAGATCGAGGATCGAGTCGACCGAATGTTGTTTAGCCGCATTGTTGACCAAAATATCGAGGCCGCCGACGAACCGGCGCCGCGAGTACATGTTAGTCGGCTCCGGTTCGGTGTCGTTTAATTTAATGTCCGGTTTCATAGTTTGATCTCCTCGCGCCGCTATCCCTGCAAACTAAACCTTCCAGGTTTCTAAAACCTGGAAGGTTTGCTTTTAGACTCATGCCGCTTCCCGGCGAGCGGCTTGCGCGCCCGGCTTGAGTTCGACCTTGACCCAGCCCGGCTGCCGCGTATCGAACGCCTTATAAGCGTCGAGCACGTTGGTCAACGGTTCGCATTGCGTCAGAACTTTTTCGGGATCGACGGTGTTGTTTTTCACCAGATCAATAAGATGCGGGATGTAATGGCGGTGATTGGCGTTGCCCATCCGTATCGTCAGGTTTTTGCTCATCGCCTTGCCGATAGGAAACGACTGCGCGGTCGGCGGATAAACGCCGACGATCGATAGCGTGCCGGCTTTCGCCAGCCCCTCGACCGCCCATCTTAAGGCTTGCGACGGCGCATCGCCCGGCACCCAGTTAGCGCCTTGGGGATGCTGCTCCGGCGCGACTTGCCGAAGCTCCTGCTCGAACTGCTCTTGGTCCTGTTTGGCTACCGGCTTGGAATGCCCGCTGACCGCGTCGACGCCGACCGCATCGATTGCGCGATCGGCGCCTATGCCGCCGGTCATGCGTTTGATGACTTCAATCGGGTCTTCCCGGTCGAAGTTAATAGTCTCCGCGCCCTGCGCCTGGGCCATGTCAAGACGCGACGCTTCACGATCAATCGCAAAAATACGCCCGGCCCCCATTAACTTCGCGCTGGTAATCGTAAATTGCCCGACCGGACCGCAACCGAAGATTGCCACCGTGTCGCCGTCCTCGATCTCGGCGAGTTCGGCGCCGAAGTAGCCGGTCGGGAAGATGTCGCTGCACATGATGGCCTGATCGTCGGTGACCTCTTCAGGCAATTTGACCAGTCCGGCATGAGCGAACGGGATACGGGCATACTCGGCTTGCAAACCCTGAATAGGCCCCGACTGTTTCGGCCCGCCGAAAAACGAGGTACCCGCGCTCCGTCCGTTCGGGTTGGCATTGTCGCACTGCGCCTGATAGCCCGCGCGGCAGTATGAGCAATATCCGCAGCAGATCGTCGACGGGATCACAACACGATCTCCCGGCCGCAGGTTGCGCACGTCCTTGCCGACCTCTTCGACGATGCCGACGCCTTCGTGTCCGAGGATCGTGCCGGGCACCATGCCTGAGAACGTGCCCCGGATCATATGCAGGTCCGTGCCGCAAATCGCCGATGCAGTCAGGCGCACCAGCGCATCCGTTGAATCTTGTATCTTGGGTTCGGGAACATTGTCCAGCCGTATGTCGCCGATCGCGTGAAACACTGCTGCTTTCATATGGAGTCTCCTTTGGCCCGTTCAGGGCGATGGACATCAAAGTTGAGTGAAGGAGTATTCAGCCTATCAAAGCAGATAAAAATCTCTGTTCGTTGTCCAACGTTTCGGCGTGTTTCAACGTACTCCCGCCAAAACAACATCCAGGCAATTGGCGCTTTGAAAAACAGCCTTTTAACCAAGCCTACTTTTAATCTTCCTTTCACAACAACATGATTGACATATTTAAATTATCTCCTAACATGGCAGCATGGCTACGAAGCATCGCTTTCGCGACAAATATCGACTTGAGATAAGAGAAGACGATTCTCCGCCGGCGCATGTGCATTTGGTCGGCGGCAATTTTGATGTATTGATTAACCTGGAGAACCTGAACTGCACCGGCACCTTTCCGCGCGGGTTGCGCCAAGAGGTGATGAAGTGGGTTACGGAAAACCGTAATAAATTAATTGAGGAATGGAATAGTGGTATCGATGAAACGCCCCCGCTTAGCAGCGGTTGAACCTTTACCGGATTATCAGCTAAAAATAACTTTTATTAACGGCAACATAATGACGGTGGATAAATCCGAAGCTATTTTCGCCAAACCGGGTCTCGCGCCTCTTCGAGATCCGGACACTTTCGCCAAAGTCCAGCTCACCAACAGCGTAGGTTGGACGATTGAATGGATAGATCATGACATTCAAATCGGAGCCGATACTTTGTGGCTGGAGGCTATGTATCAAGCCGCTACCGATGAAGATACCCGTACTTTCCTGGCTTGGCGGCTGCGTAACGGCCTGTCGTTATCCGAGGCGGCGCGGGCATTGGGCATGACCACGCGTACCATGAGTTCTTACGGAACCGGCGCCCGGCCTGTTCCGCATCATATTGCCTTGGCCTGCAAGGGTTGGGAAATCGAGAATAGTTCCACGTAGGGGCAATCCCTTGTGGTTGCCCTGATACGCTACGAACTCGGGGCAACCACAAGGGATTGCCCCTACGATTTGACATGGTAGGTATCTTCTCCCCATTTCAATGGGTTATTCTGAATGTATTCAGCAATTTTTAAATACTCCTCTTCATTACGAATAATGTGTTCGTAATAATTACGTTGCCATAATTTGCCGGCAAACGGTTGCCAATTATTTTGTTTTACGTTTTGAATATATTCATTGGTCGATAATGATTTGAATGCGCCCATTACGTCGCCAACCGTAGGGGCAATCCCTTGTGGTTGCCCTTGATACGCTACGAACTCAGGGCAACCACAAGGGATTGCCCCTACGAGTTCAATAATGCCATGAAAATGATTGGGCATTACGACATACTCATGCAAGGCAATAGACGGAAAACGATTGTTTAACTCATTCCATTGACCGGCAATCATATTACCGGCATCGTTTAATATCATGCTGTCGTTGGCTATCTGTCCAAACAGACAATAACGGTTTTCGGTACAAACGGTAATAAAATACAAACCGGCCTGCGAATAATCATAATTTTTAAGGCGGATTGATTTCCGATGATGAATGGCTGGGTTGAATTTCATAACCTATCCCCTGTAAAAGCCAATCACTATTGCTTTACCCGTTATGGCAGAGCGATCTTCTGTATTTCTAAGATATTGGCTTTGAAAAATAAAGCGTACTATTTATTTTAGATGTTGCCGGTCTTAACCGAACACCCCGTTATGCAGGCATAACAGGCTTTTGCGACTTACTACCTGATAGCCCGCAATAAATTGCCGCAATACAATTCCTTACCGGTTTTTGCCGGCATCCACAGTTGTTTTATTTCCAGTTGATTTGCAGAAAAATACTGTCCGCCGGACGTTGCCAAATCCGCCAACTCTATTTTCGGCGAGTAAGTATTAAGAATTAAAAACGCGCCCGGATTCATCAGCCCATGCGCGGTTTCTATCAAACCGGACAAGTGGTTTTCCAGCTTCCATTTTTCACCTTTGACACCTAAGCCCCAAGCGGGCGGGTCCATGACGATGCCGTCGTATTTATTGCCCCGCTTCAATTCACGTTGGGCAAATTTTAACGCATCCTCAAGCACCCATTTGATGTCGGACAGATGACTGCGCTCCCTGTTTTCATTAGCCCAGGTAATCATTTGTTTAACTGAATCCACATGCACGACTTCCGCCCCGGCATCGCGGGCAACCAGCGACGCCGCGCCGGTATAGGCAAATAGATTCAACACTTTTTGACCGGGACTAACGCGCTCTTTAATAAAGCGCCAGTTTGCCTGCTGTTCGGGGAACAAGCCCACATGCTTGAATTTGGTCAGTTTCAAACCGAAGTTTAAGCTGCCGTAGGCAATCAGCCATTGTTCGGAAGCATGCGGTTTGATATTAAGCCAACGGCCTTGGGTTGAGGATTCCTCCTCAAACGCCCAATGCGCCATATCCTGCCATTGGGCGTTTGACCATCCCGGTTTGAAACCGGCTTGAATTTCCGGACGGATAGTAACGATCTTGCCCCAGCGTTCCAGCTTCCTGCCCTCGCCTGCATCGAGCAGCTCATAATCAGGCCAGGGCCGGCCATATTCGCGCGGAATCATTCCGGTTTGCACATCTATATTTCCAGTCGACTTGCGCTGACCTTTTGGCATTTTATCCTTCACATTTGATTTGATTGACTCAGGGATGGTTAACCAACAACCCCGTTGTATGCCGCATTGTATAACAAAATTCACCCGGCCGATTTTGGCTTCTATGCGCCTGCCCGTTTATATCAAAAGTGTCTTTATGCCGTTATTCGCGTAAAATTGGGAAATTTTTTCTTGTTCCCACAATTTCACTCTCATGCGTTCACTACCGCTGTTACTTATATTGCTCATACCTTTAGTCAGTCACGCCGAAGAACTTACGGTTACCCCATACCGGCCCACAGTATCCAATCCGGCCGAATTGTCCGCCTTGCACCATCTGGAAGTTGAATTCGGCGCGCAACTCAATCAACCCGGCATGCAAGTGGAGCGCAGCAGCTTGCCTTTTTTGCTGAAATATCCCTTTGCCGATCAATGGGGCTTATTAGTCGGCGGCGAGGCATGGATTAAATCCCGTAGCGAGGAAGAATCGATTTCCGGTTTCGGCAATACTTGGGTGTTGCTTAAACATTATTACCCGATTAGCCCGACCCTGGCTGTCGGCTTTGAAGCGGGCGCGGTGTTGCCGTCGGCGCGTCCGTCATTGGGACAAGGGCGTACCGATTATTTAGGCAACTTGATTGTCAGCCAGGATATTGCCGACTTGCGAATTGATATAAACGCGGGCGTGACTCGGCGGGGCTTTAAGGAAGAGGACCTGGATCGATACCGGTATAACTGGGCGATAGCCGCCTCGCACCCAATCACTGAGCGCTGGGGCATTGCCGCGGAGTTTTCCGGTGTTTTAGCCGTACAACAAAAACCGACCAGTATGTTTTTAGCGTCGTTAAATTATTTAATGACGCCCCAGCTGATGCTGGATTTTGGCGGAGCGGTTGGTATGACGACGATAACCGATAGTTATGGTGTTTTCGCCGGGTTTTCTTGGTTAATTGCGCCTTAGGACTAGCACCAAGTTACAACCTGTTCATCGATTCGTAGACAAGATTCAATAACATCACCTGACTGGTAAGATCCAGCTCATGGAACGAAATACCATGTGAAAATCGGGGCGGCACATCGTTTTTCTTACTGGGCAACTGTTGAATGCTGCGAATCGTTACGCTGGTTTCTATATGCGCACTCTGATTGCTCGGTTTGATAGGGAAGTCGAAAGAAATTAAAGCCTCTTTATTAACCTCGCCCAGTGCCTTATCGGCAATAATCGCGGCGCCTGTGACGCTGATGTCGCTAATAACACCGGCTCCGTCGACGCCATTGACTTTGACCGGCAAGTTCACCTTGGCCCTGACCGCGCCGCGTAAGGCAATGGTTTTAATGTCGGTCGGAAAACTGAGGTGCATATAATAATGCGGACCTCTAAAGATGGTTTTTACTTTACAAGTCAGCGTAAAAACATCCACGCCCGACAATATCCGTAGGGTAACCGTCTCGTCCACCTGCATTTGGACGGAAAGCCCATTCTCAAAAGGCGTTTTGACTATCAGGTACTCTCCATCTACGTAACCGATAAGTTCGGTATAAAAAATGGGCTTTTTGTTGCCGTGATCCAACGCCATTTGCAAGCGCACGCCGACTTGCAGATTCATATCTTTAAAAGTGGTCATCCTGGTTTTTACTCTAAGTCTAATTATTATTATTTTGTAACTATTCAGCGTATTCCCGATAGAACACGGAGCCACGGATTTACACGGATAAGAAGTTAAACCGGTAAAAATCCGTGCCGATCCGTCGCATCCGCGTCATCCGCGTTCCATTTCTCTACACACTGAATATATACCGACTTTTTAATACAAACCCAATTCCAACTGAGCCGCTTCCGACATCATTTCCCGCGACCAAGGCGGATCGAGCACGACTTCGACATTAACGCTGGCAACGCCGGGCAGTGCGCGGATGCGTTGTTCCACATCGTTCTGGATAACCGGCCCCATCCCGCAACCGGGGGCCGTCAAGGTCATCATGACATGAACATCGTTGAGGCCTTTCTCTGCCGGGGTTACTTTGCAGTCATAAACCAGGCCGAGTTCAACAATATTAACCGGGATTTCCGGGTCGTAAACCGTTTTCATCACTTCCCAACAATTTTTTTCAACCGCCGCCGCATCGGTTTCCGAAACCAGCGTATGCAGCCGGTTCGGTTCCTTGCCCAAGGCATCGGCATCCGCTCCGGCAATCCGTACCATGTGACCGCGCTCGGTGATTACAGTAAAGTTATCGCCGAGCGACTGATGGATGGTCACTATCTGGCCCTTGTCCAAAGTCCCGGTATTACCGTCAGGAATGGTGACAATATTGACATCTCGCGTTAAAACAACGTCTTCTCTTTCAGACATAATCACTCAGTTATAGATAGAAGGTTCGGGCATCGACAGCTTGGCCGGTTACGCCTATGCTTTCCGAGCCGAATAAATACAGATAAATAGGGGCCAGCGATTTCATTGAGGGAAACTTGCTTTTATCTTCCGCCGGATAAGCCCGTTTCCTCAATGGAGAATCTATCGGTCCCGGTATCAGGGTGTTGACCCGGATTTTGCCGAATGCTTCATGCTCTTCGGCCAATATGTTCGCCAAGCCCTCCATCGCTATTTTGGAAACGCCGTAAGCGCCCGCGTAAGCCGGAGCCTTTCTGGCGGCGGAATCGGAGGTGAATACGATAGCGGCATGTTCGCTCTTTTGCAGCACCGGCAATAAAACCCTGCACAGTAAAAAAGGCGCATTCAGGTTGACGTTTAAGGTATGTCCCCAATCCTTGGTTTTATGGGTGGCGATTGGAGAAAAAGCGCTGAACTCTACCGCCGAATGCAAAATGCCTTGCAAGGAGCCGTATTTTTCATCGATCTTGTCGGCCAATTCCTGGTAGTCGTTTTCATTGGCCCCGGCCAAATCGAACGGGTAAAGGATCGGTTCGGGGCCTTTGACCGCCAAAATCGCATCGTAAACCGCTTCCAGTTTGGCGATATTTTTATCCAGCAAAATAATATGCGCGCCGTGCTTGGCTAATGCCAAAGCCGCGGTGCTGCCTAAGCCCCCGCCGGCGCCGGTGATTAAGATGACTTGATTAGTTAACGGCATGGTGAAGACGCCTCCATGGAAGGGGAAGATAGAGTAACGCATGGCGCAATTACCGAATCTATCCAGATTGAAATCTGGCCGGGAGACTGGATCAACGCATCAGCGCCCCAAGTCTCCGGAGCATCGCCGGGCTTAATATAGCCGTAAAGCGCGGCCAAAGTTTTCATATTCGCACTTAAGCCGGCGGTAATATCATGCCGGGCGTCGCCGATATAAACGCATTCCTGCGGATTGACCGCCGCCTGTTTGCAGGCGGCCAACATCGGTTCCGGGTGTGGCTTGGGGTTGGCGGTGGTATCGCCGCTGATAATGCAGGCGGCGCGATCAGCCAGCTTTAACGCCGCCATCAGCGGATTAGTGAAACGTTCGCGCTTGTTGGTCACCACGCCCCATTTCAGTCCTTTCGCTTCAATAGCGTCAAGCGTCTCGGCCATGCCCGGAAAAAAAACCGTGTATTCGGCAATATTGTCCTGGTAATGGTTGAGCATGGTTTCCAGAATATCCCGCTTTAACCGATCGTTGATCGAAGGCTGGCTGGCATTAATCATGGCGGCGGCGCCATAGGAAATAAACGGCTTGATGATCTCGGCCGCAACCGTGTCGAAACCGTGGACATTTAGCGCCCGGTTCAGGCACGCAATCAAGTCCGGGGCGGTATCGACCAAAGTGCCGTCCAGGTCGAACAAAACACAAGATAATTTAAAACCGGCGGTCATGGGCTACGCGGAACGCTGAAAAGCGGCAATGTAATTGACGTCAATGTCTTTGCCGAGACTGAAATGCTTAGTGAACGGGTTGTATTCGATCCCTACCATGCCCTGCAATTCAAGACCGGCCGCACGCGCCGATTGGCTCAGCTCCGACGGTTTGATAAAGGTTTTAAAATCATGGGTGCCTTTGGGCAGCATTTGCAGCACGTATTCCGCGGCAAAAATAGCCAATAAATAAGCTTTGGGCTTGCGGTTGAGCGTCGAGAAAAACACCATGCCGCCGGGTTTAACCATTTTGGCGCAAGCGGAAATGATCGAACCGGGATCGGGCACATGTTCGAGCATTTCCATGCAAGTCACATGATCGAAGCTTTCCGGCTGTTGCGCGGCCAAATCTTCGGCGCTGATTTTTTGATAATGCGCGTTAACGCCGGACTCAAGCCCGTGCAGATCGGCGATGTCGATCAAATCTTCGCTAAGATCGATGCCCAACGCGTCGGCGCCTTGTTTAGCCAGGCCTTCGGTCAAAATCCCCCCGCCGCAGCCGACATCGACGATGCGCTTGCCTGAAATATCCGCATAGCGCCGGATAAACTGGATACGGAGCGGGTTAATATCGTGCAGGGTTTTGAATTCGCCCTGAGTATCCCACCAGCGTTCCGCCATCGAACCGAATTTATGGATTTCGTGCGGGTTTACATTATCTGTTGCTGTCATCGTGCTAACCGTGGTGTGAGGTTGGTATAGTTTACTATATTGGTAGGTTATTCGTCATGCGTTGTTCCGCCGCACGCTATTTTCATGCCGCTCAATTGAATAAGTCCATTATCCATCATAACGACGCATCATTCATCCCTTGATTTTTAGTGCCGTCCCGCTTCCCGCGGACAAAAAAAAGGCCGATGCAAGCGCACCGGCCTTTTTACTCAGCGGATCGATTTACAGGCTGTTAACCGCATTCAACTCCTGGAAAGCTTGTTCCAAACGAGTCACCATGCCGACTTCACCGGCACGTTGCCAAACGCGTGGATCGTAGTATTTTTTGTTTGGCTTGTCGTCACCGTCTGGGTTGCCGATTTGGCCTTGCAAATAACCTTCGTTTTGTTTGTAGTAGTTCATGATGCCTTCCCAGGTTGCCCATTGGGTGTCGGTATCGATGTTCATCTTGATCACGCCGTAGCTGATCGATTCCTTGATTTCTTCAGCGCTGGAACCGGAACCGCCGTGGAAAACAAAGTTCAGAGTGTTGGCAGGCACGCCGAATTTTTCGGACACGTATTTTTGCGAGTTATCCAGAATGCTTGGCGTCAATTTAACGTTACCCGGTGAATATACGCCGTGTACGTTGCCGAAAGAAGCCGCGATAGTGAAACGTGGGCTGATTTTGCTCAAGTGTTCGTAAGCGTAAGCCACATCTTCAGGTTGCGTATACAGCGCTGAGTGATCCATGCCGCTGTTGTCTACGCCGTCTTCCTCGCCGCCGGTGCAGCCCAATTCGATTTCCAGCGTCATGCCCATTTTGGACATGCGTTCCAGGTATTTGCCGCAGATTTCGATATTTTCTTGCAGGCTTTCTTCGGACAAATCCAGCATGTGCGAGCTGAATAATGGTTTGCCGGTTTCCGCGAAATGTTTTTCGCCTGCATCCAACAATCCGTCGATCCAAGGCAGCAATTTTTTAGCCGCGTGGTCGGTGTGCAGAATGACCGGTACGCCGTAAGCTTCAGCCACATTGTGTACGTGTTTGGCGCCGGAGATAGCGCCCAGGATAGCCGCTTGCTGGCCTTCGGCTTTAAGGCCTTTACCGGCGACAAATGCCGCGCCGCCGTTGGAAAACTGGACCACGATAGCCGATTTCACTTTCGCGGCCGCTTCCAACGCTGCATTAATCGAATCAGTGTTAATGACATTTACCGCGGGCAATGCAAAGTGGTTTTCTTTGCAAATCGCAAAGATTTTTTGTACGTCATCGCCAGTTACAACACCGGGTTTTACTACATCTGAAATTTTTTGAGACATTAAGATTTCCTGTTTCAATCTGTTACGTTGAGGTGATCAAGCCGAAAGTCATTGCGCTTGCGGAAAGCATCCGCCGCCCAATGCGGTCTGCCGGGTATTATAAAGTGTGTTCGTACAATAGGCTACTTGCCGATAAGCCGATGCCTAGACAGCAGTACAAATCCCCGTTTATCCAATGCGTTCGTTTAAGTTAAGACGAATCCCCTGTAGATACTCTGTTCAAAGTCAACTCCAATTCGTTGATTTTTGCCTATCCGGCAGATGCCGGGATTGCATAAAAACGGGTGTTGTCAAAAGGCTTGTCGTGTTTCAACATGCCATGGATAGCATGAA
>Ga0208789_1001050_pt1 | contig 18057 bp, 15 predicted proteins | sample Methanotroph_Enr_FD_187368 | JGI IMG/M metagenome (GOLD analysis project Ga0208789, IMG submission 187368) | Enriched soil microbial communities from Old Woman Creek wetland in Ohio, USA - Methanotroph_Enrichment_5 (SPAdes) (version 2) | ecosystem: Environmental > Terrestrial > Soil > Wetlands...
TGCCTAATCCACGGCGAAATACCCCCCGAAGCTGCAATTGCGGCGATCCGCCTGGCCAACCTCCACAAAGTCAAGTTGCTCCTTGACCCCGCTTTCGGCGTAAACGGCAACACTCGAAGACTCGGCGAACTGCCAATGGATTATTTCTCCGTTAACATCCTCCTGCCTAACATTCAAGAGGCTGCCGAACTCGCCGACGAACCCATTACAGACGTTCATAAGGCAAAACTCGTTGGCTCAGACCTGGTTGCTCGAGGAGCCGAAAATGTAGTTATAAAAATGGGTCGTCGCGGCTCATTGATAGTAAATCGCCAGGGTGTCGAGCACATACTGCCGTTTGAAGTTGAAATGATTGATAAAACCTGTGCCGGTGATGCATTCGCCGGAGCATTGGCTGCGTATTGCGCACTGGATTCGGATATCGCCCAGGCTGTCCGATTCGCAGCCGCCGCCGGAGCACTTGCATGTACAAAATTTGGCTGCCAGGATTCCCTCCCCAAAAAGGAAGAAATTCTCGAACTCCTCCACCTCTCCGAGATCTGAGCCTAGAGCATTTTAAGTTTTTATGTTCGCTGGTGGCGTAGCGAAAACTCACAAGACAAGGACGGCGAACTGCTCTAATCCTCTACCACTGCAAAATTGCTCTTATCCGCCCCGCACTCCGGGCACACCCAGTCATCTGGCACATCTTCAAACTCCGTCCCAGGTTCTACCCCGTTATCAGGATCGCCCTTAGCCGGATCGTAAACATAGCTGCAAAGAAGACATCTATATTTCATTTTCATCATGCTCCTTCCACCAATGTATATGCCAATACAAATAATTTTACTTAATACCCATACCGTTTTCAATCACCTGCCTTGCAGTAAAGTTTTTACCATAAAAACAATAATTTATTTTTTTTCTTCTCTGCCGCCCTGCCCCTTGCGTATAATACGCATTGGTTGGTTCGCCGATATTGAATTGGGGTATGTGAGAGTTTTTGGCCCACAGACGCTTGTTTCGAATTCGCCTGCCTTCCGCGGCCGTGTTGGCCCTTTCGTGAGACCTGGGAAAAAGTAAAAACGTCAGGTCATTATCCTCAAGCAGGAGTTTTCTAATGGGTACAAAACTTTATGTAGGTAACATGAGTTACCAAGTCGACAATGCTTCACTTGAAGAACTCTTCAAGGAATTCGGCACTGTCACAAGCGCAAACGTCATCATGGATAACCAGACAGGCAGAAGCAAAGGCTTCGGCTTTGTCGAAATGTCCAGCAACGAAGAAGCCCAGGCAGCCATCTCAGCCCTCGACGGCAAAGAGGTTGACGGCCGAAGCATCAAGGTCTCCGAGGCAAAGCCCCGCGAAGATAAGCCCCGTTCAGGTGGCTTCCGTGGTGGTTTCGGCGGCGGCGGCGGCGGACGTTCAGGTGGTGGACGTCCTGGCGGCGACCGCTCAGGCGGCGGACGCGGCGGCAGATACTAAGAATATCTAGCGCAAAAACGTTACTTAAAAGGCGGTCTTCACAGGCCGCCTTTTTTATTTACCCCGATCAATTACCTGCCGGGCTTGGGACAAGTATCCTCACTGAATTGCTGTCCATAGGCAACACTGTGCAATTTCCGCTTATTCCGAATACATTTTTTCCATCCAGCATATCTTGCGCGATGCCACTGGTCGCAAATGGCCCGTCAAACTCACTCAGTTCGATTTTCGCCTTGCATGCTTTGCCGTAATTGAGCACCACAATCACTGAGCATTTTCCCGCAGTCCTGATGTAACTGACCACGCTCTTCGGTTCTGATTTAAGCATAACAAGATCGCCGCATCGGATCGCAGCCGATCCATCCCGTATGCGTATCAACTGTTTATACCATTTCCTCAAGTTATATTTATCCCCGGATAACACCGGCGGCAAATCCGAGTACGGCTCGTACTGTGCCCCGATCTCATCACCCCCAAAGATCAGCGACACCCCCGGTAATGTAAATTCCATAGCAGCAGCAACCTTTGTCGTTCCCAGCCCATACCGCGTTATATAGCGTTCTCCGGTATCGTTATTGTTAATAAACCGCAATACGCGGGCCTGCCTGCTGTAGGATTTTGTATCCGTAGCCAAGATGCTTTCCATTCTTTCGCCGATTGTATTTTGATCTTCAAAAGCCCCCTCCCATGCCCATTTGCCTGGCCCGCCTCGCCAGTCATAAGCCACATCAAACCGGCAGTTGAACAGGTTCGCATCCTCTGCCGATGCTTCTGCCAATAACAGCAAATCCGGCTTGATCCGTTTAAGCTCCTTTCTGCATTCCACCCAGAAATCAGGACATCGCTCCTGAACAGCCCAGGCCATATCCATCCGGTATCCGTCAATATCATATTCACGGATCCAATAACCAATGGCATTGATCATCATCCTCCGTACACACTCATTGTCATAATTAAGGTTTGGCAGATTAGCATAATCAAAATAATATTTCGGTGCCCCATTCGGCTCGCGATCATAATAATCATAGTATCTCGATGCCCGCCAGATAGAACGGGTGCTTGTCTGAAGTATGGTTTGGCACAAAATCTATCATTACCCGCAACCCCAGCCTATGTGCATGGCGCACAAGTCCCCTTAATTCCGCCCTGCTGCCCCATGACGGGTCGATTGAAAAATAATCCACTATGCCATACTCTTCCCCCTGGGCCCTCTTGCACACCGGCGGCCAAAGCCACACCACATCCACCCCTAAATCCTTGATGTATTCCAGCTTTGAATCCACCGTCTTAAATCCATCATCCCCCCACACCTGAGCCACCGCCCCGTATATAATTGCTTGATTTTTCCAGTTTTCCTGGCAAGCAGCGGCGAAATTCAGAAAAACCAGCACAATACACACAATGGATTTAGCCATATTACCCCCTGAAGCGATTTTAGAGTTTTACCCGGCCAAAAAGAATGGAATTTGTATATAACTGTCAATTTAGAAAAATCCTTTATCCGAAGGGGGGAAACTTGTATAATAATTGTCCTAAGTGTTATAGCCTAAAGTATTTAATGCGAGCGGCCTATGATTTTTAATGAAAAATTCGAGACCATGCCTCTTGCCGACCTCAAGAATATCCAGGGTGAGCGGCTCAGGGATCTGGCAAATTACGTCTATAATAACTGCCCCGCCTACAAAACCAAATTCGACCAGTCCGACGTTCGCCTGGCCGATATCAAATGCATCGAAGATATAAAAAAGTTGCCCTTCACCACAAAAGAAGACCTGCGCAACAGCTACCCCTTCGGCCTCTTTTCTATGCCCACTAACCAAGTGCAGGAAATTCATGCCTCCAGCGGAACCACCGGCAATCTTACCGTCGTCGGCTATTCAAAAGAGGATATTAAACTCTGGTCCGAAGTCATGGCACGGTCACTATGCTGCGCCGGCGCTAAACCCGGCGACATGATCCAGATCGCTTACGGTTACGGCCTCTTTACCGGCGGCTTAGGCGCCCACTACGGCGCCCTCGAACTGGGCCTCACTATTATCCCCACTTCCTCTGGCCAGACAAAGCGGCAGCTCAAACTCATGCAGGATTTCAAACCTCGCATCCTCGCCTGCACTCCTAGTTATGCCATGTACATGGCCGAAGAAGCACGCGAGATCGGCCTCGATACCCGCCAAAGCACCTGGCAAATCGGTGTCTTCGGCGCAGAACCCTGGGGCGAACAGATGCGCAACCAGATCGAAAAAACATGGAACATCCTCGCCACCGACATCTACGGCCTATCCGAGATCATCGGTCCGGGTGTCTCGCAGGAATGCGTTCACAAAGATGGCCTTCACATGTTTTCCGATGTCTTCTTCCCCGAGATCATAGACCCTCTTACCGGCAATGAAGTCGCCCCCGGCCAGTGCGGCGAACTCGTGATCACGACCTTAACAAAACGGGCCATCCCCCTCATCCGCTACCGCACACGCGATATCGTATCGATCAATTACGATCCCTGCCGGTGCGGCCGAACCAGCCCGAGAATTTCCAAGATCAAGGGCAGAACAGACGATATGATCGTCGTTCGCGGCATAAACGTCTTCCCCACCCAGATCGAAACAGTCCTGCTGGGCATCGAAGGCATAGAGCCGCATTATCAGCTTATTGTCGACAGGCACGCAGGCCAGATGGACGACCTCGAAGTCCTCGTCGAAGTCGAGGAACGCATATTCTCCGACGAGATCAAGCAGCTCAAGGTAATGGAAGAAAAAATTCGCAAAGAGATCGAATCGATCCTCGGCGTCAGTGCCAAGATCAGGCTCGTCGAACCCAAAACCATCGCCCGCAGCGAAGGCAAAGCCAAACGCGTCATCGACAAACGCAATCTGTGATAATAATCAAGGAAATTGCCCGATGAAGATAAAGCAGGTTTCAGTTTTTCTCGAAAATAAAAAAGGCAGATTGCTTGAAGTATGTTCACTCCTTGGCAAAAGCAATATAAACATCCGTGCACTCAGCATCGCGGAAACCGAAGGCTTCGGCGTCCTTCGCATCATCGTCGATAAACCCGAAGCCGCCGTCAACGTCCTCCGCTCAAGCCAGCTCGTATCAAATCTCACAGAGGTCATAGCCGTAGAAGTCGAAGATAAGCCCGGCGGTCTCGCCCGCATACTTGATATTCTTGAGCACAACGACATCAACATAGAATATATGTACGGCTTCATAGAAAAATTTTCCGAAAACGCACTTATGGTCTTCCGCTTTGACGATCTTGAAAAGGCGGCCGGCATCTTAAAGGCAAATTCCATTAAGATCCTTACGCAAGCCGAGCTTGGCACAGCATGTAACTGATTTTTTTTAAGTGGCGATATAATGTTTTGGAACAAAGAACTTGAAACGATAGATCGACAGTCACTTGAAGTACTTCAGCTCCAGCGTCTCAAGGAGATCGTGCATTACGCTCTTCAAACCCCGTTCTATAAAAAACGACTTACCAAAGCCGGGATCACTTCGCCCGACTCGATCAAAACTCTGCAAGACATAAAAAAAATACCGTATACGACAAAGGATGATCTTCGCGAATGCTACCCCAAGGGCATGCTCGCAGTCGCACCGGAACAGGTTGTACGCCTACATACTTCCAGCGGCACAACCGGCATCCCAACCGTCATATACCATACACAGGAAGACATAAATAACTGGACCGACCTCGTAGCCCGCAGCATTTACGCCACCGGCGCCCGCAAAGGCGATGTGTTCCAGAACATGATGACATACGGCATGTTCACCGGCGGCCTGGGCCTCCATTACGGGGCCGAGCGAGTCGGCATGATGGTAATTCCCGCCAGCGGCGGCAACACAAAGCGACAGCTCCAGCTCATGAAGGATTTTTCAACAACAGTCCTGCACATAACCCCTTCATACGCCCTGCATATCCATTCCAAGCTGGAAGAATTCGAAGTAACCCTTAAAGATTTTTCCCTGAAAAAGGCTTTTTTGGGAGCAGAACCCTATTCCGAAAATACCCGCAAAAAAATTGAGGAGCTTTACGGAATTGAAGTCTACAACTCTTATGGCCTAAGCGAAATGAACGGCCCCGGCGTCGCCTTCGAATGCACATGCAAAACCGGCATGCACATTTGGGAAGATTCCTACATGGTCGAAGTCATCGACCCCCGCACAACCCAGACAATCTCCGGCGAAGCCGAGGGCGAGATCGTCTTTACAAACCTCCTTCGCAAAGCCACCCCGCTTCTGCGATACCGCACCCGTGACCTTGCAACCGTTTACTCCTCCCCCTGCCCATGCGGCCGAACGCACCGAAGGCTCTCACGCATTACCGGCAGAAGCGACGATATGCTCATCATCGGCGGCGTAAACGTCTTCCCGTCCCAGATCGAAGAAGTCATAATGAAGATCCCGGAAGTGGGCACAAACTACCAGATACACGTCACAAAAGACGGTGCCCTCGATAAACTCATCGTCAAAGTTGAAATTTATTCAAAAATGTTCACCGGAGATGTACGCCAGCTTGATTCCATAAAGGGCAAGATCAAGGATCAGCTCAGGGCCTCGATAATTATAAACCCCGTTGTCGAACTCCATGAACCCGGCGCCCTGCCCGTCTTTGAAGGCAAAGCTCAGCGAGTCGTAGACCTAAGGCCTAAAATGTAACGCCAAGGAGACATTGTGGCAAAGCAGCTTAACATATTCATCGAAAATCGTCCCGGCAGGCTCAAATCAATAACAGGCATACTGTCCGAAGCCGGCCTGAACATTCACGCCTTCACAATACAGGATCGCGGAGATTTTGGCCTCATCAAGCTCATCGTCGATAAACCCAAAGAGGCATACCTTGCCCTGGCTGATAGAGGTTTCGCCTGTGCCCTTAAAGATATAGTCGCGATTTCGATCGACGACCGCCCCGGCAATCTGCTCAAGCTTACAACCCTGCTCTACGACCACCAGATTAACGTGATAGATGCCTATGGATTCGTGATTGAACCGTCAAAGCGCGGAATCTGCTGTCTCGAAGTCGAAAATCTCAAAAACCATCCCAATATCGATCAGCTTATCCAGCAGGCTGGATTCACGATTCTTGAGGACGAAAAGCTCTACGAGATCTGACAACTACAGCTTTGCGGGCTTGCAAAGGTTTTGCGGATTATTCGCCACCCGCCCGCAGGCCTTACAATAATATTGACCGTCCTTCACAAGCTCTTTGTAATCATCAATGTGACTTTGCTGAAAACCTATATTCGCCAGGTAGCAAAGATGTTTGTCGTGACCTTCATGCGGCATAAGCGGCTTTTTTGCCATGGTTTAACCTCCCATTTAAAGATGCATGTATTTAACCTGTTCCGCCATTTTTGTCAATACCCGGCTACACTGCCGGGTTTTTGATTGAAAAAACCGCCCCTTGAACGCAAAATACAGTTACCGAATGCTAAAACAAAACTTTCGCCCAGCCTCGCTCTTGTTTTGGTCATTTGTGTTTAGGATTTTGAATTTGTTTCGTGTTTCGGATTTCGAATTTCGAGTTTAATTTTTCGTGAGGTGCCAATGTACATTTTACCTGCTATAGATATCCGCGGCGGCAAATGCGTTCGCCTCATTCAGGGCGACTATTCACGCCAGATCAACTACCAGGACGACCCTGTCAAGCAGGCCATGGATTTCGCCAAGGCCGGCGCCTCATGGCTCCACCTTGTCGATCTCGACGGTGCCTCAGCCGGCCAGCCAATGAACATCTCCGTGATCGAGACTATCGCGGCAAAAAGCAATCTCCGCATCGAGGTCGGCGGCGGAATACGCGAAGAAAGTGCGATTATGCAGCTTCTTGATCTCGGCGTTGAGCGGGTAATAATCGGCACCAAGGCCGTCAGTGACTTCGAATGGTTTACCTCTATGACGCATCGTTTCCGCAATCGCATCGCACTTGGCCTCGATGCCCGCGGTTCAAGCGTAGCCACCCACGGCTGGACACAACAAAGTTCACATGAACTTATAGATTTCGCCGTCAAAGCCGCCGCACTGCCTATCGCCGCAATTATTTACACCGATATTTCAAAAGACGGCATGCTCAGCGGCCCCAATATCGAACGCACCAGCGCTCTCGCCGAGGCTGTAAATGTCCCCATTATCGCTTCCGGCGGAGTAACCACAATAGATGATGTGATCAAGCTCTCCAAAACCAAAGTTGCCGGCGCAATTGTAGGCAGGGCAATTTACGAAGGAACCTTCGACCTGGCAAAGGCCATCAAAACCTTGGAATCAAACACCTGAAAACTGAAACTACTGCTCTGTGCTAAACTTTGCTTTTAAGCCCCCTGTAAGAGGCGAAAACTCTGTAGCCGAGGGTGGAAACCCCTTGGTCAATTGCTTATAATTCAGAGAGCCCTCGTAGAGGGCGGCACTATAAATTTTTTCTACAAAGCACAAATCATTTCTTCTTTTTAAGCCCTAACTCCGCCATGACTTTCTGCATATCTTCCCACACCAGCCGCCTGTTATCGTCGGAATAATTCCGCAGCAGGTATGAAGGGTGGAACGTAGGCATAAGCTTAATCGGCCCAAATCCTGATGAAGTGTAATAATCAAAAAAATTCCCGCGCATCTGCCCTATCGGCATATTATTATTGAGCAGCGTACGCGCGGCATGAGCGCCAAGAGCAACTATTACCTTCGGTTTTATAATATCAAGCTGCCTCTGTAAAAACGGCATGCAGCGAATTATTTCTTCCGGCTTTGGATCTCGATTATCCGGCGGCCGGCACTTGAGCACATTACAGATGTAAACATCCTCCCTGCCAAGACCCATAGCCGCGATTATTTTATCCAGCAATCCCCCCGCCCTGCCCACAAAAGGCCTGCCTTGTTCATCTTCATCCGCACCCGGCGCTTCACCCACAAAGACCAGCTGGGCATGAATATTCCCCTCACCCGGCACGCAGTTGCTCCGCGTACCCCCAAGCGAGCACTGGCTGCAATTGCACATCTCCTCAATAAGCTTGTCCATCTCGCCGCCGCCGTCCTGGTTGCTTTTCGCCGCTGCCCTGGTCGGCGCCTTGCCTTTTATGGAAAAACCGCCCGTATAAAAATCTTCCAATTCCTTATGCTGGCGTACTACTTTTTTTATATCTTTTTGGCTCATGCCCGCTAATTTTAACCGAAAACACAAAAACCAAAAGTAATTTTATTGTTTTGCCTCTTTGATATCTTTGGCAGCCTGCTCCGGCGTCTTTATCGTTGTCTTCAGTTCGCTGCGATCATATATCTCCGAAAGCGTCACCCTCACCAGCGAAGCCAATGGCACCGCGAAAAGCACACCAAAAAAACCCAGCAGCTTCCCAAAAACCATTATCGCCAAAATCACTATTACGGGGTTAAACCCCACATTCTTACCTATAAGATACGGCGACACTATCGTCCCATCCATCATCTGCGCCGCTACGAATACTATAATTACATACACAAGATGCATATCAAACCCGTACCCCATTATTGATGCTATAAAACCCAGCACTATACCTACAAAAGTACCTGCGTATGGAATAAGATTACCTATCCCCGCTATGATCGCCACCGGCAGCGGATAAGGTATCCCCGCTATCACCAGCCCTATATAATAGAGCACCGAAAGGACCGCCGCCACCATCAGCTGCCCGCGAAAAAACCCCCGCAGATCGACATCCAGCTTCTTTGCTATCCTTACCAGATCAGCCTTATACTGTGTCGGCGCATATTCATAGCACCTCGCCGTCAGCGCATCAAAATCCCGCAGCAGGTAAAACGTAACCACCAGGAACACCAGCAGATTAAGCACACCCGAAACAACCCCCATCGCCGATTTCCACGCGCCGGCGATTATCTCATCGGTGTACTGCGCCAGCGATTTAAGCCTGGGAATTATATTTTCGTATAAGGATTCAAGCGCCCGCGTTGCCATCGGCTGAATCGATCTCGGCAGTTTATGCACCTGCTGCTGAACTTTTTGAGTCAGCCATTCGGGATTCGTGATATCCTCTGCCGAAACTCCCTTAGCCTGGCTAGCTGGTTGTTCTTTTTTTGAATCTTCATTGAGCGCAGACCGCACATCCATCGCCAGCAAAAAACCAACCCCGCCAAGCAGCGCCAGTACCAGCGTCACCACAATTACCGTCCCAGCCATCCTCGGAACTTTTATTCGCCCCAGAAGATCCACAGCCGGATCGAGAATGTATGCGAAAATAAACGCCAGCAGAAACGGCGTAAGCACGCCCCGAACAGTATAGATGACCCACCCAAGCAATATTACGATCACTGCCCCGACTATGAGCCTAAGCCACGGATTCTTAAAACATTCCCCAACACTCTGCATAAATCCTCCAGCAATGATAAAAGTGTATATTGTTTTACGCCAGATGACAATTAAATTCAATCTCATCTGTGCAGGTTTAACACTTTATATATAAGCCATTTACAACCACATAATAAGGAAAACGCCTATTGTCCTAAATCACCCCTCAGTCTATTCTTTATACATTAAGTAACCCGGGGGTAATTTATGGCAATGCATCGCATTACACAATATGAACGCATCAGGGACCCGCCCAATTTGTTCGTTTACTCAACCAAAGAACAAATTCAAAACTTATGGAGATAATTGTATGAAAAAGATATTTGTATTTGTATCGATCCTCGCCGCCACCGGCCTGGTGACCGCGGCACAGGACTATTCAACATCAAAGTATGACCAGCAGTACAATAAAAATATCAAAGCCTCCGAGCAGCGTGTCCAGCGTCTTGATCAGCTAATTGGTAAAGATGTTACCAACTGGCAGAACGAAAATCTCGGCGAGATAAGCGATTTCGTAATAGATAAAAACGAAGGCAAGATCATTTATGCAGTGCTCTCCTATGGCGGAATCGCAACAGGCAAAAAACGTTTTGCGATACCTTTCGAATCTCTTACACTCAGCCCCGATGGCGATCAGTTCATACTCGACATTCCGCAACAGCGGCTTGATGAACGGCAGGGTTTCGGCGATCGCTGGCCCACAAAAGCTGATAACAGTCTCATTTCCGGCAAGGAATCAATGCGCCAGCGAGCAGAACAATGGAGAGATCGGGATACGCAGTCGAAAAGTTCCAATATCGGCGCATCCGACCAGTACAGCCGTACTCAAGATGGTGAAGTAAGTTCACGCGATTACGATCGCTATACTGGCTCTGAATCGGCCACAGAAGGCAATCTCGGGCGATCAGAACGCGGCTATTACGGCAGAACACCATCGGGTGGCGAAGCCGAGTACCCCGAAGCAACCGGCCAGCGCCGCTACTCTCAGCGGGATTATCCAGCAACCAGCGAACTTAACGAACAGCATCCCAGACTTGTTCGCGCTTCCGAGGTCATGGGCGAAAATGTTGTAAACACGCAGGATGAAAATCTCGGCGACATAAAAGACCTCGCCGTCGATATGCGCGAAGGCAGAATACCTTATGCTGTTGTCACACATGGTGGCTTCCTGGCAATAGGCGAAAAATACACCGCCGTACCTTGGAAAGCTTTAAGTTTCCGCCAGGACAAAAGCGAGTTCGTCCTGAATATTCCCAAGGACAAATTTGATAACGCACCAACCTTTACCAATGACAACTGGCCCAACTTCGCCGATTCAAGATGGGGTAGCCAGGTACATCAGTTTTTCGGCCAGAAACCATACTGGGAAACCTATGGCTATTCAACTTACATCGGCCAGTCACAGCAGCAACAGCAGTCAATGCAGGGTTGGAGCGAATACGATAAAAAATTCGATCCGCAGAAGATCGAAACCATTGAAGGCAGGATCACAAATGTAAGTTCCTTCAAGCCTCAGCGTAATGCCTCCGAAGGCACGCAGATAAAAATACGAACGCCTGAAGATAAAACCGTAACCGTTCAACTTGGCCCGAAATCCGTTCTCGACCAGCAAAAGGTTGAACTTAACAGGGGCGAAAAAGTTAAAGTCACAGGCTCACGAACAGAACACCTTCTCCGCAGCGTCGTCATAGCTTCCGAGCTTATGACCCAGGACGGAAAGACGATCAAATTCAGGGATGAGCAGGGCCAGCCCGTTTGGCAGCAACAGGGTGAGCAAAGCAATAAGATGTCCGGCTCACAGCAGTTTGGTGCCAAGGATGCCAATGATATGAATAAGCCTGCGCCCGAGGCAACAACCGGAGCAGCCGGCGGTGCAGCTTCCACGATGAAAGATTCAAATACGCCAGCCGATGCAAATTCAGTAAAATAACTGCTTATGTTCCGATGAAATGCTCACAAAGGCCCGGCACACCCGGGCCTTTTTATTTACATTGCGAACATCCGATGCTCATTTGCCGAAAAAACCAAACTTCCTGTTGATAAGCTTGATTATCTCCATAGCCACAAGCGGCAGCGAAGAGATTATCAAAGCCATTATCCACTCTGTCCCGCTAAGATTAAATGTACGGAAAACCCTCTGTGTTACTGGAAAATACACCACGATAACAACCAGCGCCGCAGATAAAGCTGTTGCATAAACAAGTTTTATATTGCTGAAGATGCCCAGTTTAAATACGGATAAAAGTTGGCTTCTGCAATTAAAAGAATGAAAAAGCTGACTTAATGATAAAACTATAAACGCCGCCGTCTGGGCATTTTCCACTGAACGCTCTTCATAATAGTAAACATAGCTGAATGCCGCCAGTGTGCATGCCGCTATGAACGAACCCTGCAGGATCATTAACACGCCCCGAGACCACGTCAAAATACCTTCATTGGGATCTCTTGGTTTTTCATTCATAATGCCAGGCTCGATCGGGTCCATTCCCAGCGCCAGCGCCGGCAAACCATCCGTAACAAGATTCACCCATAAAATGTGAATGGGCAAAAGCGGTATAGGCATCCCTATCGCAGACGCCACGAACATCACAAGAATTTCACCCACATTGCACGAAAGCAGATAATGGATAAATTTCTTGATATTTTCGTATATCCCCCTGCCTTCCTCCACCGCCGCCACAATGGATGCGAAATTATCATCCGTAACCACCATGTCAGAAACTTCTTTTGTAACATCCGTGCCGGTAATGCCCATCGCCACCCCGATATCTGCCTCTTTAACCGCCGGTGCGTCATTCACGCCGTCGCCCGTCATCGAAACCACATCCCCGCGATGCCTCCACGCCCGAACTATCCTGAGCTTGTTCTCCGGGCTTACGCGTGCGTAAACTGGTATATGCGTTACCTTTTCGGCAAATTCCTCATCACTGAGCTTATCGAGTTCTTCCCCGGTCAGCGCAAGCGAGCCTTCGGTATAAAAACCAAGTTCCGCCGCGATAGCCACTGCTGTATTTTTATGGTCGCCCGTGATCATGACGGTCTTGATACCCGCATGACGGCATACCCTCACAGCTTCTTTTACTTCCTCGCGAGGCGGATCTATCATGGCTATAAGGCCAAGAAAAACAAGGTCACGCTCTATCTGCCCCGCCTCGTACTGATCGACTTTCGCCTCCAAAGGCCTGTATGCAAGGGCTAGCACTCGCATAGCCTCATTAGCCAGTTGATTATTTACCCCCAGAATTTCCTGGCGCCTCTCGTCCGTGAGCTGCGTCGCACCGCCTGCCTGCTCGAACATGGTACAGTCATTAAGCAGAATATCGGGAGCGCCTTTCACATACGCAATACAGCCCTGCCCCGATTTTCGTACTACTGTCATCTTCTTCCGGTTGGAATCAAAGGGTAGTTCTTCTACGAAAGGATAATCGTTTTCGAGTTGCTTCTTGTTCAGGCCTGCTTTCGCCGCAGCCGTGATCAACGCGCCTTCGGTGGGGTCCCCAATTATTTTATAAACACCGCCCGATTCGACCAGTTGAGCACCGTTGCACAGCACTGAACATTCAAGAAGCTGCCCAAGCTCCTCGGTCTTACTAAGCTCTTTGCCGTCAACAGAAAACTTACCTTTAGGCTCATATCCTATTCCCGAAACCCTGTACGAAGCTCCCTTAGTCCACAACGCCCGCACCGTCATTTCGTTTTTGGTAAGCGTACCCGTTTTGTCGGAACATATCACTGTTACGCAACCAAGAGTTTGCACCGCCGGCAGTTTTCGTATCAGCACATGACGCTTAACCATTCTATGAACGCCCAAAGCAAGCGCTATCGTAACCACCGCTGGCAAACCTTCGGGTATCGCGGCTACCGCAAGGCTTACTGCCGTCAGGAACACCTCCAGTATTTTACCGCCGCGGAAATATTCCATTGCGAAAACCATGGCCACCAGCACGAAACAGATGTAAACGATCCACCGGCCGAACTCGCTCAGTTTTTTCTGCAGCGGCGTTTCTTCGTGTATCACGTTCATGATCATACCGGCGATCTTGCCCAGCTCGGTTCTCATGCCCGTTTCAACTATTATCGCCCGGGCCTTGCCCGCAACCATGCTCGTTCCCATGTAAACCATATTTGCCCTGTCTGCCAGAGGCAATTCTTTCTCTTCCAGGGCCATGGCCGTCTTATCGACCGGCGTGCTTTCACCCGTGAGGCTCGCCTCAGCCGTGCTGGTATTCGGGGTGGCATAAATAATCCGGGCGTCAGCAGGAATATTATCGCCAGCTTCAAGCTCAACAAGGTCACCCGGCACAAGATCAGCCGCCGCGATCGTCGCGTGCCTGCCGTTTCTGATCACCTTGGAATTAGGACTTGAGAGCTTTTTAAGTGCAGCCAAAGATTTTTCAGCCCGGTATTCCTGTATTAGGCCAAGGAAAGCGTTGATTATGACTATGCCGACAATCGCTCCCGCATCGACCCATTCTTTCAAAAAACCCGATACTAATGCTGCGCCGATAAGAACCCAGATGATGAAGTTTTGAAATTGCTCAATAAAAATTCCTAACGCGGTTCTGCCGGGTTTCTCCATGAGCTTATTTTGCCCATATTCCCCCAGCCGTTCGTTGACCTGCGCGTCGGTAAGTCCTGTTTCAAGATCGGTTTGAATTTCCTGTGATAAATGCCGTAGATCGAACTGCCACCAATTTTTCATAAAACCTTAACCATTTAATGTTGCCCTTTGCCACCGCGCGAGACTCCGCGATCGACAGTCGAAACATTATAGCGGCAAATCGATTTTGGGCAACGGGTAGCCGTTCACAAAAGAGATTTCAAACACGGATTTGCTGTTTTTTACAGATTTTCAGTGTTTTGTATTTTAAAAATCTGTGCTAATCTGTGTTAATCAGTGGTTTAAAAATTGTTGTGATATAGTTACGGCAACGTTTAAGAGCCCAATAGGTTGTCTGGCCACGTTTCAGCAATACGAGGCATTTGGCCCTGCAGAAGCTGGGCAAAGGCCACCATCGTCTTGCGTGCATCCCCGATTGGGTGGTAGGAAGCGTACCAGTTATCACAATCTTCGCCGTCGTGGTTAGGCAGTACATGATCGTAAAGCGGCGCAAAACGCATTTCCATCAGTGCGCTCGCCGCCCGCACCTCGATATTCTGCAGATCAGGCAGGGAAAGTATGGTTTTCTGCCGCTGTGTGCGCCGCAACAGTTTTCGCCTCATAAGATCGGTTATAAATTCCCCAAGCGCGACTTTCGGCTTTACAGCCTTCAAAAACTCGATTTCCTCCCGCGAAAGCGGCGACAGAAAAACAGAAAGCGTATTTGTCTTATCGTAAATACCATGTGTGATCATGGCATCTATCATGATCGGGTTAGCCTCAAAAAATAGGTCTCCCCTCGCCAAACAGTGCTCCATCGCACTCAGATCAATCGCCTGCAGATCGCCCCGTATCTCCATGACAAGAAAATCGTCTCTTCCGCGAAACTCCTCAATTTCCTCTCTCAGCCGAAAGTGGTATTCAACCCCATCCCGCTCCCCAGGCCGAGGCCCCCGACTATTATAAATAACAAGATTCCGAATAGCCCCAGCTATCTCCGGATAAAATCTCCTCACCGCCTCCATTAAAGGCCCCTTCCCCACACACGAAGGCCCTGAAAGCACTATTAACCTTCCCATCTCAGCCCCTTCAATTTATATTATCGCACCCATCCTATCCGAGCCCCAAGCGGTAGCGCGGGGTCTCTCTCCCTATTTTACCCCATCTGGTATCGCCGGTCTCTCCTTATCTTGCCCCACACCGTATCGCCGCGCCTCATTTAAGTCCCCCCGTCCTCCCAAATGCCATCATCTCGCCTTGTTCATGCTCAACATAATGCACTGCTTCAACCAATCCCGCGTCGCTCCAGATATATCTCGTGCTGCCGTGACTCGTCCAAAATTTCTCTCGTTTAAATCCCGCCGCTTTTAACGCTAGTGTCGCGTTAGCCTTAAAACCACAGAGCATTTTTTCTGGCCTGCACTCACCTGTCACCACGACATGAACGTGATTGCTCCTGACATGAACCGCATGCCCATGCCAGCTCCGGCATTTGCAAACATCCAGTACCTCCTTCAACACTATTTCCCGCCCGCACTCATTCAGTTCAAATTTGTTTTCCTTCTGATTTGCTTTCTCCCATTCTTTTCTCGCCGAGTTTTGCCCAATATATTCCGCCCCATGCTCACTATGCTCATCATCAACACTGGGTCTCTCGCCCCCATGCAGCCAGCTACCATACGTCGTAAAAGTTATTAAATACGCAACAGGCCTGCTCACTCAATCCTCCGCCATTCTTCCTGCCCCTATCCGAGCCCCACCCGGCATCGCCGGGCCTCTCTTTTTTGTTTTTATTTTATCCGAGCCCCAAGCGGTAGCGCGGGGCCTCTCCCCTTATTTTACCCATCCGGTAGCGCGGGGTCTCTCGTTATTTTGCCCCACCCGATCGCGCCGGGGCTCTCCAGTTTTGCATTCCATCTCCTCTGAAGCGTTTTTCCTACATACGATAGCGCAGTGATTCGATTCACCACCTGCTATTTTTTCTCACCACTGATCAAAAAATTATCAAGGTACAATTTCCCCGCAGGAACAATCACACCGTTACTGTATCCACCGATCGATACTACCAGCGACTCCCCTCCCCATCTGCCTTTGACAAGATTACTTATCGTCCATTTCGTAGAATCCCTTCCAAACCCCGCCCAGCTCAAATAGAGCGCATCAGTAGCCGATGTATACGTAATATAAAGCTTGCCTTTGTCCGCACTGCGCACCGCCGTCTTGGTGCCGTTAACAACCCCCGCCAGGTGATAATCAAAATATTTCCCGCCCGCGTTTTTACCGGCATACAGCGTCAGTTTGTTCGCCCCTGTGCTAGTCCCAATCGCTATCGAAACCGCCGTATCACCGCTCGTATTGCTCATAGCCTGTGTAAAATCAACTGAACAACTAAAATCCCGCGTCGCATCAAGCAGATATTTCGTTTTATAAGCCCCGTACGCATTCGTTGCTGCACTTGTCGATCGATATTCAAACCGACCGCCCGTCTCATATACACCGCCCGTATTCACCCCCGATTTCAGCCACAAGCTCGACATCACGCCATCGTCAAACCCTTCTTTATAATAATAAGGCTTGCACGCCCCCAACAGCCCCGTGCACGAAAAATTATCCAAATACATCTTCCCGCTGCCTATAACGGTATTCACTCCACCGCCCAAAAGACCGACATACACAGGCTTGCCGCCCCAGTTTGATTTCAGTAGCTCTGGTATAACCCAAAGCGCGCCTGCTTTATCGCTTAGGCTCAAATATAGCTGGTCCTCTGATGCAGAATAATAAACATATAGTTTCCCGCTGGTAGGAGCATCATAATACCCGTCCTGTTCAACTTGGTAATCATCGCCTCTTTGCAATTGATACATAATATAAGACTCAGAGCTATCACGCGCCACATAAAAAGCCAGTCCTTGGTCTTCCGTATTCATCCCGCAAGGAGTTAAACCTAGGCCGACAATTGACCCGTCAGCACTTGCAATATTATTGCAGTAATTAACCGTCATGCAAAAGTTTCTGCCCGGTATTATCCTGAACCCTGACGAATACCCTGCCACCTCGCCGCCATTACGCACAGCATGAATTTCAAGCCGCCCATTCGTTTCCACCGGCCAGCTTTTCAAAATATTATCCGCGTACGGCACCCACATCGCGCCGCGCAAGTTATCATTGAAATTATCCGTTATCGTCCTTGCCGCCTGTGCTATCTTGCACTTATCAAACCCCAACAGCTGATTGTAATTATTGCTGTTACTCGCTTCCGCAACCACATTATTGGGGTCTATCCTCATCCCCAAATACCATGTGCTCGCCTCACTGTACACCCCCGACATCGATGCCGGTATCGTCAGCACCGGCGAGGTCTTATACCCGCACGCCCTCGCACTCAGCCCGTTATTCCAGTACGCATATCCAAGCCTGATATCCCCTGCATTTCCAATTATAGAATCATTCGACAGATAAAAATTCACATGAAACGGCCTCGCCGTAACGTTTCCCACGTTTTTTACAGTGTACTTTATCTGTACTCTCTGCCCCCACTTAAGCTGCGTAACCGCCACCTGAGTACTCGCATCATAAATCTTAAACCAGTAAGCCTCCTGCCCCGTCTGTCGCCAACCCAAAAGGTCCGCCCCGTTTACAACCGGAATCGTCTCCCATGCTAATTTCGGATAA
>Ga0208789_1001051_pt1 | contig 18030 bp, 17 predicted proteins | sample Methanotroph_Enr_FD_187368 | JGI IMG/M metagenome (GOLD analysis project Ga0208789, IMG submission 187368) | Enriched soil microbial communities from Old Woman Creek wetland in Ohio, USA - Methanotroph_Enrichment_5 (SPAdes) (version 2) | ecosystem: Environmental > Terrestrial > Soil > Wetlands...
AACCTGCCAGACATTGTCCGACAGGTTTTTTTAATATTATTTAAACGGGAATACCCGATTAATTACTTGTGGTCAACAGTGAACATGTACTGAACAAGGTCAACAACTTTGTTTGAATAACCCCATTCGTTGTCGTACCATGATACAACTTTAACAAAATTATCATTCAAACCAATACCTGCACCTGCATCGAAGATTGAGGTACGTGCGTCGGTAAGGAAATCAGTTGAAACTACCTGGTCTTCAGTGTATCCAAGAATACCATTTAATTCACCTTCTGAAGCAGCTTTCATTGCAGCGCAGATTGCTTTGTAAGGAGCTGGTTTTTCCAAACGGCAAGTAAGGTCAACAACTGAAACGTCGGGCGTAGGTACGCGGAAAGACATACCAGTAAGTTTGCCGTTCAGTTCAGGAATAACTTTACCGACAGCTTTAGCTGCACCGGTTGATGAAGGGATAATGTTTTGACCTGCACCACGGCCACCGCGCCAGTCTTTCATTGAAGGACCGTCAACAGTTTTCTGGGTAGCAGTTGTAGCATGAATTGTTGTCATCAAACCTTCGATAACTCCAAAATTGTCATGAAGTACCTTTACGATAGGAGCAAGGCAGTTGGTAGTACAAGAGGCATTTGACACAAAGTTCATGTCAGCAGTGTACTTCTTATTGTTAACACCCATTACAAACATAGGCGTATCGTCCTTAGATGGTGCCGACATAATAACTTTCTTCGCACCTGCGTCGATATGTGACTGGCATTTCGCTTTATCAAGGAAAAGACCAGTTGATTCCACAACATATTCAGCACCAACTTCACCCCATTTAAGGTCAGCAGGATTTCTTTCAGCGGTAACGCGGATTTTCTTTCCGTTTACTACCAATGCACCGTTTTCAACAGAAACTGTTCCGGAGAAACGACCATGAGTTGAATCGTATTTCAGCATGTAAGCCATGTAATCAACGTCAATAAGATCGTTGATTCCAACAATTTCTACATCTTTTCTGTCAACAGCAGCTCTGAAAACCAGTCGGCCGATACGACCGAAACCGTTAATACCAATTTTAATTTTAGACATAATTTATTCGTTTTGAGAATTATAGTATGAATCGAACCTTCTTTGAATTTCAGCGCAAAAGTAACAATATTAAATTGAACTTGTCAAATAAACAACAGTTAAATTGACAGACTTTACAAATTGTTAACTTAGCAATGAGATGTTATGATTTGATTGATTATCGCTTAATCCAGGTCGAATTTATTTTGGCCTTCGGGGGCTGAAAACCACAATTACAGGTTTTACAACTGGTCAGCAAAAGCATTGCAGCTAGTATCATGATGGGAATGATCAGCTTTGTTTTCACACGTTTAAATCTTTGTAAGTTATTAATATTCAATTCGTATTTGCAGCATTGCATTATTGACAATATCAACGGTGCGGAACTCGCCCCGATATATCGGGGCGAGTTCCATCACGCAAATATAATAAAGGTTTTATTATTTCAAATTGTTGGACCAATTCGGAAAATTGGTTTTCTATCTTTGCATCGTAAAAACAATTTTATACGATGATCGAGCAATTATTGGCACATAAAACGATACGTAAATATAAGAATACTTCGGTCGGGGCAGCAACACTCGATAAAATACTGGAAGCGGGATGCAGGGCATCAACAACAGGTAATATGCAGTTATACAGCATTATCATTACGCGCGAAGAAGCCGGGAAAACAGCCCTGGCTCCATGTCATTTTAATCAGCCTATGGTCTTGAATGCTCCCTTGGTGCTTACGTTTTGCGCTGATTTTAACCGTTTTAATAAATGGTGTAAACTGAGTAATGCTGAACCTGGCTACGATAATTTTGTCTCCTTCGTTACTGCAGCAATCGATGCCTTACTTGTTGCTCAGAATGTAACGGTAGCTGCTGAAAGTGAGGGGCTTGGGGTTTGTTACCTGGGTACTACAACATATCTTGCGGCCAGGATTATTGATATTCTGAAACTTCCCAGGGGAGTTGTCCCGGTTACAACCCTTACAATCGGATGGCCTGACGAGAATCCTGATCAGATAGACCGGCTTCCAATTGATGCTATTGTGCACCAGGAGGTTTATAAGGATTATTCGGATGACCAGATCATCAGTGCCTACCTCGAAAAGGAAAACCGTCCGGATAACCGGAAATTTGTTGCTGATAATAATAAGGAAACACTTGCACAGGTATTTACTGATATAAGGTATACCAAAAGTGACAATATCACATTTTCAAATATGTTGCTTACAGTTTTGAAGGAACAAGGATTTATGAATCAGTAATCATGAAAATTAAATATGAAGTTGCCCCTGAATTCAGGGATTTAGATTTGTGGATCAGTAAGTTGCCATCAAATTTTCCCTATTCAGGCGAAACGATCTTTAAATCAAGAAACGAGGTGAAAGTATTCACTGTCGGTGATTATCTACTGAATGTCAAGGCGTTTAAAGTTCCTAACCTTGTTAACCGGTTTGTTTATGTTTACTTCAGAGGGTCTAAAGCTGAACGTTCTTACAGGTATGCAAGGAAATTTCTCGCGCTCGGTATCGCTACTCCGATGGCAGTAGGCTATGTGGATTGTACGGAAAGTGGAATGCTCGGCAACAGTTACTATATTTCAAATCATTATAAAAATGAATTCTCACTTCGCGAAGTTTTGAATTACCAGGTTGCTGATCATGATGCAATATTGCGTGAATGGGTTCGGTTTACTTACGAAAAGTTGCATCTGAATAACATATTTCATCTTGATTATTCTCCGGGGAATACATTGATCAGCCGAAGAGAAAATGAATATGATTTTCAGATAGTTGACCTTAACAGGATGAGTTTTGGCCCCATCAGTTTCGAGAAGGGGTTATTCAATTTCAGACAGCTTGATACTGATCGGCAAACACTTGAGTTGCTCGCTTCAGAATATGCTATGCTTTGCCATAAAGATGCCGGCAAAGCAATGAAGGTACTCATCGATTTCGATCGCAAAAACAAAGCAAGCCGGGCCAGACATGAAAAAACAAAAAAACTGATCAGGTCAATTTTCAGATTCGGTCGCGATGCTTGATGATTTTCTTCAGATAATACAAAACGGGATTTTTATATTTGAGATTTTTCCATGGTCTGCTGCTGTGTGGCTTATGTTCCACGGGTAAGTTTTTAACCACATAATTGCAAAAGCCCAATTGCCGTGATTTTCGGGAGATAAATACATCAAACCAATCCATATTCTGAGGCAGCTCGTTGAAATCCCATTTTTCAAGCATCCTGAGCGAGAGTACTGTACAACAGAAGCTTACGCTTTTAGCAGAGGCGAATATCGTGGGTTTGTCAATAGCCGTGGCATAGGTATAAGGAAAATTTATTTCTCCTGCAGTATCTACCGTTACTGAACCCACTAATCCTGCGTCATTAAGCTCATCTGCCAGTTTGGTGAGTCCAAGTATGGTTTCGTGTTTTGCAAATACATCCGATTCAACAATGGCAAGATGGGTGCCATTTTCGAGCGCCATTTTCTGAGCAAGAATAAGAGTTGTCCTGTAATTGGGAGACGATTTTTTAGTGTGTTTTTCAAGACCGATCACTTTATAACCGTATTTTACAGCGTTCTCCTCAAGCCACCGCCTTGTCTCTTTGGAACTGAAATCATCAAAGATGAAATAGGGAATATCCTGACTGATCGCTCTTAAAGAGCCAATCATTTCACGGGTAGTTTTTAGCGAATCTTTAACCGGAGTTATTAGAATTGGATTTTTCACGAATTAGATAAGTAATTATAATTCAAATAAATACGGATTTTATAGATTTACTGAGGACTTTTTCTCCTTCACTTTGAGCAGATTATATTTCAACAGTGTTTTGAATACATCCTGAGATTTTACCATTTCCATACATTTGGGAGTTTGATAGATACATGGTTTATTTCCAAAGACAGAGCAGGGACGACATTTTAGTGAACTTGCAGGTGTTTGCAGGTGATACTCGGTAGGTTGTCCGTACGCTGAAAAGCCAAATGCAGGGTGTGTACCTCCCCAGATAGATATCGTGGGAATACCTGATAAGGCTGACAGGTGCATATTCGAAGAATCCATTGAAATCATCAGGTTTAGCATTCTGATCAAAGCCAACTCTTCCGAAAGATCAAGTTCACCGGCTACAAGATGAATATTCGGAGCGCATTGCTGAAATTTTTTTAGCGCGAGAATCTCTTCCTGACCTCCTCCAAAAAGGAAAAATTCTACATTGTGTTCTGTGTTAATCAGGGAGACTAACTCTGTAAAATTTTGTATTCCCCAGATTTTAGGCTGGAGGGTAGCAAAAGGAGCAAGGCCAATTTTTAATTTGTCATCAGAGATCTTATTTTTATCAAGATAGCGGATGGCATTTAACCGGGACTCCTCCTTTATATTCAGAAATGGGGCTTTCCCAATCTGTCCTTTTAAACCTGCACTTAAAAATGTATCAAGATACCTTTCGGTGGTGTGCTTTAACATCCTGATATATTTAGATTTGATCAGAAATCTTTTCTCTTTTCTCCCTTTATCAATTGAGAATCCCGGTGTTCCCGAATTTTTAAACAGGAATGTAATAATCCGGGTTCGGATAACTCTATGTAAATCAATTACAGCCTCGAAAGGACCTTCTTTTTTGAGATCAGCGTAGAGTCTGAAAAGACCCAGGAATCCTTTGTGTTTTCCTTTGAGTTCGGGAAATACCAGGTGAAGACGAGGAATGCCATAAAAAAACGGGGCAAAGAATTTACGGGTAACAAGGGTTATTTCAAGATCAGGGTTTGCTTCGATCACCCCTTTAATTGCGGGAACAGTCAAAGAAACGTCACCCATGGCTGATAACCGGAATGCGATAATCTTTCTCATCTTTCTGTAAAAAGTATTTTGTTGATTGAGTGGTGACTACTGATATTTTTCATAACTTTTCTCTTCAGTAAGGTTCGATCCGGTCAACTCGTTTATTTTACGCTTGATGTCTGATCTGTTGTCATTGATAAAATAGACTGATCTTGCAGTTTGAATAAAATCATCACCAAAATCTTTTATGCGCTCAAGATCCCTGATGTGGTCTTCAATATCCCATAGCTGATTGTTAACCTGGTATAAATCAAGGTATAATTGATTTTTTTTGTCGATGATCAGGGCAACAGCATCATTAAGTATTTCATATTCCTTGCGCAGATTTGCAAGTTTTAATGCATCTTTAATTCTTTCCAGTTTAATCTCAATAATTACGAGTTTATCGGCTATTTCACCGTTCGATACTTCAATTTGCATTTCAATAATTTTAAGCAAAGGTAATTTTTATTTGGTAAGAACATCCGGTTTCAACCGGTTCACCGTCTGCGAACGTCGCGTGCGCTTGCCTGATCAGTGGGCATTATTATCAGTTCATCGATATTGACATGTTTAGGTCTGGTGACCATAAAAAGCACTGAGTCTGCAATATCCCGGGCATCTAACGGGGTCAGACCCTTATAAACATTGTTTGCTTTCTCTTTATCCCCTTTAAACCTCACGATAGAAAACTCCGTATCGACCATTCCCGGGCTGATTGAACTTACTTTAACGCCAAACGGAAGAAGTTCAATCCGCATTGCTTTAGTTATTGCCTGAACGGCATGTTTTGAGGCACAATAGGCTGCCCCGTTAGGATATGCTTCGTGGCCTGCAATCGAAGACAGGTTAATAATATGACCGTCCTTTTTTGCTACCATCCGGGGGGAGATTTTATGCGAAATGTAAAGAAGCCCCTTTACATTGGTATCAATCATCCGGTCCCAGTCGTCAACAACACCTGAATGAACAGGTTCAAGGCCAACAGCCAGACCGGCGTTGTTGATGAGCAGATCAATATTTTCCCATTCACCTGACAGTGAATCGATCGCTTTTTCGACCTGGTTCAAATCTCTCACATCAAAACAAAGCGATACAACCTTTGCTTCTGTTTCAGTGCTGATCCATATCGAAAGATCATCCAGTAATTCCTGGCGGCGTCCGGTGATGATCAAATTATATCCGTTTGAGGCCAGAATTTGCGCGATAGCTTTTCCGATACCGGATGTTGCCCCTGTGATCAATGCTGTTTTTTTCATTAAATTAAATTTTTTGTTCCGCTAAAATAATCAAAATAGACCATCATATAAGATTAAATTATGCCTCCATTAAATTTAAACCATTAAATTTGTCTTGTTTTTAATTAACATTGAACGAAATGTCTGAAACTGCAAAGAAAATATTCTCAATAGACCAGGTTCCCGAACCCGTTGACTTGCGAAATGTAATCTATTCGATGGTTGCAATTCCTCACTTATCACCAGTAAGTATATTCAATGAATTTGCCTCATCTGCAATCGATTCCACGCAAGTCGGGAAGGATGATCTTAATGGAGCAGGGATTTTTCACATCGATGAAAATGGGGAGCTTTTTTCCCAAACAATTTATGCCGATTACAGGCGTCTGGCGGTCGACCCTTTTGTAGCTGCCCAGATAATTGTGGCAAAGGCTGTCAGGCGGTTGGTATGTTCCGGGGCTGAACCTCTTGCCATGAGTGCATTTCTCACTAACGTAGAATTTGCCAGCCCGATGGCTGAAGAGATGGTTATGGCCACCCGATTAGGTCTCGATGCTGCGGCAACAGCTTTTAATCTCCAATTTCCGAACCGGAAAATATTCTATGATTACTCAAATAATAAGGGTCTCGTTCATCCTACATTAATCGTCAGCCTTGTCGGAAAGATAAATAACCGCGATCAGGCAATGGCTTCCAAACTTAAGCGCAAGGGAGACAATATTTTACTTATTGGTCGTTCATTTAACGATATCAATGCATCAGAGTACCTTGACCATTTTCATGAAATTACCGAATGGCCATTGATGCACTTTAACCTTGCAGAGGAAAGAAAGTTAATGGTTGCCATGAAAGAGTTGATCAGTAAAAATTTAGTTATTTCTGCAAGCCCGGTTGGAATCGGGGGACTATTTTTCACCCTGTTGCGCAATGCTTTACCAACCGAATTGGGTTTCGACATTACTACGGATGCTGAAATCAGAACCGATGCTTTTCTTTTTGGTGAGGGAATGGGACGTATTGTTGTTACTGTTGACGGGGAGAATGAAAATGAATTTGTCGATTTCCTGTATGATCACAAAATCCCGGTGATGACGCTTGGCCATATTACTAAAGGGGAAATCAGAATCGACGATCAATCTCTGGGATTTGTTGATAAAGGGATAGTCGGCTAATTGGACGATTCCGGTATTATAACAAGATACTTGAATAGAAATTTTACTGTCTGTCAGAAATACTTAGTGTATGGCACTGGCTATTGGCTACTGGCTATTGGCTACTGGCGCATCAGGATAGAACAGCGGTAAGGAATTAAAAATATATGCTTATCTTATTGATTTTGAACGATTAAATGGATTTGCGTTTTCTTTCAAGTAACCTATTTCTTAGGCAGGACTGCCAGTTGCCAACTGCCGGTGCTAGCTGCCAGCTTAATTATTATTCAATACAAACAATACGTTATAGAGCAAAGATACATTGGGATGTCAATAATAAAACCGTATAGTAATTCAGTTAAAGGGAAAAAGGAACAGGTGGCTGAGATGTTTGATAACATTGCGCCTAAATATGACTTTCTTAATCACTTTTTATCTTTTGGGATTGATAAAATCTGGCGTCGTAAAGCAATTCGTTTGCTGCTAAAGCGTTTTCCGGACAATATCCTTGATGTAGCTACCGGAACGGGCGATTTTGCAATCGAATCGCTTAAAACAGGAGCCCGGAAAATAATAGGAGTCGATATTTCGGAAGAGATGCTCGCTGTTGGGAGGGCAAAAATTGAAGCGATGGGTCTGGGCAACCGGATCACACTTCAAAAGGGGGACTCTGAAGAACTTGGCTTTTCGGACAATTCGTTCGACGCTGTTATTGTTGCCTTTGGTGTTCGTAATTTTGAAAATCTTTCGAAAGGTATTAATGAACTTTTTCGCGTTTTGAAACCCGGAGGTATGGTGTGCATCCTCGAATTTTCGAAGCCGAAGAATTTTCCTGTTAAACAAATTTATGGCTTTTATTCGTTCTTTATCCTCCCTTTTTTCGGCCGGCTATTCTCGAAAGACAAGTCGGCTTACCGTTACCTCCCCGAATCGGTGGAAAATTTTCCTGATGGCGAGGAGTTTATTACAGTTCTGAGAAAAAGTGGTTTCAATCAGACCATGCAGCACCGGCAAACATTTGGAGTTGCTACCATTTATGTGGGAATAAAGTAACAACCAGCTGCGAAAGAGGAGTAAAATTTTAATAAACAGATTCATTTTAATCGCAAAATTTGTTACAAACTTCAGAACGAGTCACAGACTTAAATTAATCTGCATTGAATTTGGATAAGCTTAAATACTTTGTAATTATTTTTATTCTTTGCGTAGGATCAATTCGCGCATTTGGTCAACGGAAAAGTGTTGATAATCTCACTTTCTTCGATGATCGAAACCTTCATTTTGGCTTTTTCCTGGGGCTCAATACAATGGATTACCGAATCACCAATTACAAAGAGGTTACCCAAAATCCGGTATTTGAAAACAACCCGGTATTACTGGATCAGGCGCTTGGATATTATGGCAATAAAAAAAGTTTCGAGGCTGAAGTCTATTCTGTTTTACCCGGGTTCACAGTTGGCGGGGTGGTTAACTACCGGCTCCACCGGGACTTTGATCTTCGTTTCACACCTGGTATGTCATTGGGCAGCAGGAGTTTTAGGTATTTTATTCCGATTTCCCCTGACGCTTATAAAATTGCAGATATTGATGAAAAGACTTATCTTACCACCCCATCAGCCTATGTTGACCTTCCGCTTGGGATCAGGTACAAAGGATTTCGTCATTATAATTTAAGACCTTATGTTTATTTGGGGGCAGCCTACAGGTACGATCTTGAGAATAAGAGGATCAGTGAAAGTGTTGTTCACCTGAATAAGGGTGGTGGATACGCCGAAATCGGGCTGGGTATCGATTCTTACCTCGAATATTTTCGATTTACAGCTGAATTCCGGTTTTCGTATGGTTTAAGCAACCTCATCAGGCACGATTTCGATTCTGAAAAACCTTTACCTTATTATGGGTATATTTTCAAGGAGTTGAATTCGAACATTTTCACGCTTATCTTTTATTTTGAATGAAACGAGCATGCTCAGATGCTTGCCAAAGGAGTTGAAAGTCGATGCGAGTTACATGTGGCCACTAAAAAACAAATTATTTACACATGAAAAAGGAACTTAATATTGCAGTATCTCCTGCAGATGCAAATGAATTGTCCAGGCTAAAAACAATTGTTTCTGAAAACCTGAAAATAGATATTACCCGCATCCAGGGTCTTGTGATAAGACGCCGATCAATCGATGCCCGGAATCCGAATATTCGCATTAATCTGGGCCTGGATATCTTTATCGATGAACAGATGCCGCCCGCCGAAAAGCCAACTTTCTCTTATCCTGATGTTTCTAAAAAACCTCCTGTTGTGATTGTTGGTGCAGGACCGGCAGGATTGTTTGCTGCACTTCATCTGATTGAACTGGGTTTTAAACCAATAATTTTCGAACGGGGGAAAACTGTCAGCGAGCGAAAAAGAGATATTGCCGCTATTCATCGGGAACACATCATTAATCCTGACTCAAATTATGGTTTTGGTGAAGGGGGAGCCGGTACTTTTTCTGATGGAAAACTATATACAAGGTCGAAAAAAAAAGGGGATGTAAGGAAAATTCTTGAAGTATTAAATTTTCACGGAGCACAGGACGAAATTTTAATAGAAGCTCATCCTCATATTGGTACCAATGTTCTGCCACGGGTGATTGTTGCCATCCGCAACAGTATTCTTAATGCCGGGGGAGAGTTTCATTTTAATTCACGTATTACAGACCTGGTTATCCGGAACCAGGAAGCAAAAGGGGTGGTACTCCTTGATGGTTCCATTGTCGAAGGGGTGGCTGTTGTTTTAGCTACAGGTCATTCATCCAGGGATATCTACAGGATGCTTCATGAAAAGGGAATCCTCCTCGAAGCCAAACCATTTGCAGTCGGGGTCCGGGTGGAACATCCCCAGGAATTAATTGACCAGATTCAGTACCATGGCACGAAAAGAGGAGACTTTTTACCGGCTGCAACCTATTCGTTTGTTGAGCAGGTTAATGATCGCGGGGTTTACTCATTTTGCATGTGTCCGGGAGGTTTGATTGTTCCGGCAGCTACTGCACCCGGTGAACTCGTGGTGAACGGGATGTCCACATCTGACAGGGGAGGACGTTTTGCCAATTCCGGAATGGTTGTTGAAATCAGATTGGGTGATCTGCCGTTTAAGGATAAAATTCATGAGATGTTTGCCGGTCTTAGTTTTCAGGAAGAACTCGAAAAATTATGTTTTAAAATGGCCGGAAATACTCAATTTGCTCCTGCACAACGTCTTGCCGATTTTGTGAGTGGCCGTAAAAGTGTGAATCTTCCCGAATCTTCTTACTTGCCTGGACTAATTGAGTCGCCTCTTCACGAATGGCTTCCCCGTTTGATCGGATCGGGATTACAGGAAGGCTTCAAACTGATAGGACGTAAAACCAAAGGATTTCTTACCAACGAAGCAATCGTTCTTGGCGTTGAATCGAGGACCTCTTCACCTGTTCGAATTCCAAGAGATATGCAAACACTTGAGCATGTCCAGATCAGGCGGCTTTTCCCCTGCGGGGAAGGGTCAGGCTATGCCGGGGGGATTATGTCTTCATCGGTAGATGGGGAACGGGTGGCCGAGATGATCGCTAAACTTTACAAATAATTCTTCTTCGAAATTCTGAACAGACAACAGAGGTTGCAATGGCTACGTTCAGCGATTCAGATGTAACAACACCGGGCGGATACGAAGGGATGTTGATCCTCCTCGAAATATAGGTTGCAGTTTCATCTGAGATGCCATTTCCTTCGTTTCCCATTATAACCAGCCCATTAGTGGTTAAATCACATTTATAAAGGTCTTCACCTTCCAGAAATGTGCCGTAAATCGGAATTTTCAACTCCTTTGCCTGGTTCAGGAATTCTGGTAATGCAACGTAATGAACCTTTACCCGTGCAAAAGCTCCCATTGTCGATTGGATCACTTTGGGATTATATAAATCAGCACTCTCTTTCGAACATACAATATTACGGATCCCATACCAGTCAGCAAGCCTTACAATCGTCCCCAGGTTACCCGGATCCTGTATGGTATCAAGGACAAGCGTAAGATCATCCATTATTTCATTCCAGTCGATCGCCATTTCCGGAATCCTGCAGATTGCAACTATTTCGGGTGCGGTTTTCAGAAAACTGATCCGTGCGAGTTCATCTTTATCAACAGGCTCTATTGTAAAATTATGCTTGTAATTAATTAATTCAGAGAATATTAAATCTGTGCAAAACACTTCTGAAATTTCGATTTCCGATTTAAGAAGATCAAAAACAAGTTTTGTCCCTTCGGCGACAAACAGTCCTGTGGCTAACCTGTTTTTTTTAACCTCCAGCGATCGGATCAGTTTTATTTTATTTTTTGACAGCACTTTACATGAATGATTAGGACCAGGCAAAAATAATCCATTTTAAATTTGACAGGTTAATTATCTTTGCTTAAATTTTATCAAAATTTTCAACTTGGATTTTCGGGCAAAATACAGAATAATAATGATTGTGGCCGCTTTGGTGGCTGTAGTGATGTCTTCATGTAGGACTGTTAAGTATGTTCCTGATAACCAGTTTCTATTGTCAAAATCAAAAATTTCAGTCGACAACAGATCAATCAATAAAAGTGAATTAAAAAACTACCTGAAGCAGAGGCCAAATACCAAAATTCTTGGCTTTTGGCGATTTCATCTTGGGTTATATAACCTCTCCGCTAAGAAAAATGAGACTGGAATATTGAAAAGGATAGGTGAAGCTCCTGTGATTCTCGTCCCTTATCTTGCCGAAAAATCGAAAGAGGAATTTGCGCGGTTTATGCATAATAAAGGATATTTCCAGGCAAAGGTCACTGATACAATAATTTATAAAAAGAATAAAAAGGCTGAAGTTTATTATACGATCATTTCAAATGTCCCACATCGCATCAAATCATACAAAACTGAAATTCTTGACGATTCGATGAAGGTGCTGAGTAAAGGAGATTCAACAAAATCGTTAATTAAATTGAATGGAACCTTCGATACTGATGTTTTGGCAGCTGAGAGCAAAAGGGTACTGAATGATTTTCAAAACAAAGGATTTTACCGTGTCGACAAAAGTGAGATCTATTTCGAAGCCGATACTTTAAAGGCGGCAAAAAGCGTTGATCTTAAACTGGTAGTTGAAAAGGAGGATATATCGGATGACCCTGCCGTTGTGTCTGAACGAAATCATCAAAGGTTTACTTTCCGTAATTTTTATTTCTACACCGATTATGAATCGCAAAAACAACTTTTTGCCGAAAACAGGGAAGAGGCCACGATTGAAAAAAATGATACCGTAAAGGTTGGTAACCAGTTTTTTATTTCGAAAGGAAAGATGAGGTACAATCCTGAATTACTGATGAATATGAATCATATCAGCGATAAGGGATATTACAGTCTTGATCTTGTTGAACGAACCTATAATGAGCTTTTCTCTTTAAGATTATTCAAACTGATCAACATCCGGTTTGTTGAAACAAGCAAAAATGATTCGCTTGGAAACCCGACACTCGATTGTATAATTCAACTTACACCTTCGGTTCGGCAATCTTATACGGTCTCGCTTGAAGGGACAAACTCTTTGGGCAATTTTGGAATAGCCGGTAATCTGGGGTACCAGCATAAAAATATATTCAGGGGTGGTGAACTGCTCGATGTTATATTGATGGGGGCTACTGAAAAACAAAACTATGGAAAGGGCGATTCGGCAACCACATTTAACTCTTTTGAGTCTGGCATTGATACAAAGATTACATTACCAAAGTTTCTTGCTCCCTTAAAAACAAAAAGCCTTTTTCGGTACTCCACGCCACAAACACTGATGAACCTTTCTTACAACTATCAGCGCCGCCCTGACTATACAAGGACAATTCTCAGGGCAAGCCTGGGATATCAATGGAAATCATCAGAATATACAACTCACAGGTTTAATCTGCTCGATCTGAATATGGTCAGGATGTTTGCCTACGATTCATCTTTTGTGGCTCGTATCGAAAATCTTTATATCAAAAGCTCTTATACTGATCACTCTATTTCAGCATGGAACTATAGCTTTACCCGCAATACGCAGAATATTCAGAAACGGTCTGATTACAGTTATGTAAGAGCTACATTCGAAACAGCCGGTACACTCCTGTCTGGCATAAGCAAACTATTTGACCGCAGACTCCATCCGAGCGATACACTTGGAGGTATGAAATACTACTTTCTTGGAACCCCATTTGCCCAATATCTTAAAACCGACGTGGAATACCGTAAAGGATTGCTGATTGATAAGTTTAATGCATTGGTATTTAGGGCTTTTGCAGGAGTTGCTATTCCATTTGGCAATTCCGACCAGGTTCCTTTCGAACGAAAATACTTCACGGGTGGTGCAAATGGAATCAGGGCCTGGCCAGTACGGACCCTTGGCCCCGGTTCGTACAAAGCCAACGCAAATGAATTTCCCAACCAGTCGGGTGATATTAAACTGGAGGCAAATGCCGAATACCGGTTTGCGATGATCGGCGATTTTGAGGGTGCACTGTTTATGGATATGGGAAATATCTGGTCATTGAAAGATAACCGCCCAGGAACTGAGTTCTCGTTATCAAGATTTTATAAGGAGATCGCTGTTGGTACAGGCGCCGGGTTGCGATACGATTTTTCATTTGTAATTATCCGGGTTGACCTGGGAATTAAACTTCATGATCCTTCAATGAATCCCGGATCCCGCTGGATTCCGGCAAGTAATCTCCTTCAGAAAGACAATATCAATATCGCTTTTGCAATTGGTTACCCATTCTGAGTTTTTTTGTATATTAGTTGTCGGAATGAGTTAATTAATTTCACCTGGTATGAAAACCAAATGGATTCGTGAGCTGTTCAGTTTCTCAAGAAAAGAGCGTAACGGGATCGTTGGTTTACTTTTTATCATCTTCATCTTATTGGTAACCGGAAAGTTAATTCCCCTGTTTATTGCTCCGGATAAAACAGATTTTTCGAAATGGGATGCTGAAGTTAATACCTACCTGGCGAAAGATGGGAATACGATGGCCGTTAAAAATACACTTCATCCCGTTGCTTTTAATCCAAATAAAGTTGATTCTGTTAGTTTGGTGAACATGGGATTACCTCCAAAGGTTATTGCCAACTGGTTAAAGTATCTTAAAAGGGGGGGGAGATTCGGGGATAAAGAGGGTGTGAAAAAAATCTTCGGCATGACCCCCGGGTTATTTGAACAATTGGATAGTTTCATTGTAATCCCCCGGTTGAAAATTGCCAAAGTTAAGGAAGCAGGCAGTTATCAGGGGAGCGATAAATCGGGCGATGGAATAATGCGCGATACCATCGTTCGGCGAACCTGGTCAAAAAGAGAAACAAAGCATGTAATGGTGCAGGAACTTAATAGCACAGATTCGCTTCATTTACTTGATATTCCAGGTATAGGTCCTGTTTTTGCGTCACGAATAATCCGGTACAGGAATTTGCTTGGCGGGTTCTATTCTGTTTCCCAGTTAAAAGAAGTGTATGGTATGCGGGAAGAGAATTTTATGGCTGTTTCACAATATTTTACCGCTGACCAGTCAACCCTTAAAAAACTTAACATCAACTTTTCAACGGTTCAGGAATTAGGACGTCACCCTTATGTAGGATTCAGCGCTGCTCGAAAAATTTGTAAATTGAGGGATAAAACCGGGAAGTTTTCGTCACCTGATAATCTTTCACCAGTAGTGACGGGTGATTCTTTAAAAAAGTTAATACCGTACATGAAATTTACGCGGTGATTTATTCGGGTGCATATTGTTTTTCCGTTTTTATTATTTTTTGACTTCATAGTTTGATTAATAGTAGAAAATTCATAAATTTGCCGTCCGAAATACTTAGATAATTAAATAAAATAAAACAAAAATTCTATGATTGTTATTCCAGTTAAAGACGGCGAAAATATTGAACGTGCTTTGAAACGCTTCAAAAGAAAAATCGAAAAAACCGGTGTTGTGAAAGAGCTTCGCATTCGTCAGGCTTTCGAGAAACCCTCCATTACCCGCCGCACTGAGATTAAAAAGGCGATCTATATCGAAGATTTACAACGTTCAGAGGAATAAATCCACCGAAAGGAAAGTTTTTAGGAGAAACTGTTTTTTTTTCGTATATTGAGTGCGGAAATCATTCCGCGTGAAATGTTGAATCTGGAGCTCTTTCTCAATTACCTAAAATACGAAAAGCGGTATTCGATACATACGATTACGGCTTATGAAAATGACCTCGACCAATTTGTTTTGTTTGGAAAGACATTGGTTGAGGATTTTTGTGTTGAAAAAACAGATCACCATCTGATTCGTCAATGGATTATTTCACTGATGAATAATGGTATTTCTTCAAGAAGTGTAAACCGAAAGATCTCAACACTCAAGACTTTTTATAAGTTTCTTATGCGGGAAGCTGTAATTGAGAAAAATCCAACTGATCGGGTTGTCATTCCTAAAACGGGCAAAAAGCTTCCTGTTTTTGTCCAGGAAAAGGAGATGAACCGATTGCTTGATGAACGGTTCTTTACTGAAGATTTTGAGGGCCGGCGTGATAAAGCTGTAGTCAGTCTTTTTTATGGTACAGGAATCAGGTTGTCAGAATTGGTTGGCATCCGGTTTTCAGATCTTAATTTGAGCGAAAAAATAGTGAAGGTTAACGGGAAACGCAATAAAGAACGTTTAGTCCCTTTTCCAATGGAAATCTCAACTGTACTGAATGATTATATCAGCCAGCGAAACGAACTTTTCCCCGACTCGGGAAATATTCTTTTCCTGACCAGTAACGGTGAGCCGGCTTACAACAAGTTAATCTATCGTATTGTTAAGAAGCAGTTGGCACTTGTAACAACTATTGAAAAAAAAAGTCCGCATATATTAAGGCATAGTTATGCAACACATTTGCTCAATCGGGGAGCCGATCTGAATGCAATTAAAGAGTTGCTGGGTCATGCAAATCTCGCAGCAACTCAGATATATACGCATACTACGTTCGAACAACTAAAAAAAGTCTACAAACAAGCTCATCCAAGAGCGTAAATTAAAGGAGGAAAAATTATGGACGTTAAAGTACAAAGTGTTCATTTCAAAGCCGACCAGAAGCTGATCGACTTTTGTGAAAAGCGAATTAGCAAACTTGAACTTTTTTTTGAAGGAATTATCGGATCTGAGGTGATCCTTAAACTCGAAAAGGACGAAGATCAGGAGAATAAAGTTGCTGAAATTAAAATTTCGGTGCCTTCGAATGAATATCTTTTTGCTAAAAAGCAGGCAAAATCTTTCGAAGAGGCGGTTGATCTGGCTGTGGATGCGCTTCGTAAACAGTTAGATAAATACAAAATGAGGATCAAAGCCAAATAATTTTTAAAAAAGTAGTTTAATAGGCTTTTTAGAAAAAAAAATAGATTAAATTTGCAGACCATTTTTGAGGCACGTTTCTTTAAAATGGTCTGTTCTTTTAAGGATTTTTAAATGATAAAAAATGGGGAGATACCAAAGCGGCCAACTGGGGCAGACTGTAAATCTGCTGGCGTACGCCTTCGTAGGTTCGAATCCTGCTCTCCCCACAACTTCTTTTCGGATAGTTTAGGCAAACCTTAAAGTGGGATAAGCGGGAGTAGCTCAGTTGATAGAGCATTAGCCTTCCAAGCTGAGGGTCGCGGGTTTGAGTCCCGTCTCCCGCTCAAGTTTGCCAGTGTAGCTCAGGGGTAGAGCGCTTCCTTGGTAAGGAAGAGGTCATGAGTTCAATTCTCATCACCGGCTCAGATAAGATGAATTAGAATAAATATTAAACGTTAAAAAAAATTAGTTATGGCTAAAGCACATTATGACAGGTCGAAACCCCATGTAAACATTGGTACCATCGGGCACGTTGACCACGGGAAAACTACGCTTACCTCTGCAATTACTATGGTATTGGCAAAAAAAGGTCTTTGCGAAATTAAATCTTTCGATTCTATTGATAATGCTCCTGAAGAGAAAGAACGTGGTATTACTATTAATACCGCACACGTTGAGTACGCGACTGAAAATCGTCACTATGCACACGTTGACTGTCCGGGACATGCTGACTACGTTAAAAATATGGTTACTGGTGCTGCCCAGATGGACGGTGCAATTATCGTAGTTGCCGCAACTGATGGTCCTATGCCTCAGACACGCGAGCACATTTTGCTTGCACGTCAGGTAAACGTTCCTCGTCTTGTTGTTTTCATGAATAAAGTTGATATGGTTGAAGATCCTGAGATTCTTGAGCTTGTTGAAATGGAAATTCGTGATCTTCTTACGTTTTATGATTTCGATGGTGAAAATACTCCTGTCATTATGGGTTCTGCCCTTGGCGCACTTAATGGTGAACCTAAATGGGAAGAAAAAGTAATGGAACTGATGAATGCCGTTGATACCTGGATTCCAATTCCTCCACGTGATGTTGACAAACCCTTCCTGATGCCTGTTGAAGATGTATTCTCTATCACCGGCCGTGGAACTGTTGCTACAGGACGTATCGAAACCGGTAAAATTCATACTGGTGACGAAATTGAAGTTATTGGTCTTGGTGCTGAAGGTCGTAAAACCATCTGTACCGGTGTTGAAATGTTTCGCAAGATTCTTGACGACGGACAAGCTGGTGACAACGTAGGTCTTCTTCTTCGTGGTGTTGATAAAAAAGAGATCAAACGCGGACAGATTCTTGCCAAAGCCGGTTCAATCACTCCTCATACTCAATTCAAAGCAGAGGTTTATATCCTGAAAAAAGAAGAAG
>Ga0208789_1001052_pt1 | contig 18015 bp, 14 predicted proteins | sample Methanotroph_Enr_FD_187368 | JGI IMG/M metagenome (GOLD analysis project Ga0208789, IMG submission 187368) | Enriched soil microbial communities from Old Woman Creek wetland in Ohio, USA - Methanotroph_Enrichment_5 (SPAdes) (version 2) | ecosystem: Environmental > Terrestrial > Soil > Wetlands...
GAAAACAGGGTTTGCTACGAGGGAATGGAAGGAGAAGAAAATTGGTACGCTTATAAAAATGGTACGATAATCATAAACTACTTTTAAAATATAGGGTATCTGATCTTTTCATGTAAGTATCGGATACCCTATTTTTTAAACTGAAATTAGTCTATATAAAACCGGCTGCAAATGTGGTGATTCTGTATTAAATCAGGTGCAACTGTCGAACTGTAATAGCTATTTAATAAAATCTCTTGCAAGTTTAAGTGCTTCATCAAGTCCTTGCGGATTTTTGCCTCCTGCAGTTGCAAAACCCGGTTGACCCCCACCGCCACCCTGGATTGATTTTGCCAGTTCCCGAACGATATGGCCGGCATTCATGCCGCGGGAGGAAACCAGTTCGTCAGAAATTAAGACTGACAGTGTTGCTTTTCCTTCATTTTCGGAGCCAAGAATAAGGAAAAGGTTTTCGATTTTTGCACGCATACCGTAAGCAATCTCTTTCGCGGAATTTGCATCGATATCAATACGGGTAGCCAGGAAATTTATTCCATTGATCGACTCAACTTTGGTAACAAGTTCATCCTTTAATTTTAAAGCTTTTTCGTGGTTAAATGCTTCAACTAGTTTCCGCATCTCGGCATTCTGGTCCATCAATTGCTGAACAGCTTTAAGTGGCTCTGTAGGGCTTTTAACCAGTAGTTTCAGGCTGTTAACAATCGCTTCCTGTTCATATACATATTCCTCGGCTTTGGACGCTGTGATGGCTTCGATACGGCGGATACCAGAAGCTATGGCACCTTCGCTTACTATTTTTACCAGGCCGATTTGCCCGGTAGCTTTTACATGAGTTCCTCCACAAAGTTCAACCGAGTTTCCATAACGAATCACACGGACTTTATCGCCGTATTTTTCACCAAAAAAGGCCAGCGCACCCATATTTACTGCTTCGTCCATACCAACTGCACGATGCTCCTCGAGGGGCGTATTCTCCCGTACAAGGCTATTGGTCATTTTCTCGATGACATGTAACTCCTCTTCAGTAAGTTTCTGAAAATGAGAGAAGTCAAAACGGAAGTAATCGGGTCCTACAAATGATCCTTTTTGCTCAACGTGGGTTCCCAAAACCTTGCGAAGGGAATAATGCAGCAGGTGAGTAGCTGAATGATTATTGGCAGTAGCTGTCCTTCTTTCTTCATTAACAATTGCCCTGAATGATGCTCCCGGATTTTCGGGCAAGTTCTCAAGAATATGAACGATAAGGTTATTTTCCTTACGTGTGTCGATTACCTGCAATATTTCGTTGGCGGACACCAATATACCGGTATCACCCGATTGACCTCCGCTCTCGGCATAAAATGGTGTACGATTGAAAACCAGTTGGTAAGCATCCTTTCCCTTAGCTGTTATTTTGCGGTAACGGGTAATTTTCACCTCTGCTTCGGTAGCATCATAAGCAAGAAATTCGGTGCTTTCTGATGATTCCAACTCGTGCCAGTCGTCGGTTGAAACAGTGGCATCGCGGCGAGACCGGTTTTTCTGCTCTTCCAGTTTCGCACTGAAATTTTCCATATCCACGCTCCAGCCTGACTCTCGGCTCATTAGTTGCGTTAAATCGATCGGGAAACCAAAGGTATCATACATCTCGAATGCAAATTCTCCGTTTATCAGTTTCTGTTCGGGATTGGCAGCGATGTATTGATTGAATTTAACAATCCCTGTAGCCAGGGTACGAAGGAAAGATGACTCCTCTTCGGCAATCACGCGCTGTATCAACTGTAGATTGCGTGTAAGTTCCGGAAATGCTTCACCCATCTGTGCTTCGAGAACGGCTACAAGTTTGAACATGAGTGGTTCGCGCATGTTCAGGAATGAATAGGCATAGCGCACCGCGCGGCGCAGGATCCGGCGGATTACATATCCGGCTTTTACATTCGATGGAAGCTGCCCGTCGGCTATAGCAAAGGTAACAGCGCGAAGGTGATCGGCAATAACCCTCATGGCGATATCGCTTTTTTTGTCGCTTCCATAGGAGATGCCTGTGACTTTTGCAATTTCAGCTAGTAAGGGTGTGAAAACATCTGTATCGTAGTTGCTTTGTTTGCCTTGCAAAACCATGCAAAGCCGCTCAAAACCCATACCTGTATCAACATGTTTGGCCGGAAGGGAAAGCAATGTTCCATTTGCTTGACGGTTATATTGGATAAATACGTTATTCCAGATTTCAATAACCTGGGGATGGTCGTTATTTACAAGCTGATCGCCGGGGATTTTTGCTTTTTCGGCTTCATCACGAATATCGACATGAATTTCGGAGCAAGGTCCGCAAGGACCGGTATCGCCCATTTCCCAAAAGTTATCTTTTTTTGAACCGCGAAGAATGCGATCTTCGGAAATGTATTTCTTCCAGATTTCTAGTGCTTCGCTATCTTCAGGGAGATTATCTGCAGAATCGCCGCCGAATATGGTTACGTACAATTTACTTTTATCAATTTTATAAACATCAGTGAGCAGTTCCCAGGCCCAACCAATGGCTTCTTCTTTAAAATAATCGCCGAACGACCAGTTACCAAGCATCTCGAACATGGTATGGTGATACGTATCGTGGCCAACTTCTTCCAGATCGTTATGTTTTCCCGAAACGCGCAGGCATTTCTGCGAATCAGCGACCCGGGGCCACCTGGCAGGTTCATTTCCCAGGAACCAGTCTTTGAACTGGTTCATTCCAGCGTTTGTAAACATGAGCGTCGGGTCATTTTTAATCACCATGGGAGCTGATGGGACAACCTGGTGATGTTTTGAAGCGAAGAATCCAAGGAAAGTGCGACGTATTTCGGTACTGGTCATCATTAAATGTAATTATTGTCGATAATATATTTATCGTCGGATGAATGTGTATTTAATTGTATCTTAGGTGTTTAGAAGTTGAATGTAAAAAGTTATGCTCCTGATTCGCATGCTTTTAACAATTGTTCACACCTAAAAAGGCTGCAAATTTAAGTTAAATAATTATTTTTGCGGTTACCGGTTGGAAAGTAGCGATGGAATTTAGTGAAAACATCGAGAAATCTGGTATTTCAAAAGTTCAAAGGTTCAAGGATTCAAGGTTCAAAGTTCACTATAGCTCCAGACGTAAAAGTATAGTGATTTTAGAAATGAATCGATCTTTAATTGACTACTTTGAACGTAACGCATTTGAATATTGAACGCGAAGCATTTTAATCTCTCAAGTCCTAAAGAATAAAGATGGCAAAAATCAGATATCAGTTTAATACCAAATCCCTCAAAATAGAAAAAGTTCAGGTTACAATGAAAGAGCGTTTAACCCGTATCGCTTCTTCCATGGCTTTTGGATTGGTATTTGGTGTTTTAGTTATTGTTCTTGCTTACAACTTTATGTCGTCGCCGCGTGAAAAAGTACTGCAGAACGAACTTGAACAATACAAACTGCAGTATAAAATCATGAACGACCGGATGGATAAAGTGCAGAAAGTGCTTGCTGATGTTCAGGATCGTGATGATAATATTTATCGTGTAATTTTTGAAGCTGAACCAGTACCCTCAGAAGTCCGGAAGGCAGGATTTGGCGGAGTTGACAGGTACGAACATCTTGAAGGTCTTGCTAATTCTGATATAATTATCAATACAGCAAAAAGACTTGATGAAATAACCAGCCAGTTGGTAGTTCAGAGTAAATCATATGACGAAGTATTTAAATTAGCCAAGAATAAAGAGAAACTTATCGCAAGTATTCCTGCTATTCAGCCTGTGGATCTTCATGATTTACGCCGGATTGGATCCTTGTTCGGTTATCGGACTGATCCTTTTTATAAAGTCATTAAGTTTCATGAAGGTATTGATTTTACGGCTGCAATTGGGACACCAATTTATGCGACAGGTGATGGTGTTGTCGAAAAGGCTGAGTATAACAATAGTGGCTATGGAAATGAGATAATGATTAATCATGGTTATAGTTATGAAACAAGGTATGCCCACCTTTCGAAAATAAAAGTTAAGGTTGGACAACATGTTAATCGCGGGGAAATAATTGGGTTAATGGGAAATACAGGAAAATCAACGGCTCCTCACCTTCATTATGAAGTGATTAAAGCAGGTGTGCCGTTAAATCCTATTTACTTCTTCTTTAATGATATTACCCCGACTGAATATGAGGCTATGCTTGAGATGTCGTTAAAACCTTCGCAGACGTTGGATTAAGCGGGGAAATGGATGATGGAAGACCGTGAATCGTGAATCGTGAATCGTGAATCGTAAATCGTAAATCGTAAATCGTAAATCGTAAATCGTAAATAGTGTATAGAAACAAGAAACCAGAAACAAATAGAAAATAGAAAAATAGAAAATAGTTTAGTAAACCCGAACCTCTCAACCATCTCAAGTCCTCCCCAGCGGGGAGGATTTAGGAGGGGTCAACCCGGAACCAGAAACTAAGCATCTAACATCCAAATCAAATCAGTATAAATAGCAACAGATATCGTCAAATGGCTCTTAGAACTCAACCCGTCGGGAAACTTTACTATCGTATTGGCGAAGTGGCTGAAATGTTTAAAGTTAATACATCGCTGATCAGGTATTACGAGAAAGAATTTGATATTATAAAACCACATCGCAACAAGAAGGGAAACCGCCTGTTTACGCAAAACGATGTGGACCATTTCCATTCTATCTTTCATTTAATCAAGGAAAAAGGCTATACGCTGGAAGGCGCAAAACTGCAGCTGAAAGAAAATCGTAATGCTAATAATGCGCCTGAACAAGATGTTCTAAACTCATTACTTCGAATGAAGCGATTTTTGCTCGAACTGAGAGAACAATTGTAAAGTAATCAGAAATATTTTTTCTCAACCAGGAATTCAGTCACATATTCATAAACACCTTCTTCGAGACTATAAAATTGTGCGGGATATGCTGCAACCTGCATAAGTTTAGTCATATCGGCTTCGGTAAAATACTGGTACTTTTCGCGGATATCTAGCGGAGTATCAATAAATTCAATTTTTTCGGGAATTTCAAGCGCTTTAAAAACGGCTTTTGCTAAATGGAGGAATGCACGTGCTTTTCCGGTTCCCAGGTTATAAAGTCCGGATTGTGGTTTCGTATGCATCATAAAGTACAACACATCAACCACATCTTTTACATATACAAAATCACGCAACTGCATTCCATCGGCAAACCCTGAGCGGTGTGAACGGAAAAGTTTTACGCTACCGGTTTCGTTTATCTGCTTGAAAGCGTGTAAAATAACCGAGGCCATCCGCCCTTTGTGGTATTCGTTCGGGCCATAAACATTAAAAAATTTCATTCCCGCCCAAAAAGGAGGTGACTTTACCTGTTTAAGAGCCCACACATCAAAATCATTTTTCGATTCACCATAAGGATTTAAAGGTCGCAGTCTTTCTACGATTGAATGATCATCAAGATAACCATGTTCGCCCATACCGTAAGTAGCTGCTGAAGAAGCGTATATCAACGGGATTTCAAATTGCGAACAGGTTTCCCATACCTGTTTGGAATAATTCAGGTTGAGACGGTTAAATATTTCGACATCAAATTCAGTAGTATCGGTTCGGGCTCCAAGGTGAAGAACTGAATCGATTTCATCATGATGCTTATGTATCCAGTTGATAAATTCATCGCGGTGCACATGGCCTACAATTGATTTATGATCCAGGTTATGATTTTTCAACGGATTGCTAAAATCGTCAACTACAATAATATTGGTTAATCCTTTGTTGTTGAGCTTGTTTACCATACAACTGCCAATAAATCCGGCTGCTCCTGTTACTACTGTATATTTCATGATATTGTTTTTTCCTGATTACAAAGGTACTGCAATTGGCTAAAATTGAAGCTTTGATTTGAGATTTGGGTTCAATGCCAAATGGTTCAAAGTTCAAATGCCTTCGGCGTTCCAATGCCTTCGGCGTTCAAAGACTCAAATGCCATCCTGCCAAGGTGGGACAAATCCCAAGGACGAAAACCCGGAACCCGGAACCCAAATCTCAAAATCCAAATCTCAAAATCCAAATCCCAATGACGAAAACCCGGAACCCGAGACCCCAGACCCGTAACCCAGAACCCGGAACCCGGAACCTGGAACAAGAAACCCGGAACCCGGAACCCGTAACCCGTAACCCGGAACCCGGAACCCGTAACCCGTAACCCGGAACCCGGAACAAGAAACCCGGAACAAGAAGTCCAAGAATTTTTACAATAGTAGGAGCAGTGTTAGCCAGGTTGTTCGGTGTTTCAAGCAAAACGTTTTTTTAACTCCCGGACCGTTTATAATCCAGGGAACTTCAATATCAGCCATGCTTTCGTTGCCATTTTCAAACCCATTGCCGCCATGATCAGAAGTAATGATTAAGGTTGTATTCTGCGCCATTCCCATTTCTTTAACATAGGCAACTATTTTCCCGATTTCGGTATCAATATCATTTATGGATTGAAAATATACATTTGTTCCAAAACCTTTATTGCGACCTGTTTCCTCAGGGAGTCCATAATAAATAAAGGTAAAAAGCGGTTTTTCTTTTTTGATATAATTAAGGGCGACGGAGGTAATCATTACCTGACCCTCAATGTACTGTTCTTTGTTGATGTATTTCTAATTCACATAAGCGCCAAGCCATTCACAGTCGGAAAACATGGCAGTAACCGCATTGGGCTTCTGTTTCCAAATAAGTGTGAAGATGGAAGTGAAATAACCATCTGCATCTTTTATTGTCGGTTCGAATCCCTGGTTAACTAGGCTGCAACTGTTAGATGTAACACCATGTTGCTCCGGGCCGGCACCAGTTAAAATGGTTGCCAGATTCGGAGCGCTTAGGGTAGGCATAACTCCACGTGTTTTCAGTGAAATAGCGCCCTGTTTAATCAGGCTATTTATCACAGGAGTATTGGCATATTGAAAACCTTCGGACGAAACACCTTCAATACCGATCAGGATGACATATTTTTTGGCATCTGGCTGTGCATCAGTAACTTTATAAAGAAAAAGAAGGAAAATTATGCTTGCAAGAAAAATATTTATTGATCTCATCTTTATTTTTTTTATCCTAAAGATAGCAAAATTTAAGGTTCAAATCATCGGATTTGCTTTGACTAGCTATGACAAATAATTTAAGATAATGAAAATCAATCAAATAGCCTGCAGTCGGGAAATGCAAATAGAATTTTGTAAAGAAATAAGACAATCCGGTTTATTGTACCACAATCGCATCCAAAAATTCACATTTAAGTCCACCTACAGACGGATACCAGGATGGTAGTTTTTTATACTACAAACGGGATAAATTTCTGCATCTGTTAAGACCCATCCACCTCGGGCGGACCAGGCCAAAATTCCAAGAAGGGATTGTATAGCAGGTCTTGGTTCTTGATCCCGATAACTATTATCGGGTGGGACTTGTGGCTTGGATCTTTTATTGAATTCGATAATTTATCCCGCGCTAAGTATAGTTCCCCTAATATAAAACCTGATGTAGCGCTTGTTCTTAAAATTGCCGGTAAAAAAAATAGTTCCGGTTTACTTTTTCTTTTTATTGTTCACCTTTAATTTCTTCGGAACCTGCTTTATCCCAGGTAATTCCATCAGTAGAAACCATGCAGGTTACATGTGTTGGGTGTAAAACCCAGCTTTTCGGGTCCTATTAGGAACCTATGCTGATGGAATGAAACGAACGACTTTCGCCCAGGTCAAGTGATAATTGAAAATTTTCACCTTCCCAGCATTACCTATTAACTTTAAAACGGTCAGCAACACGCCATTGGTTATAATGTCCATATCAATAGCCTTCCATTTACAAGTGCTATCATGAGTTAAAGGCTATGATAGCACTTGTTTAAAAGGATATGGTAAGCGATTTTTTGAAAGCCAACTGCTTGTAATGACAAGGCTACTACTTGAGCATAGGTAAACAAAGAATCAAAAACAAGTTTCCTGGCATTGACTTTCAAGAAGTTCGGACGATCTTGCTCTTGCTTTAATTCATATTCGACATAACTAAAATCTCTACAGCAGCGTTAACTTGTGTTGCCGATACTCCAGTTAAAGAATTCTGAATAAGTGTTTTAGTAGAATTAAAAAAGCTTAAATAAGCATTAATTATTACATCGGTTGAAGCGGATACTCCGACAGAAGCTCTTAAAACTGTTGCCGCCCCGCCAACGCTGGAGAGACTGGCTTCAATTATGTCAATGTTGGTTGCTTGAGCGCTGAACGTAAGTTTTAGCTGCGCTACAACTGCTGAATGATATTGAGCAAATGCATTAATTATTTGACTTATACTTACTGAATTCTTAATCGAAGCCGATAGAGTAACACCGGCTGATGCAATGGCACTAACCTGTGAACTTGATGCGCCTGTTTCCTGAAATTTAGCGTCTATTGCCTGCTTTGTAATAAATGCGATTCTCAAATAGTTGCTTTTAGCACACGCAAAATATGTTTGAGATGACATACTTGCAGTTGCGTTTACAAAAACTTTGGAAGATATTTCCGATAATTTTGCATAAGTCTCTGCTTTAACATTTGCATTAGTATAAGCGGAAATAATAGCGCTTTGATAAGTGTTAAATTGATCTTCGGCGCTGCTTTGAGAGTCGCCGGCATTGTACAAGGCTGCTTCAAAAGCTACCTGTGCCTGAACTTTTGCATCTGTTATTGCTTGCATCTGGGTGTTTGTAATTCCGAAATAAGCATTGCTTGAAGCTTGGGCATGAGCTTGCTGTTTGGCCTCTAAAGCGCTAATAAACTGATCCTGCATGCTTGCATTCCCTTTGATTTGTGCTGCAACTTCAGAATTAATATAGAGCTGCATATCCGCTTGTGAAACAGTATTTAACTTTCCCGAAGCTTTTAACCTTGCGTAAACTTCCGCTTCAGCTGTTGATTCGGTATTTAGTGGTTGTGCATAAACAGTTGTACCACTTTTAACTTCAGCAGAAACTACAGTTTTCCATTCCATAGCACCTTTAGAAGCAACGACAACTAAATTTTTAGCGCCGCTTAGTGTTGTTTCAACTGTAAATTTTCCATTAATATCGGTCTGAACACTTTGCGTTGAAACAGTATTTAAGGAGCCGTTTGCTTGAACTTCGGCAATAATAACTGTTGCTCCTTCAATTCCAGCTTCGCTTGATTTAACTGATTGCCCATCTCCATATGATTTCAAATTCCCACCGTTATCGGAAACGCTACCGGATATTTTTGAATTGCCTCCCCCGTTATCCTTGGAACATGCTATCATTCCTAAAAAAATAACAACTGCAATAAAATAGTTGAATCCCTGAATGATTTTTTTTGCGCCAAACATATTATTTGTCTTGATAACATTATCATGTGCATTTTCTGCATTTTCGGCAGAGGTATTACGGCTTGTTAAGGTTGCACTTGTTAAAAACGAGCGTCCTGCATGTTTTAAAATTGATTTTTCCATTTTATTTAGTCCTGATTAGTTCATACTTAATTATCAAATTTCACAAGGTTGTTGTATTAAACAATCTTGTGAAAATTAATTTTAACGATACAAAGGTACTTTGTTTTTTAACAGCAGATGCAATGGTACTTTATTGTTTAACAATTTGTTAACAGCAAAGGATTTTCTAAGAAACTGTTGTATTGAAACTAAGCATTAAATGCAGAATTTTAAAGACATAAATGCCTGTGTTATAGCATGATCCTACCAGATAGCGGCAGTTTGAATTTTAAGCTCTTTCTTTTTCTATCGCTTGCAAAACGACAGCCTGCATTTTCGCTGCATTCCGTTCCATAGCTTCAATAAGCCGGAACTGAACTTTAGCCCTGACAAGATTATGATCAGGATACGAGGTGCGGAAATAAGTATCTCCATCCACAAAATCAGTCAGGAACCTGAGCCCTATAATAAAAGTCATAAACCTGGCTGAAAATGCAAGGTTGTTAATTTCTACTTCATTAAGTGTGGAAAGGGTACTTTTCAGAAATCCACGTGTATATGCTTCGTATATCGGCAGGTTAATGTCAACTTTGGTCAGATCTTTCTCATCCTCGTTTGCCGTATTGGCACCTGTCCGTATCGAATCACCAAAATCAAACAAAATACTTCCCGGCATCACGGTATCCAGGTCAACAATACACAAGGCATGGTCCGAGCTGTCGAACAAAATATTATTGAATTTGGTGTCGTTATGCGTAATGCGCATAGGGAGCTTTCCTGATTTGATAAGAGCAGGAATGGTGAGCATTTGGTCGGTTCTGGTTTTTATAAATTCAATTTCGCTGGTTACATCCTTAACCCGGTTTGCTTTATCAGCTTCCACCGATTTGTTGAAAGTCGCCAGTCGTTTCTCCAGGTTATGGAAATCAGGAATTGTGTCAGTAAGTCCATCGGCAGGCAGATCAGCCAGAAGCGACATGAAAAGGCCAAAAGCTTTACCACCTTCGTAGGCTATTTCGGTATTTTCAACTACATTGTACCCATGGGCATTGTCAATGAAGATATAAAGCCGCCAGTATTGGCCATCCGGATCGAGGTAGAAATTCTTTCCGTTATTACACGGAATAACTTCCAGTACTTTAAATGCAAGATCTTTATTTTGAGCCAGTTTTAATGCCAGATGTCCTGTAACAGCGCTAATGTTATCCATCAGGCCTTCAACATTTTTAAAGATGTTGTTGTTTATCCACTGGAGGAAATAGCCTGGATGATCTGTCGCTCTGGTATTAATAAAGTATGATTCATTGATATGGCCGGTAGTATTTTTTTCAAAATCCAGATATTCAGCTTTAATGTTGAAATGTGATACAATTTCTTCAATGTTTAATTTCATAATGCTACTTCCAAAGTTTTGCAGGATAAACGCCCGCTTTAATAAGTTGAGCTAGTTTTTCAATCACAAGAGGTTTATCCTCTTTATAAGTTACACCGAACCATTTGGCATCGCTGCGAAGCACTTTAACACGTGCACTTGCGCTGTTTATCAGGTTGTCGATTGCAGTCGGGATATAAAATTCAGCTTTGAGCGAGTCGCTGTTTGCCTTTACAAAATCAATAAACATAGCTTCGGTTTGTTTGAAATATTCCGGAGTGAATCCCCAGAAATTCATCGAAACCGGAGTCTCCGGATTTAGAAATACCAAAGAATCATCACCATCCTGGTAAGCAATTCCTTCATTAAAATACTGAATATTAGTGCGCTCAGTAACTGAGATTAAAAATCCGTTTTTATCCTCCTGGCAAACCCCGCGGGAAACAGTGCCATGATCCGACAAGGTATTTCCAACTTTGTATCCAACCAGTGAGTATTGCGTTTGGGTGGTTGTCGTTAATGCATTTAGGTAATCAGCCATGGTTTGAAAAGCGCCTGATCCATAAAAATCGTCACCGTTGATTACAGCAAATGGTTCATGGATGACATCTTTGGCCATTAGGATAGCATGTGCTGTTCCCCAGGGTTTGGTCCGTTCGGGGGATACAGTTAATCCATCGGGTACATTTTCAATTTCCTGGAAAACGTATTCGACAGGAATATAAGGTTGTAACTTCGAAATGAAAATATCCTTGAAATCCTGTTCAAAACTTTTGCGAATGATAAATACGACTTTCCCAAATCCAGCCCTTATGGCATCATAAATGGAATAATCGATTATTGTTTCACCCGATGGGCCGACAGGATCAATCTGTTTCAGGCTTCCATAACGGCTGCCCATGCCGGCAGCAAGGACTAATAGAGTTGGTTTCATAGGTATTATTGATGCTTTGTAATTATTTAGGGTTTTAACAGGTTTAAAAGTAAAAGGGTGTAAAGGTATAAAGGTTCACTCAGATAAGCATATTTAGATAATAATGACTTTTGTTTGCATTTACTTTAAAACTGTTGCAGAACATCTCATACTTTATATCTCTATCCCTAAACCTTAACTTTTACGAATTTTATCATTTAACTTTCACTTTATGCCCAATTGTTGCATAGTAAATTATAAAAAGGTATATCGGTACCATGATCCACAGCGCCTGCTGAAAGCCTATAGATTGGCCAAGTTTAGCATAAGTCGGTGGAATAAGTGCACCACCTGCAATACCCATAATAAGTAAGGCCGAACCGATTTTTGTATATTCCCCCAGGTTATTAAGAGCCAGAGGCCATATAGCGGGCCACATCAGTGCGTTAGCCCAACCCAGTAATGTAACAAAGAATACTGCGTTCGGGAGTAACGGTAAACTAAAACCGGGAAGATTATTTAACCAACCGAACATAGTCGAAAAAAGAGTATTATCAGTAACTGATGAATTAGCAGCACCAAGTGCAAACAGAACTCCCAAAATGGCCGAAATCACCAACGCTTTCGATTGGCTAATAACTTTTGGAATGAGTACTATTCCCAGAATATATCCAAATACCATAAAAGCCATAGTGAATGCTGTAAGTTTAGGAGCATATTCCAAATGCAGCGACCTTCCGAACTGGGTAAGACTGTCGCCCGCCATCACTTCGACTCCCACATATACAAACAATGTTGTGATTCCAAGCCATAGATGCCTGATTTTGAGTGCATCAGGTATTTGTTTAACAAATCCTTTCAACGTTTCATGATCATCGGCTTCTATATCAATCTCATTGGGTAAGGAAGAAAATTTAACCAAAACAGCAAAAAGTGCCAACAATAAAGCCATTGCAGTATATGGACCGACTATCCGGGATGCCAGGCCGTTGAGCAGCACTTCTTTCTGATCGAATGTAAGCTGAGCCAGGTTACTTTCGCTGAATTTCTCCATTCCATGCAGGATTAGAGCAGTAAGCACGAGAGGGCTGAAAACACCTGCCATTTTATTGCATATACCCATGATAGCCAAACGCTTAGCAGCGCTTTCGCGTGGACCGATTATTGTAATAAAAGGATTTGTAGCAGTCTGTAAAAGTGCTAATCCTGTGCCTAGAACAAACAAACCGGCCAGGAAAACTCCAAACTCCCGTGAATACGCAGCAGGAATAAAAATCAGAGCGCCTACAGACATAATCAATAACCCGACAAAGACTCCGTTTTTATACCCGATTTTTTTAAGTACGAAAGATGAAGGCAGTGCCATCACGAAATAGGCTATGTAAAAAGCAAGCGTAACAAGACTTGCCTGGAAAGGTGTTAATTCGCAAGCAGTTTGAAGAAAAGGCATAAGTGAACCATTCAGCCAGGTTACAAAACCGAAAATAAAAAACAACGCTCCGATAATGGATAGCGACATGATGTAATTTTTACGGTTCACAGCCGTTGATGTTGTGCTCATAGTCTTTTAGATTATTTGTAAGTATTTGATTGGATTTCGATTGTTGTCATTTAATATGTAGGCGTTTTTATACGTTGTTCAGGTTTTATTTCATTTGTTCATAATGATAATTCTTTTTTAAATAATCATTTATTTTTTTTGACCATAATGTTTCATGGTACCGAGACGCGAGCATCGCGTAAGGAGTAGAGACGCGAGCATCGCGTAAGAGTAGAGACGCGAGCATCGCGTAAGGAGTAGAGACGCGAGCATCGCGTAAGGAGTAGAGACGCGAGCATCGCGTAAGGAGTAGAGACGCGAGCATCGCGTAAGGAGTAGAGACGCGAGCATCGCGTAAGGAGTAGAGACGCGAGCATCGCGTCTCTACTCCACCTCATACCTTACAAATACCTCAATGGCTTCATATTCAGCCATTCCGAGTTTGTCATACAGACGGGCAGTATTTTTATTTCGTTCTTCGGCGCGTTGCCAGAATTCACGCTTGTCGGCACCCATAAACATAGCGCCGTCTTTTTGTGACTGATGCCTGAAAATAGCATTACGTTTTATCACCACCTCTTCAGGACTAAGAGGAACTGCCATATCAACCATATCGATTTCCCATTCCTGCCAGGCGCCACGATAAAGCCAAACCCGGCAATCTTTCATCCAGGCCTCGTTTTTCATGCGTTCGAGTGCTTCAATTATAATATCAATACAAACACGGTGAGTTCCATGCGGATCGCTCAGGTCGCCGGCAGCATATATCTGGTGTGGTTTCAGTGAGCGAATAAAATCCATTGTGATTTGGATGTCTTCTTCTCCTGAAGGAGCTTTTTTTACAGTTCCGGTTTCATAAAAAGGAAGATCAAGGAAATGAACATTTTTCTCAGGAAGACCAATATACCGGCATGAAGCTTTAGCTTCGCCGCGTCTAATGGATGCTTTTACTGCCAGCAGTTCCGAAGGCTCAATGCTGTCCTTTTTCTTATTCCTGTAAAAGTCGGATGACTCTTTATATAATGCCTCAGCTTTAGGATCATTAATGTCATAAATCTGTTCGTAATTACGCACAAAATCGAGATAGCGTATAGCATCATCATCACTAACGGCTATACTCCCTGAAGTCTGGTAAGCTACATGCACATCATGACCGTGTTCCACCAGGCGGGCAAACGTTCCTCCCATTGAAATCACATCATCATCAGGATGCGGGCTGAACAGGACAACACATTTTGGAAAAGGCAAGGCTCGTTCCGGTCGCGTCGCATCATCAACATTGGGTTTGCCTCCGGGCCAGCCGGTAATGGTATGTTGCAGATCGTTGAATACCTTAATATTTATTTTACTGAAGATAAGGCTTGTTATCAGGTCGGACAAACCGTAATCATTATAATCACGTTCGGTAAGTTTCAGTAATGGTTTCCCGGTTTGTGTACAAAGCCATAAAACAGCTTTACGTATCATTCGATCAGTCCATTCACACTGTCCAACTTTCCACGGTGCTTTAAACCTTGTGAGTTCAACAGCAGCGGGAGGATCAATAAAAAAAGTGGTATTGGTATGATTTTGTAAAAAGCTCGAAGGTATCACATCTGTAACATTACCTTCAACGGCTTTTGCAATAATATCGGCTTTACCTTCGCCCCAGGCCATGAGGAAAATTTCTTTGGCCGACATAATGGTTCCAACTCCCATGGTAATAGCAAAATGGGGAACATGTTCTTCCCCATTAAATGAATCGGCGGCATCGTAACGTGTCATTTTATCGAGAGCCACCAGTCGGGTTTTCGAATTGTAAGCCGAACCCGGTTCGTTAAAACCGATATGACCGGTTCGGCCTATTCCAAGCAATTGGATATCAATTCCTCCGGCTTCTGCAATTTTTTTCTCATAATCGCGACAAAAAGCAGCAACATCGTCCTGATCAATACTTCCTGAAGGAATATAAATGTTTTCAGGCTTAATATCAATATGTTTAAAAAGCCTGTCCCACATAAAATGGTTATAGCTTTGCTGATGACCATGCTCTAACGGATAATATTCATCAAGATTAAATGTGATAACATTTGAAAAACTCAAACCCACTTCTTTATGAAACCGAATCAGTTCATCGTAAACTTTGAGTGGCGTGGAGCCTGTAGCTAAACCTAGAACTACATTTTTGCCTGATTTCTGTCGTTTCTTTATTAGTTCAACTATTCTTGATGCTATTTCGACCGAACCAACACTGGCTGAAGGGAAAACCTTAACGGGGATTTTTTCGTAACGGGTAACAAATGCATCATCGTTCCACATCGAACTATTTGATTCTGAGGAATATCCTTTTATATCTGCTAATTTCATTTCTTTGAATTATTGACTATTTTACTGAAATATTATTTTCCCAAAGTTTTGCAGGATTTTTTGTCTTTAAATGTTGCTGTATTTTGATAATATGCAATTCATTTGGTTACTTCCTCTTCTTTTTTTATTAATGCTATTCATTTTTGAAAAGATATTTGGAATAACAAGGCAAACAAATTATTTCGAGCCACTTTTTAATTATACATTCTGAAAAACCTTATTCATTACCAGTGCAACGGTACCCATTAAACCAGCGTTCTGTCCCAAACTTGAAGTAATGATCTGTGCATCGCGGCGAATCTTTGCAATAGTATATTTGTTGAGATTTTGCTGAATCGGGTCAACAATATAGTTTTCTGCTTTTGTGAGTTCGCCGCCGATAATGATGAGTTCCGGGTTGAAAAGATGAATAAGCACTGCGATTCCTCTGCCAAGGTGCTCACCGATAGCAGCCAAAAGACCGATAGCGAACTGATCGCCGCGCTGAGCTGCTTCTAGTATGGTTTCGATAGTAATTTTGGTAAGATCGCCCCCGACCATGGTTCTGATTATTGTAGTTGCTCCCTCGCCGATTTCTTTACGAGCGCGTTTTATCATGGTTGTTCCAGAAGCCAGGGTTTCAAGGCAGCCTATTTTCCCGCAATAACACAATTGACCATTGGGATCAACCTGGATATGACCGAACTCTCCCGAGAAGCCGGAATGCCCTTTATACAACGTGCCATTCAGTAGCATCCCAAGTCCTATACCTGATCCGATGTTAAGACATAATACATTTTGTTTTCCTTGCACCATACCGAACGCCTGTTCACCCAGGGTCATAACCTTGGTATCGTTTTCAACAAATACGGGGTAGTTGAAAAAATTTTCGAATTGAATGGTAGCCGGTTTTTCGTCCTGAAGATAGCTATAGCTTATGCCCGTATGCAAGTCTATCAAGCCGGGAAGTGCAATCCCGATGCCCATCAATTTGGTTTTATCAATTCCTGATTCTTTAATATAATCATTTACCGCATCTCTCAGGCTCTTCATAAAATCCGTCGAAACTTCGAGTCCTTCGTCGATCACCTTAATCTCAATAACCGGCTGATTGCTGAAATTGAATATTCCCAAACGGATATGATACCGACTTATATCAACCCCCATTACATATTTTGCAGAAGGATTCAGTCCATACAAATTCGGGCGGCGGCCTCCACTTGAAGTTCCAATTCCTTCTTCAGTCAGAAACTCGCTGACTTTCAACTCATCAATAGCCCTGGTAATGGTTGGTGTGCTCATGCGGATTATCTTGCTCAGCTCAGGTATTGATTTACATCCATTATTATATAATTCTTTTAATATCAATAGCTTAAGTCCGTTTTTCTTAGAACTGTTGGTCCTTGGATCACCTGTAGCGTTACCAAATAACATACTCTTTTTCATGTGGTATAATTTATTTTTTAAGGGGCATTACTTGTCCCGATTTATCGGGATGGAACTCCATGACACCCCGCCATGGCGGGGTCATCCGCCTGTGTGTTAAAATTGGCTGATTTTATCAGGTTCGATTCATCTTTTTATTTTTAACGTTGAATTTGGTAGAGAATGTAAATTTACAACAATCATTAATAACACCAACATACATAATGAAATAAATTAGAAAGAATGCAAAGGATTCAATGGTTTTTATTTCTTCCGTTAAAAAGTATCATTTAATGGTCAGGATATCAGATATATATAAGTAAATTGGAATTGAGCATCTTCTTATCATGCATTGGACTCTGAAATGTAAATAAGGCAGTTGGTTCCCGGAAATATTTTTTTTACACCAAAGTTTGAGTACGCTCCGAAAACTAGAAAACGAAGAAATACCACCAAAACTCAAAAGTGTTAAAATATACTAAACGCTTATAGCCAGCATCTTGCCTTCGGTAAAATTTAATAATTTCATGATTTTATAGCGATATTTAACTTGTCGGAGCGGACTCAAGTTTCCATTTTAACCATTGAATTTTAATAGATGTTCTCACGGTTTTAATTAAAATGAATTTACACAATTCAATTGAGTGATTTGGGCTCAACCTTTAAAAGGAAAGTAATTTATTTTAATAAGTATATAGATTACACTAAGTAAATAAAGGAAGATCTACTAAAAATAATCGTTTATTGTAATATGTAATTATTCTAAATAGTATTTTATAAGTCATATAATCAGTATGTTAAATAAATATAAATTTAAAATGAATTTATTTGTTTATAATTATTTAACAGTTACTTGTTTCTAAGGAATAAATATATTTATCTTCGTGTTCATATTACACCAACTAAAAAGGCATATTAGATGACTTTATAGTCATGATAAAGGCGATGATTATCGTGCTCTAATTCCTGGGTTTTATGAATTATAAGTTCCTCATTTGTTTGCTAACATTACTATTTA
>Ga0208789_1001053_pt1 | contig 18011 bp, 21 predicted proteins | sample Methanotroph_Enr_FD_187368 | JGI IMG/M metagenome (GOLD analysis project Ga0208789, IMG submission 187368) | Enriched soil microbial communities from Old Woman Creek wetland in Ohio, USA - Methanotroph_Enrichment_5 (SPAdes) (version 2) | ecosystem: Environmental > Terrestrial > Soil > Wetlands...
CCAAAACGAAATTAAAGGCATGATCACCAATCCGCAAGGTGAGCCTTTGGTCGGGGCTAATGTCTTTGTTTCCGAACAAAATAAGGGAACGGTTACCGACCAGAATGGTTGCTATTTGCTGCGAAATATGCCAAAAGGTAAAGTTAAAATCCAGTATTCGTATGTTGGCTATAACAACCAGCTTGTGACAGTCGTGATGGTTAATTCATCACAGGAGATCAATATAATCATGCAATATGAACCGATCGAAACACAAGCTGTGGTTGTTGTCGGTGGTTACAATTCAACACAACACGAGAATGCCGTTAAGATTGATGTAATTAAATCGGAGGTGATCAGCAGTGCCGGTTCTCCCAATTTTACAGAAGCACTTACAAAAGTTCCGGGTATCGATATGATTTCAAAAGGAAATGGAATTTCGAAACCTGTAATCCGGGGTCTTGCTATGAATGATATCCTTGTTTTGAATAATGGGGTTCGTTATGAAAATTATCAGTATTCTGATCACCATCCTTTAGGAATTGACGAATTTGGAATCGAAAGCGTTGAGGTTATAAAAGGGCCGGCATCATTGCTTTATGGCTCTGATGCGATTGGAGGAGTTGTTGATTTTGTCAAAGAAAAACCAGCCCCTATCGGCAAGATGGTTGGTGATTACAATATGAAGCTCTATTCCAATTCGATTGGTGCGACAACTAATATTGGTGTAAAAGGCTCTTCGCAAAACTTCTTCTGGGGTTTCAGAGGAGGCGGTAAAACGAATGCAGATTACTTACAGGGAGGTGGTGATTTTGTTCCGAATTCGCGGTTCAATGAATGGTCGGTAAAAGGGAATGCCGGATATACGGGGAAAAGCGGTACGTTTAAATTGTTCTACGATGTCAATCAGCAGAAACTGGGTCTTGTTGAGCCTGACGTAATTCCACTGATTACTAAAAGGGGCAGGAAAAATGATATTTGGTATCAAATTTTCAACAATAAACTGCTTTCGTCGCAAAACAAACTTTACCTTAAAAATTACAAGGTCGAAATCAATGCTGCATTTCAAAGTACAGATCTGATGCATTATGACGAAAGAGTCGATCCTTTCATCGATATGCGGTTAGCTACAATTACTTACGAAACAAAACTCTATTTCCCGTCAACGAAGAATGCAGAATATATCATAGGATTTCAGGGCCTTAATCAGCAAAATGATAACCTTGGCAACCGCGAGACAAAACTACTTCCCGATGCTGCTATCAGCAGCTATTCCGGATTTACCTTGCTACAATATACATTTTTTGAAAAGCTGCGGTTACAGGCAGGAGTCCGCTACGATTACCGAAATCTAACAACGGAGAAGCTCGGATTATCATCAGATTTTAACTACCGGCCAGCTTTATCGAAGGAATACAACAGCGTAAGTGGTTCTTTTGGCGCCACCTACAATATGTCTGAAAAGCTGCTTTTCAGAACAAATTTGGCAGCAGCATTCAGGTCACCAAATCTTGCAGAGCTCACATCGAATGGTTTACACGAGAATCGTTATGAAGTGGGAACTCCTGATCTGCTGCCTCAAAACGCTTTCGAAGGTGACTTGAGTGTCCATTATCACTTTGATAATCTGTCGTTTGACGTGGCCGTATTTTATAATAAGATTAACGATTATATTTTCATTTCACCAACCGGAGAGCAAAGTACCGGAGGATTTCCAATTTACAAATATATGCAGTCGGATGCCCGGTTGTTTGGTGGTGAAGCTGTATTCCATATTCACCCACGACACATCGAATGGTTACATTTCGAAACTCTCTTTTCGACGGTCACAGGGAAACAGGATAATGAAGATTTTCTCCCGTTAATTCCTGCTCATAAATTAAAAGTTGAGTTGAGGTTAGAAAAGAAAAAGTTGATATTTTTCGAAAATACGTACTTTAAAATCAATGTGCTTAATGCCTTTAATCAAAATAATACTGCACCGGAAGAGGAGGCTACAAAGGGGTATACGCTTGTCGATTTAGGGGTGGGAGTCAACCTCAAAGCCGGAAATCAGCTGATCGTAATTGGTTTATCGGCGAACAATATTTTTGATAAAAAATACATCGATCATCTCTCGACCCTAAAGGAAGCAGGGTTCTTTAATCCTGGTAGAAATATTGCCTTAAATCTGAAAATCCCGTTTGGAATCCGTTAGCTACATCAGTAGCATGCCATGTATCAGAAGAATTCAGGTGCCTTTTATGTACTATTAAGTGACCGTATTAATGGGTTAATTTAACAGATAGGCAATTGTGAAATTAGCCCATTGTCCCATCTTCAAATTAGTATTTGGACAAAACAAACGTATTGAATTTTTCAACGGATTTAAATATTATTCTGAACATTTGTTCATTTTAATTTGTTTTGTGAACATTTGTTCGCTATTTTTGCGGCGAATTATAAGATATGGGACGGACAAAAAAAGACAGGAAAATTCAAATGGCACCTCACTTTTTTGGTTTTAAACCACAAGGGGTTCAATGTAAAACCGGTGAAGATGTTTGTATTAATTTCGAGGAATACGAAGCGATCAACTTATGCGATTATGAATTACTAACACAAGCTGAGGCCGCAAAGCTGATGAATATTTCGCGGCCTACATTCACAAGAATATACGAAAGTGTCCGACGGAAAATAGCAAAAGCTTTTATAGAGGGCAGTTCCATAAATTTTGAAGGTGGAAATGTTGCCTTTGCCGACTGGTATAAATGCAACCAATGTAAAATAACATTTACCCTACCGGTAAATGCAGAAAAGTGTTGCCCATTTTGCAAAACGCAAGTAATAATTGAAAACAACTAATAACATGATAATTGCTTTAGCCACCAACGAAAACAATCTCAACGCAACTATTGATCCTCATTTTGGCCGGTGTAACTGGTATTGCCTTTATGATACCGAAACCCATAAAAATTCATTTATTGAAAACCCTGCACGAAATAATCAGGCACAAGCCGGATGCGATGCTGCCGAATTATTGCTTGGTGAAAATATCAGATTGGCAATTGCAGGTCGCTTTGGCTTAAAAGTAGTAGATGTGTTCAGAAAAAACAATATTCAAATGGTAATCCCCGAAACACAACAGACATTATCAGAAATTATAAACCATATAAAGTAGTATAAAATGAGAATAGCAGTCCCAACAAGAGGCAATGTAGTTGACGATCATTTTGGCCATTGCGAAGCTTACACCGTTTTCAATATCGACGAAAACAAAAAAATTATCGGTTCGGAAATGCTGCCATCGCCTCAGGGTTGCGGTTGCAAAAGCAATATTGCGATTGTTTTGAAGCAAAAAGGGGTAAGCATAATGCTTGCCGGAAATATGGGTAATGGCGCATTAAATGTGCTTAACAGCCAGGGGATTGAAGTTTATCGTGGTTGTTCAGGCGATGTGCGTCAATTAACCGAAGCCTTTTTGCAGGGAGAAGTCGGCGATTCGGGCGAAGGTTGTAAAAGCCATGAACATCATGGAGAAGAACACCAGTGTAAACATTAAAATTAATTTTCAAATCCTCAAATTTCCAAATATGAATGATCTGGATAAACTGTACGATAAAAAATCGATTGAAATCATGCAGAGTGCGGAAGATGCTTACGTACGCGGATCAAACCGGGTACAGGAAATCAAAAACTTTGCCCGCAAGGCCGGAGTCAAACGTATTGGGATTGCCCATTGCGTGACATTCCCGAAAGAAGCTGATAAAGTAAAACAATTTCTGTCGGACGAGTTTGAAGTTTATAGCGTTGATTGCAAATGCGGCGGTGTTACCAAACATGAGATGCTTGGTTGCGAAGGCAATGGAATCATGTGCAATCCGGCCGGACAGGCCGAATACCTGAAAGAAAACAATACAGAACTTAATATTTCGATGGGTTTGTGTGTAGGCCACGATATGGTTTTTAACCAGAAATCCGCATCACCTGTCTCTACCTTAGTCGTAAAAGACCGTGTAAGCAAGCATAACACGGTTGAGAGTATAAACAATTTGAAAACATAAATTAGTCCGGTTTTGATGCACGTGCCCAAGAATGAGATCAAGATAAAATGCAGGGTTTAAAGATGTCGGACACAAAATTTCACACAAAACCATTTGCCCACTTTATCCCTGCTAAAAATTCGAGGCATTTTGCGTCGCTTCGCAACATTTCATCAAGTTGCTCAGGGCTAAGATCACCACTGAATATCTGGCTCATAATCGAATTATTCTGTTGCATATGTAAGTAAAATTAGTGTTATCAAAATGATTTAAGTGCTACTAATGCGATTTATTGTTTTTCTTTATATATCTTTGCAATCGAAACAATTTACAATAAATGTTATGGAGAACAATTGTGAAGTAAAAGAAAGACCAGCAACTGTCAAAGCGTTTTTTAAATCCGGGAATTTCTGGAAGCCATTTTTAGGTATTGCTATCGGAGGCCTTGCCGGGTTTTTGTATTATTATTTTGAGGGGAGCGCTTCGGGTAGTAGTGCAATAACAAGTAATCCATATATGAGCATAGCTTATGGTGGTATGCTTGGCTTGTTTTTAGTAAAAAGTCCTTGCGCAAGAGGCAAGTGTTAAATTAAAAATTCAAAAAAAGGAAATATGAGTTTGTTAGAAATCAATAAGAGGTACACCGAATTGGCAACATCAGGTTGTTGCCTTTCCTGTGGAGGCGCTGTAAATTATGCAGAAGCACAACCTAATGAAGTTTGTGTTGATTTGGGAAGCGGGCGGGGAACTGATGCTCTCCGTCTGGCCGAAACTGTTGGAAAAGGGGGTTACGTTTTCGGTATTGATATAGCAGACGGTATGATTGAAAAAGCGCTGAAAACTGCTAAAAGTCTGGGAGTATCCAATGTTGATTTCATAAAAAGTACACTTGAAGAAATAAAGTTGGATGATGCAATTGCTGACCTGGTAATCTCCAACTGCACCATTAATCATGCATCCGATAAACAGGCTGTTTGGAATGAAATATTTAGGATATTGAAAAAAGGTGGACGGTTTGTCATAAGCGATATATATTCAACAACTCCTGTTCCGGAGCAATACAAAAACGACCCGGAGGCAATTGCCGAGTGTTGGGCAGGGTCTACAACCCGCGGTGAGTATTTAAAACAACTTGAAACTGCCGGATTTCCCACAATTTCAATTCTTGAAGAATCAGCTCCGTACATAAAAGGCAAAGTAATGGTTGTAAGCTGGACAATTGCCGGCAATAAACCATCTGGCGAATGTAGTTGGTGCAACTAAGTTATATAAGCATGCAATATTAATTTTATTATAATGAAGAAGGTAATTATTTTATTATCAATCGGTTTTACATTATTTTTTAGCAATTGTAATGCAGGTAATCCGACAAAAACAAATAACGACGCAAATTCCACCAAATCAGGTGATGTAATTGTATTAACAAATGAAATCTTTAAACAAAAGATTTTTAATTATGAAAAAAATAAACAGTGGAAATTCGAAGGTAACTTACCTGTAATTATTGACTTTTATGCCTCCTGGTGCGGTCCCTGCCGTATTTTGTCGCCGAGAGTTGAAGAAATTGCAAAACAATTTGCCGGAAAAATTGTTGTCTACAAAGTAGATACTGATGCTGAGCAAATTCTGTCTCAGAGCATGGGTATTTCAAGTTTGCCAACACTATTGTTTATCCCTGTTAAAGGCCAGCCCCAGGCTTCTATGGGGGCTGTGCCAAAAGAATCACTTGTGAAAGCCATCAATGAGATTTTATTAGTGAATTAATCAATTAATCCATTTTAGTATGAAAAGTTTGATCAAAAAAAAAGAAGTTGAATCAACGGCAAAAGTTGCCCAGTGTTGCGCCAAAACATCTAAAACCGTTGTCGGTTGTCATGACTAACATTTTGTGCGTTAAAAGAGTGCGGGTTTAATCCGCACTCTTTTTCACAACATCCTAATTTTTAAGTTTATGTATTTCTCCAAACACAATATTTTTTCTAAAATAAAGGATTCTGAAAATTTTTTTATTGTTAATCTTCTCACAGGCAATGCCGATATCGTTGATCATGATGCTGCTGAAAAGATTAATAAAGTCAGAAACAACGAATCAATTGTCAACGATAATTTCATTAACGAGTTATATGAAAAAGGGTATTTGACTGATGAAAAAGAGGAAAGCAAACTTTTTCGGAGTAAATATCTCGATTCCCTTGATAGCCGTGATGACGATGAAATCCAATTATTTTTTGTCCCTAATTACAGTTGTAATTTTGCATGTTCCTATTGTTATCAGGATGAATATGCACCCTCAAAAGGAGTATTAAACAACGAAATAATTGATTCATTCTTTACATACATCCAAAAACAATTTGCCGGTAAGCCGAAATACATCACCGTTTTTGGTGGTGAGCCACTAATGAATTCGCCCAAACAAAAGGAGATGATCTCTTACCTGCTTAAAAAGGCGAATACTGCTCATATTGATGTTTGCTTCGTTACTAATGGCTATACACTTGTTGAATATATTGATATTTTAAAACAGGGTCATATCCGTGAAATCCAGATAACAATGGACGGCACGGCTGATTTCCATAATGCCCGCCGGTTCTTAAAGGGAGGCGCAGGGACGTTCGATAAAATTGTGGAAGGCGTTGATGTATGTCTGGCTAACAGCCTTACTGTTAATTTAAGAATGGTAATTGACAAGGATAATATTGATAATCTGACAGATTTGGCGCAATTTGCAATTGATAAAGCATGGACTTCAAGTCCTTTTTTCAAAACACAAATTGGCCGAAATTACGAATTGCATCATTGCCAATCAGCTGTCGATAAGCTATTTACCCGCGTATCGTTGTATGAAAAATTATATACTCTTACAAAACAATACCCTCATATTTTAGAATTTTATAAGCCAGCCTATTCTATCTCAAAATTTCTTTCGGAGAATGGTAGCTTGCCCGACCCGATGTTCGATTCCTGTCCTGCCTGCAAAACAGAATGGGCGTTTGATTATACAGGACATATTTACCCATGCACGGCAACAGTAGGCAAGTCAGACGAATCTTTGGGAACATTTTATCCTGAAATAAAGATAATGAAAGAACTTGTTGATGTTTGGGAAACACGCGATGTGGCTTCGATTCCGGAATGTAAAGATTGCAGTGTCCAGTTGGCATGTGGTGGAGGTTGCGGTTCAGTGGCAAAAAATAAAAATGGAACGGTATGTTCTACCGATTGCCGACCCGTAAAAGAGTTATTGGAATTGGGCTTTGGTGCTTATTTTAATGAGAATTAAGAAAAGATATCGTAAATTGCATAATATTTAATGCCAATAAAATGAAAGAAATAGTTACATCTGAATTCGAGAAAGAAGTTATTCAGGGCGGTAAAGTTGTCCTTGACTTTTATTCTTCAGAATGTCCGCCTTGCGAGGCATTAGCTCCAAAATTTGAAAATTTGGCAAAATTATATGGCCAGGATGTTAAATTCTTAAAGATTTTCCGGCAGCAAAACCGTGAACTATCTGATCAATTGGAGGTTAAATCCTCCCCTACCCTTATCTTCTACGACAATGGCAAAGAGGTTGGAGAGCGATTAACCGGTGGAATCAAAAGAAGTGATATCATAAAGAATCTCAATAAATTACTCCCTGAAAGCAAGGTCGCATTGATCACTGACAAAATTAAACCGACCATATCGGAATTCGATGTCATGATTTTAGGTGCTGGCCCCGGAGGACTAACTGCCGGACTTTACCTATGCCAGGCAAGAATCAACACCGTGTTAATTGATATAGCCTTGCCAGGTGGTCATGTTGCTACAACCCACGAAGTCTCGAACTATCCCGGCTTTATTGAACCGCAAGCTGGTTACATGTTGTCGCACAACATGTCGGAACAGACCAAACTATGCGGTACTGATTACAAAGTTGCGGTTGATGTGACGAGTGTTGATCTCGAAAAAAAAGAGATTATACTCGATGAGTACGAGACTGTAAAAGCGAAGAAGATCATTATTGCCACGGGTACTTCACCTAACCTGATGGGAGTTCCGGGTGAGATAGAGTTGAAAGGAAAAGGAATATCGTATTGTGCCACATGCGATGCGAAGTATTACGGAGACAAAGAGGTGGTAGTTATCGGGGGCGGAAACTCTGCAGTTGAAGAATCGGACTTTATCTCAAAATTTGCGAGTAAAATAACAATCGTTCACCAGTTTGATACTCTTACTGCCAATAAAACAGCGATTGAAAAACTCCATGCAAATCCCAAAATCAGTACTTTGCTCGAGCATGAGCCACGTTCCTTCAAACGCGACGGCGACAAGATCATTACTGAGGTAGAGGATCTTAAAACAAAAGAAATCAAAACGTTGATAAGTGACGGTGTGTTTATCTTTATCGGTATGAAACCCAATGTACAGTTATTTAAGGATAAACTTAAACTCGATAAGTGGGGTTATATTAAAACCGATGAAGATATGCGAACAAGTCTTCCCGATGTATTTGCTGTGGGTGATGTGATCAGTAAGAAATACAGGCAGATCACAACGGCAGTTGCCGACGGAACAATTGCAGCCATTTCTATAGCCAAAGAATTAAATTAATTGCAAGATGAAAACAAATCAGATGATTATCGAAAAAGTAAGTCCATGGAACTTCGAAAAAACCGTTGAATTGTTAACAGATACGGCAGTAAAGAGAAATTGGAATATTCCTGCGACACACGATTTGCAGCAGTCGCTGGCCAAAGACGGGAAAGCTGTGAATTCGGTAAAAGTACTCGAAGTATGTAAACCCGAATACTCGGGTAAAATGCTCGAGAAAAACGATGAGAGAATTGTCTCGGTGATGATGCCTTGCAGGATCTCCATTTACCTTAAAGAAGACGGGAAAACCTATGTTGCAATGATCAATGGTGCAGCATTAGTCGCTGATATGCCTGAAAATGTGCGTAAAGTAATGACTGCGGCCTCGGATGAAGTGAATGAGATTGTTGATTCGGTGATCGGTTAACCCCGGTTGACCAATGATTATCCTTGTTATGGCCGAATGAATGTTTATACCCAAAACATTCATCCGGCCATTATTGCTTTTAAGCAGCGTACTTTATACCAACGTAATACTAATGAGCTAAGTAGTTTAGAAATTAATAAAGCAACTTGCTTTTCTGAAAGTGCAATCTGTTTATTTTTAAAGGATGCAGTCGGTAAGTAAAAGGAAGTTAGATTAAATACTAAACATTTTGTTCATTCTAATCGTTATAGTTCCTGTATTAGGGATATTTCAAAAACTGTATACCCGGAAATCTATCAGTGGGTTTTCTTAATGTTATGAATTGATGGTGACTTTTATTGCGGTGCTTTTTGCGGGCGCCTTATTTGCAGGGTTTATCGGTTCTCTTACAGGTCTGGGCGGAGGTGTGATCATTGTACCGCTTTTAACAATAGGATTTGGAGTAGACATCCGCTATGCAATTGGCACATCATTAATCTCAGTAATCGCGACCTCATCCGGTGCAGCTTCTGCCTATGTTAAAGAAGGCATCTTAAATATCCGGATCGGAATGTTTCTTGAAATAGCCACAACTTTGGGGGCTATTGCCGGTGCAGCTATTGCGTTTTTTGCACCTACCCATGCGATTGCAGTAATTTTCGGATTTGTGCTTTTATATTCAGCAGTAGTCTCTTTTCAAAAGCGAAAGGAGAATACAGATGCTGAAAACCTGCCCGAAAGGAAATCCGGCCGAATGATTGAATTAATGAAAGCAAAAGGCACCTACCCGACTGCCAATGGATTGAAAAAATATACATTACAACATTTGGGAGGTGGTTTTACAGTGATGACCCTTGCGGGAATTTTATCCGGCTTATTGGGTATTGGTTCCGGAGCGCTGAAAGTCATTGCAATGGATTCAATCATGAAAATCCCTTTTAAAGTTTCTACCTCCACGAGTAATTTTATGATTGGGGTTACAGCAGCTGCGAGTGCAGGGATTTACCTGAACAGGGGATATATTGATCCGGTATTGTCCATGCCCGTAATGGTTGGCGTTTTAATTGGTTCCCTCGTGGGAGCGAAATTTCTTATCAGATCCAATACCAAATCTATACGCGTTGTTTTTGCCATCGTGATCACCCTTTTGGCATTTGAAATGATCTATAACGGACTTGTAAAAAATATCTGATATGCCCGGTAAGGTAAAACAGTGGAATGATGGCCAGATGAGAGATATCATGGGTACGCTATTGCGTGTTGGTGTATTAGCCGCAGCATTTTTAGTTGTATTGGGAGGTGTATTATTTTTCATCCAGCATCCAAAGGAAATTTTCGATTATACTACTTTTAAAGGAGAACCTCAAAGATTCCGGCAAGTGCATCTTATTATATTAGAAGCATTAAATTTTAGAGGCAGAGATGTAATTCAACTTGGACTTCTGGTGCTTATAGCCACACCTGTAGCCAGGGTAATTTTTTCATTAATCGGATTTCTGATCGAAAAAGACTGGATATATGTGGCAATTACCACTATTGTTTTAATTATTCTTTCTGTCAGCCTTTTTAGTAATTACCTAACAATATGAGGATTAAAGTCTTTCGATAGCGGATTTATATTCGATTTTCTCTCACCACCCGTTTCGTAGTTAAGTTGGCAAAACTTGATAAATCACTGCTAAAAAATTCAAACTTATTATTCAATTATATAGCCTGCATTGAGATGAACGAAATATTGAATTATGCGTTGTATAATATTTAGTATTGAGTTTCATTGGATAAGACATAATTATGAAACGTTTTGCAATTATAACAGGCATACTTTCCGGACTACTTTTTGGTATTGCCACACCATTTAGTAAGTTGTTATTGGGTGGATTAAACTCTTTTCAGTTGGCAGGTTTACTTTATTTAGGAGCAGCTTTGGCTATGTTTCCTTACATATTCGGGAAAGGAAGTAATCTAAAATTGCTTTTCCAGTCTGGTAGCAGGACCAAAACCATAGGAATCATTTTTTTCGGTGGCTTCGCAGGTCCGTTGCTTTTACTGGCAGGTTTGAAAACAGCCAATGCAGCATCGGTTTCTATCTGGCTAAATATGGAACTTGTGGCAACCGCCATTTTAGGGGTTCTAATTTTTAAAGATCCGCTCGACAGAAACACATGGATTGGTGTTGTTTTAACGATTACAGCAGGAATAATCACTTCCTTTGGAGAAGGTTCAAGCGGTTTAACTTCGGGTTTACTAATCACCGCAGCCTGCATTTGCTGGGGAATAGATAACCACCTAACGGCGCTTACTGATGGCGCTTCACCTCAAACAGTAACTTTTGTTAAAGGAATAGTGGCCGGCTCGGTTAATTTATTGATTGGATTACTGATTGCAAGTAATGTCATGTCCTTTGGGAACGTGATTCCGGCAGTCATTGTAGGGATTTTTGCTTATGGTTTTAGCATCGTATTATATGTAACTTCTGCCCAAAATATAGGGGCTACCCGTAGTCAAATCTTATTTTCCACCTCGCCAATATGGGGGGTTATGTTGTCGTATTTGTTTGTTCACGAACCTTTTCAATGGGTTCATATTATTTCAATAGTTCTTTTGGCGCTTGCAGTTATCCTTACAAATCTGCTGTCGCATAAACATCAGCATACACATGTCGTTATGGAACACATCCATTACCATCAGCACGCCGATGAACATCATACACATTTGCATGATGACGAAACAGTTTTGGTGAGCAAATGGCATTCACACCTCCATACACATGAGCCATTAACTCATAAGCATGCTCATGACCCTGACTTACATCACAGGCACGGGCATGAATAGTTACTAATAAAAAACAAAATGGAAAACAAATAATACAAAATAGCATTATGGTTAGCCTTTTTTACGATCGTCTATAACATTATAGAAGGGAAAGAGGCTTTCGAAAAAGCAAATTGTAAAGAATAAAGTTGCGATCATTGCTAAACTAAATAATAATTCAATATCCGGGAACTTAATAATAAATTATTCAAGTATTCAACATATATATTGAATACTTGAATAATTTATTTATATTCGCCGAATCACTTTAACATCATTTAAAAATGAAAGGACGCGAATTTAAAGATGCCATGTATGATGGGCTTGCCAAGATGCTCAAAGCCATATCGAATCCTTATCGTCTGGAAATAATTGAAATGCTTTCGCAAGGTGAAAAAAGCGTTGAAGGAATTGTGCAATCTACCAGTCTGACCTTTGCCAATGCTTCCCAACATCTTCAGATATTGAAGAATAACAACATTGTAAAGGCCCGAAAGGAAAAGCAATACGTATATTACTCTATAATCAATGACGATTTTTTATCCGTGTATCAGCATGTAATTCGCTATGGATCGCAAGAGATAGCTGAGTTGGAAAAAATCATGAATCGTCAGCGGGAGGACAATAATGCACAAAATGCGGTTAGTCTTAGCGAACTTGAGCAAATGATTGAAGCTGAAAATGTATTGTTGCTCGATGTTCGCCCTTCTGTTGAATATGAGTTTGGACACATTACCGGGGCGATTTCAATCCCTATGAACGAACTTATGGCTCAATTAAAAGACATTAACATCGATAAACAAATAATTGCTTATTGCCGCGGACCGTTCTGTGTACTTGCCGACGAAGCCGTAAAACTTATGAAAGAACATGGATATCAGGTCCGCCGACTGGATGAAGGTTATCCGGAGTGGAAGATCAAACAATTAGAATCCAATTAAAATGAAGCATCCGGTTTATCTCGACTATAACGCCACAACCCCAATTGATCCGGAGGTTGCAAAAGAAATGATTCCATATATTGAATCTTTCTACGGAAATCCTTCCAGCTCTTACTCAATCGGGAGAAACAATAAAGAAGCTGTAGAAAAAGCACGGGTGCAGGTTGCAGCTTTGATCAGCTGCAAACCGGAAGAAATCTTCTTTACCAGTTGCGCTACCGAATCAAACAACCTGGCCATTAAAGGAATTGCCTGGGCAAACAGTGATAAAGGCCGGCATATTATCACCTCTGCCATCGAACACCCTGCTGTAACAGATGTTTGCAGATTCCTGAGTTCACAAGGGTTTGAGATCACCTGGCTTCCGGTTGATAAATACGGAAGGATTGATCCTGAACAGGTGAAGGAGGCCATTCGCCCTGATACTATCCTGATTACCATTATGCACGCCAACAACGAAGTTGGAACGATACAACCAATTCGTGAAATCGGATCAATTGCCCGACAAAAAAACATTGTTTTTCATACCGACGCGTCTCAGTCGGTCGGAAAAATTGAAACGGATGTCAACAAACTGGGTGTTGACCTGCTGACCATTGCCGGGCATAAATTGTATGCGCCAAAAGGTATCGGCGCGTTGTACATCCGAAAGGGAACGCGGATCGAAAATCTGATACACGGTGCCGGGCAGGAAAAAGGCATCCGCCCCGGTACTGAAAATGTCATTCACACGGTCGGACTTGGAAAAGCCTGCGAAGTAGCACTGCGCGATTTCAAACAGAATCAGCAAAATATGCAGGCTTCACGCAACAGGTTACTCAACGGTTTAGTGTCCCAACTGGCCAATAAAGTTCATGTAAACGGGAATCTGGAGAATTGCCTGCCTAATACATTGAGTGTGGCTTTTGAAAACATCAGTGCGCACACGCTGGCTTCTTTCGTCGACCACGATGTTTTGATTTCTACCGGTTCAGCCTGTCATTCGGGCGAAACGACAATTTCTTCTGTTCTCCAGGCGATGAATCTCGATTTTAGGACTGCTGCTGCAACGGTAAGGATTTCAACCGGAAAAAGCTCGACGGAAGAAGAAATTGATTTTGCTGTCGAAGTGCTGGTCCATGCTGTAAAAAAACTCTCATTATAAATCAAATTAAATCAACAATCAATGAAGAAACATTTTATTCTACTTGTGTTCATGACAGGAATTTTTACTTATGGAACTTATGCCAAATCTCCCGTACAGAAGGCGGGGTCCCCCACATCGATCGGCATGGTCATTTATTCCAACGAAACCGAAACGGTTTGGAATGCCTTGCGCCTTGCAAATTATTCCAAAAATAAGGGCGATACGGTGAGCATTTTTCTTCTTGGCAAAGGGGTTGAGCTTGATAGTATGGTAAAAACCAGCAATGACCTAAAAGAGCAAGCAGATAAGTTTTTAGATAACGGCGGTACTATTCTTGGATGTGGAACCTGCCTGAAAAGCCGCAAAAACGACAAACCTCAGGTTTGCACGTTCTCTTCCCTGGCGGATCTGTATGAACTGATCCGTAAAAACAAAATTGTACTAACATTTTAAAAGATAAGAAGATGCTTCAAGAATTAATGACTCCGGAAAAAATGATTGAGATGTTTACATACAAAATCATAAGTAATCAGCCAATCGAACAAATATCAGAAAAGGTACCCACAGCATGTGAGCAAAACAAATTTGCGTTGCTTCACACTTACGTTTATCATGAAATAGTTGAAAGTAAGGGATTTCCGATCAAACGGAAAGTTTACATCTATGAGATATGCCAGGCAAAAACAGCAGCAGCTATGCTGACCGATTATCCGCACTTTTCTATCTTCATGCCCTGCAAACTGGCTGTTTATGAAGAAAATGGCAGTACCGTAATTTCAACAATGAATATGGAAATTATGCTCAAAGCTGTTAACGCTAATCAGGACCTTTATAAAGAAGCATCCTCTCTTTTCAGTACATTAAAAATAGTAATGGATCAAATATCAAAACATTAAAAAATACGAATTATGAAAATCGGAATTATTCTCGAAACCAAAGAATTTGAAAAAGCGTGGAATGCTTTTCGTTTCGCCGTAACTGCTAAAAAGCAAGGTCACGAAGTAAAAGTATTTTTAATGGGCGAAGCCGTTGAATGCGAAGGTTTAACCCATGAAAAATATAATGTCGACGAACAATTGAAAAACTTTGTGAATATTGGTGGTGAAATTCTTGCTTGCGGTACCTGCCTGAAATCGCGGAAGCTTGACAGCACCGAAGCCTGTCCGATTTCAACGATGGTTGATTGTGTAAATGTGGTTGTTTGGGCTGATAAAACGGTTACATTTTAGAAACAAAACCCTTCGAGGGTTTTAAGACCGCTCGAAGGGCTTGTTTCTATCTATCATTCGACAACTTTATTTCACTATCACTGTTTTCTTACTCACAGCAAACGCACCAAAATATCCCAACGCGCCTCCCGAAATATTGGTAAGCGGGTTGCCCTGAGGTGCTGATGCCGATGCCATAGGCCCTTTTTTATTCCGAAGAATATTGTTGGCCGTTTTATAATAATCGTAATTAGCCGCGTTAATATGGTATAATTCGACCTCTGCTATATCTCCAAGATTAAAGGTAGGACGTTGCAGGGGGTAAGCTATTTTTTGTCCATCGGTTACTTCATCACTGTAGATCTGGTAATAGCTGGCTAAAGTATCAGTATTCGCCACAACCGATTCTATACGGTAAAAATCGGTGCTTCCGGGAGGGTCGTTAAAAAAACACTTGATATAGTAACCTTCATTGCTTTCTTTCTTATGTGGCCCGGTGGTTGTTATCTTTTGCGAAACAACAGAATCTAATTTCACCGGATAAGGAAGATACGAAAATGCTTCGTAAGTAAGACCTTCAGCTACAATTTTCAGATGATACGTTCGTCCCCCGACGCCATGTAAAGTTGATGTTTTGTAAGTCCCGGGGACTGATTCCTGTAGTATGTCGGAGTTTCCGGCATCGTCGCTCATGGTAACCGTCGCGTTGCGTACCGGTGGAAACGAGTCGTTTGAACTAAAATAGCTTTCGGTCTTTGACAAACTAACGTAGTATGGCCCAGGCTGATCAGTTACTATTGCAGTAACGGTAAGTCGTGGCGATGCAGTATTGAGGTCAATGGTAATAATTTCTTCACAGGCCAACATCGTAATGGTTGAAACTATTGCTAAGATGATAATATGAGGTTTTATTATTTTCATGATTAAAATTTGAAAGTGTAAGTAACCGAAGGGAGCACAGGAAAAAGCGAAAGTTTTACAACTTCCGTTTGGTTGGGGATGGTTTCACTAGGGCGAAACGATATGGAATAAGCGTTCATACGGTTATAGACGTTATACACCGATAAACTCCAGGATGATTCGAAACGCTTTGTCTTCTTTTGAATCCAGGTTGCAGCCAAATCCAAACGATGATAGTCGGGCATCCGGTAGCCGTTTCGTTCGGTATAATATGTAATAATCCGGTTATCAACCAAGTATTTACCGCTTGGAAAGGTAACTGCATTACCCGTGTAATATACCCACGTGCCCGAAAGCGTCAATCGGGGCGAAAGTTGATAAATGCCTACAATCGAAACTTCGTGGCGACGGTCTTGTTTAGCCGGGAACATTTGACCCTGATCGATGTCCGCAAACGTGCGGTCGGTGAACGAGAGCGTATAACTTACCCAGCCATTAAACTTGCCATAGCGTTTTTTGGCATAAAGTTCTATTCCATAAGATTTTCCTTTACCAAAAACCAAATCGGCTTCGGCGGTTTTATTCAGAACAAACTGGGCGCCGTTTTTATATTCAATCTGATTTTGCATGTTTTTGTAATACACCTCAACCGAGGTTTCAAACAAGTTGTTTCTTAAGTTTTTATAGAGGCCAATGGAATACTGGTCGGCTATCTGAGGTTTTACAATATTGCTGCTTGGTATCCATAAATCAGTAGATTGGTAGGATGTTGCATTCGATAATAAATGGACGTATTGCTGAGTACGCGCATATGATGCTTTTATCGAGCTGCTTTCGCTAAGGTTTAAATTTGCGCTCAGGCGCGGCTCAATACCCCAATAAGTTTTTATATTCTGATTCGCTTTATAAGTAGTTGTATCTGTTATATTTCCATCGGCATCGAACCCGTAAATGGTGGTTGGCCCCAAAAGATTGAAGTTTGAAATACGAATCCCCGCATTTATCTTCAACTGATCGGTAACGGCATATTCATCCGATAAAAAAATTGCGTTTTCCAAAGCATATCTTTTCGGAATATCAGAGTTTTGAAGCGAAATGGTTGCAGTTCCGGTTACGCTTCCCGGTATAAACGAATGGTAAATGCTGTTGAGCCCCGCTTTTAAGGTATGTTGCTGATTGAGGTAATATTGCCATTCCTGTTTGAGGTTGTAGTCGCGGATTGACGATTGCACGTTTACCTGGGTGCTGTCGCTGCCCAATTGCATGTTATAGGTAAAATCGCTGTAGATAAGCGATGTATTCATAAACAGCTTGTTATTAAATATATGGTTCCAGCGTAATGTTCCCGTAGTGTTACCCCACATTGACTGAAAAGCGTTGCTGAAGCGTAACAGGTTAATATCATCGCGCCCAAAATAGCCGGATACAAAAAGCCGGTCTTTTTCGCCGAGCCGAAAGTTCATTTTCATGTTCAGATCATAAAAGTAAATGTTGGTATTCTTCAACATTTCGTTCGATGAAGCTTTCAGGAACAAATCAGCATAGGTACGCCGCCCCGAAATCATAAATGAACTTTTCTCTTTTTGTATCGGTCCTTCAACAGTAAGGTGGGATGATATAAGCCCAATTCCACCGTTTACATGGTATTCCTTATCATTGCCTTCCTTCATTTTCACATCAAGCACCGAGGATAAACGGCCTCCATATTCGGCAGGCATCCCACCTTTAATGAGATTCACGTCTTTAATTGCATCGGAATTGAACACTGAGAAAAATCCCATGACATGCGAAGGGTTGTAAACTGTGGCTTCGTCAAGTAATATCAGGTTTTGGTCGGTACCACCTCCACGTACATAAAAGCCGGAATTACCTTCCCCAGCTGACTTAATACCTGGCAACAGCTGAATGGTTTTTAGCACATCCTTTTCGCCAAACAATACCGGTATATTTTTTACTTCGGCAATATTTATTTTTGTATTTCCCATCTGTGTGGAGGCAATATTCCGGTCTTGCCTTTCAGCCTTGACGGTTACCTCGTTTAGTGAA
>Ga0208789_1001055_pt1 | contig 17951 bp, 7 predicted proteins | sample Methanotroph_Enr_FD_187368 | JGI IMG/M metagenome (GOLD analysis project Ga0208789, IMG submission 187368) | Enriched soil microbial communities from Old Woman Creek wetland in Ohio, USA - Methanotroph_Enrichment_5 (SPAdes) (version 2) | ecosystem: Environmental > Terrestrial > Soil > Wetlands...
CAAATACAACGGCAAATATTATTTTTCTTATTCAACCGGCGATACGCACAAGTTGTGTTACGCTACCGGGGACAAACCTTACGGACCGTTTACCTGGCGGGGAGTTATCCTGACACCGGTTGTTGGTTGGACCTCTCATCATTCCATTGTAGAATTTAAAGGAAAATGGTATTTGTTCTATCACGACAGCAAACCTTCGGGAGGGAAAACATGGTTACGCAGTGTAAAAGTTGCAGAACTGAATTACAATGCTGACGGAAGTATACAAACAATTGAAGGTAAAGAATAACCTCCGGGGAATATCTACTCTTTAGATACAAGTCCTGATTTGCTTTCATCACCGGTTTAAAACGTGTTTTTATTAAACACAATATATACAAAGGGAATAATCATTAAATTGGATCAACTCTAATATGATGTCTTACAGAAACCTTATTTTTAAAGAAAAAACCTCAGTAGATTGGGAATAAATAATATAACCAAACCTTATTACCTTCTTTATGAAAGTTGAATACTATCAACCCCAAATAAGGTAATTAGGTTATGGGATGTGAACGCTGATTTTCTACTAGGTAGCCACTTAAAATAAGGTTTTAAAAAAAGCGTTCAATGTTATATTGATACGGTATATATCAAAAAGATGTGTATAAAGAGCAGGGGGAAATAGGGGGACTTCCTGCAAAATGGTCAAAAATCGTGTTTCCTTAACTTTATGCGATAATTTAATTTTATAGCTGTTTTAAAAATAAGACATGATTCGAACATTGAAAATATTTTTCAGCATCATTTCCCTGATGTTGTTGACCGTGCAGGCTAGTCTTTGCCAGGTTCGCCTGCCAAAGCTGGTTAGTGATGGGATGATCCTTCAGCGCGAAGCCCCTGTAAAAATCTGGGGATGGGCATCGGTTGGAGAAAAGGTGACACTTCATTTTAATAACCAATCGTTTAATACTGTTACCGGCAAGGATGATAAGTGGCAAATCACCCTTCCTGCTCAAAAAGCAGGTGGACCCTTCACCATGGAAATCGTGGCAGGCAATCGTATTTCGCTGAAAGACATTTTGTTTGGCGATGTGTGGCTCTGCTCAGGGCAGTCGAATATGGAAACAACCATGAGCCGGGTGTCACCCCTTTACGGAAAAGAAATCGAAGCCTGTGGCAATCCAAATATCCGGCTGTTTCAGGTACCCGTACGCTGGAATTACAACAAACCCCAGCAAGATATTCAGGGTGGAAAATGGGAAGAAGCCAATCCTCAAAACATATTGAAATATACGGCTGTGGGTTATTTCTTTGCCCGCGAACTCAATGCAAAATACAACATTCCAATTGGAATCATCCAATGTGCAGCTGGTGGTTCTTCGGCCGAAAGCTGGATCAGCGAAGAGTCGTTGAAAGCCTTCCCCGAACAGCACAAAATTGCCAAACAGCTATCGGACACCACTTACATGCAAAAACTGCTCTCTTCGGAAAAAAAGGCGCAGTGGAAATGGTTCAATGAACTTGGCAAAAACGACCTTGGGCGAAAAGAAACGCCTTGGTTAAGTCCACAGCTCGACGATTCCTCCTGGTCAACACTCCAAATCCCTTCTTCATTCCGCGAAGCCAAAATGGATATTGAGAATGGCGCTGCATGGTTCCGTAAACAGATCGACTTACCTTCAAACTGTGAAGGCAAGCCAGCACTTCTGGAGCTTGGCACAATTGTCGACAGCGATTCTGTATTCATAAATGGTCAATTTATTGGAACAACTTCCTACCAGTATCCACCCCGTCGCTATAACGTTGCTTCGGGAATTTTGAAAGCAGGCAAAAACAATATCACAGTTCGCGTTGTCTGTCAATCGGGCAATGGCGGTTTTATTAAAGAAAAGCCTTACCAATTGACTGTTGAGGGACAAACTTTCGGCCTTAAAGGAACCTGGAAATACAACATTGGGGCAAAATGCGGCCCCAGCCCATCCTCAACCTTTTTCCCGGGAAAGCCGCTTGGATTATACAATGCCATGCTTTTTCCCATCGTGAACTACCAACTTAAGGGGATGGTTTGGTACCAGGGTGAATCGAATGCCGAACGGGCCCACGAATACAAAGCCGTTCTTTCCACCTTGATTGGTGAATGGCGGAAACTCTGGGGACAAGGTAATCTTCCGTTCCTATTCGTTCAACTTCCTGACTTCATGGAACCGAAAAATGAACCTTCGGAAGGAGGATGGGCAACTCTTCGTTATCAACAGCTGAAAACACTTTCGGTACCCAAAACTGCCATGGCAGTTACCATAGGATTAGGTGAATGGAACGACATTCATCCACTTCGTAAAAAAGAAGTAGGACAGCGCCTTGCCCTTGCTGCCGAAAAGCTCGCTTACGGAGATAAAAAAGTGGTAGCTTCGGGCCCAATCTATCAGTCTATGAGAGTGAAAGGAAACACAGTAGAACTCACTTTTAGCAATTGCGGAAGCGGATTAGTGGCAAAAGATGGTAAAGCATTAAAACAGTTTGCCATTGCCGGAGTGGACAAAAAATTCGTGTGGGCACAAGCTAAAATTAAAGGTAAAAAAGTGATCGTTTGGAATGAAGCAATTTCGAATCCTGTGGCTGTGCGTTATGCCTGGGCCGACAATCCAGAAGGAGCCAATTTGTACAATGCAGAAGGGTTACCAGCTTCACCATTTGGAACCACAGAAAAATAATTCATTCTAAAAATATTTAATACCAATAAGATGAACCTAAAGTTAAAACTACAAATTTCGTTGACCACTCTGATCCTGGGGATCTGCCTGTCAGCATTTTCAACAAACAAAGGAAAAGGGATGAAAGATGTCTTCCATGGGAAGTTTTACATCGGAACAGCCATGAATACCGGGCAAATAACAGGGAAGGATACCGCCTCTATCCGGATTATCAAACAACAGTTCAACACCATTACAGCTGAAAACTGCATGAAATCCGGACAACTTCAGCCCGTAGAAGGAAAGTTTAACTTCAGGCTCGCTGACCAGTTTGTTGAATTCGGAATGCAAAATAAAATGTTTATTGTCGGGCATTGCCTGGTGTGGCATTCCCAAGCCCCCAAATGGTTTTTTGCGGATGAAAAGGGTAACGATGTGTCACGGGAAGTGTTGATCAGCCGAATGAAAAACCACATTCAAACCGTCGTTGGCAGATATAAAGGCAAGGTAAAAGGCTGGGATGTGGTGAATGAAGCCATTCTCGACGATGGTTCATGGCGCCGGAGCAAGCTTTACACCATCATTGGTCCAGATTTTGTAAAGCTGGCTTTCAAGTTCGCACATGAGGCAGATCCGGATGCTGAATTGTATTACAACGACTATTCGATGGCACTTCCCGGAAGGCGCGAAGGGGTATTGAAAATGGTGAAAGAACTTCAGAAAGACGGAATCCGGATCAATGGGATCGGGATGCAGGGTCATTGTAGCCTGGATTTCCCGAAGATCGAAGAATTCGAAAAAAGCATATTGGCTTTTGCCAGTATGGGTGTTAAGGTAATGATTACCGAAATGGATATTTCTGCCCTGCCAAGTCCAAAAGATAGCCAGGGCGCCGATGTTGATTCACGCGTCGAATATAAGAATGAGTTGAATCCTTATACCAATGGGTTACCGGAAGAAGTTGAAAAAGCACATGCCAAACGTTACCTGGAATTCTTTGATTTGTTCCTGAAACACCAGGACAAAATCAGCCGGGTAACCTTATGGGGAGTGCAGGACGGTCAATCGTGGAAAAACAATTTCCCGGTTCCCGGACGGACTGACTATCCGCTTCTTTTCGATCGCAACTATCAACCCAAAAGTTTTATAACAAGTTTGCTTGCAGGAGCTGAAGCGAGCATACCCAAAAGATGACAATAAAAAATAGAAAGATGAAAAAAGCTTTTGAAGTTAAGAATCCCGACTTTGCGTTAAGTCCCTATTCCGGGATGACAAAAAAACATTACATAGAATTGGCAAAGTATTTACTGGAACGGGCTTTCAAACATGTTGAATCCATTGAAACTCCGTTGACATTTCCATCGGTTCCGGGTAAAACCTATCCACAGCCAAATGCCCCTGAATGGCGCTATCGCTCGGAGGAGTTTGAAGCACTTGAAAGGACTTTCACACTTGCCGGCCCGTTGATACATATTGACCCTGAAACGACGATTAAGGGAATCAATCTTCGGGATTACTATGCCTTGCAAATCTATAATGCACTTACTCCGGGACATCCCAATTCACTTCCATTGCCTGATGAATTGCCTGACTCCAACTACCAGTTTACCTGCGAGTTTGGGGGATTGTTTAAAACATTGCTATTGATGCCCGACACCATTTGGTTCCACTTTACCCCAAATCAAAGGGATGAGATGGTAATAACCATTTCAAAATGGGCTCACCACAGAACGACTCAAAACAATTGGCGAATTTTTAATATTATCACTCTTTCGTTCCTTAAAAAGTATGGATATGAAATCGATGATGATTTGCTCAAAAATCATCTTTTATGGGTAGCATCCTATCATTCAGGCAATGGCTGGTACCTCGAACAGACCTATAATTACTATTCGATAAGCCTTTTTATTGTTTATACAACCATTTGGAACAGGACTTTTGGTGATGAATACTACCCGGAGATCGCTGAAACAATCGAAAAATCGGCCCAGAAATTAATGGAATCCATCACCAGCTTTTATGCACGGGATGGCTATATCAATATGTGGTCCAGAAGTATTTGTTACCGGACGTGGGTTTCCGGAGCATTCCCGGTTTCTTTTATGTTGAAGGATAAAACCCTTGTGGATGCAGGCTGGGCCAGGCGACTTTGTTCAGGGTCCCTGTTGCAATTTGTTACGCGTGAAGATTTCTATTGCAATGATATCCCCAGCCTTGGATTTTACGGACAGAAGGAATACATGGTGCAAAATTATAGCTGCGCAGGCAGTCCTTTCTTAATGTTTCTGCCCTTTATCTGCCTTGCACTCCCCGATGATTCACCCTTTTGGACCGCCAAAGAAAACGAGGGAATCTGGGAAAAGCTGGGAAACAATTCCCATAAAGTTGTTCTTGAAAATCCAGGACTTGTTCTTGTTAATCACGGAAAAACAGGCACATCTGAAATAATCCCGGGTAAGGTTTACTACGATGATCCAAACTACTCCAAGCTTGTTTACAATACGCATTTCCCGTGGGAAGACCACAATCCACAGGGTGGCACATCGATGGAATACAGTTTCCGCAGTCAGGATCCAAGAGATTTAAGAGGTGATGATGTCAATTTCTACCTCACAGGTAAAGCCATAGAAAACGATCCTGATAAAAACAGGTCATTTACAATTTCGCAAAGCATGTTTTTTAACGGAGTACGAAAGGATGTATTATACCGGCAGGCAATCATGCGCAGGCCTCCAAACAATGGGGTTGGGTATATTATTGATCTTGCTGAAATAACTATTCCGGGAGGGGTTATACGGGTTGACCGTTCCCGTCTGGCTTTTGAATATGAATTAACCCTGGGGCATTTCGGCATGCCTCACCTCGATGGCAAAAAGGCTGTAATTAATCAGTTTGAAGATGGAACCAAAAAGGTAATGACAGCATCTATTCCCGGAAGAAGAATAGCACTGATCACCTATAATGGTTGGGATACCCTGGGTAGTCTGGTTCATAATAACCGAAATGCAGAAGCTGATGAGAGTACAGTCATCTATGCGTCTAAAAAAAGGATGGCAAAAAATCCTGCCATGGAATTAATGATCACAGTCATGTTGCATAAAATGGATGACAATGAATGGACCGAAGAAGAATTATCGCCTATAAAGGATATAAAAATCATGGATATTACGCCCACTTATTCGTCTTTGGGAGCAACAATTACCTTGTACAATAACGAGAAATACGAAATCGATTTTAAAGACATCGATGGAAAAAGGACTTGTTAAATGTTCAGCGCTGAAAAAAGTAATTTTACAATAGAGCGTTCATAAATAGGTTGAAAATTAAGGTTTAATGACCTATTACGCGAGTAAATTTTACAAACCTCTTTCAAATGGTTTATGCAATCAACATTACAAAATCCAGGCTCCCACACCAAACGACATAGCGCCTAAAATTTTAAAAATAATGAAAAAAACAAACATCATCTTCAAATTATCGGATAGCGACGAAAGTCTTTTTGTAATAAAGCTGACGACATTTTTTTAATCCATCGAAAAAAATGATAACTTTAACTGTTGCAAAGGCTTTAAAGGGGTAGATTGTTGATTAGGATTAGCGAAAAGAGAGGAATTGATGTGGAAAAGTGTAAAACTATAAAAATCAGGCTTTTAGTGATTTTTTTTATCAATTTTGCATTCTCGCTGAATGTTTTGGCTGTAAAATTTTATAGCATCAACTCTTTGTTTAGAATTTCTACCCGAGTGACAAACTCGATTTGTAAAGACGATAATGGCTTTATCTGGGCTTCTTCAAAAACCGGTATTTTAAGGTTGACCGATGATGACCACCGCATTTATCATCTTCCTTATGAAACAGCCGGTGCAATTGTAGTAAAGTTAATTTACGAGCATTCAAAACTAATTGCCTATACCAATAATGGCCAGATATTTTCATATGATCCGGTTTATGACCGGTTCGAGTTGTCAGTTGATTTAAGTAAGACTCTTAACATTGGGCATTTAGATGTATATACACTATTAATGGACCATTCCGGCGATTACTGGATTGCTATAAACACAGGATTGTATAAATACCATTCAGGTAAACTATCGTTAATTGATGAAATTTCGCAGGAAAGATATGCAATAGCCTGGTTTGACGAACAACATTTAATCATTACAAAACCTGCAGGAATCTGGTCGCTTGATATACAATCATTAGAAAGTAAATGTTTATACGAAAACAGGAGTATAAGTCTGTTTTTAGTTTCATCGTTATTTCTCGATAAAACCCAAAGTAAACTCTGGATTGGGACTTTATCGAAAGGCTTGTTTTGCTTTAGTTTTGGTTCTGCAACATTAAGCCACATACTTCAATCATCCTTCCCACGACAACCCGTCCTTGCAATTGAAGAAAATTCTGAATCAACGATTTTGATCGGTGTTGATGGACAAGGTGTTTGGGAGCTGAATAAGCAGGATAACCAGGTATTAAATGTTTACAAAGAAAATGTTGATGATCCATATTCCTTACATGGGAATGGGGTTTATGATATTTTTTACGACCGTGGTAAACGAGTTTGGATTTGTACTATCAGTGGCGGGGTGTCGTTTTACGAACTGGCTTCGCCGCTTGTAAATCAAATTGTTCATCATACAAACGATACTAATTCGTTGGTAAATAATGATGTAAATGGTATAATCGAAGATCATGATGGTAAAATCTGGTTCGCGACAGACAATGGCATAAGTTGTTGGGATGTAGTATCGGATAAATGGAAAAACTTCTATTTTAATAAGCTTGAACAAGCCCAGGTATTTCTTACGCTCTGTGAGGATGACAAGGGAAGGATTTGGGCAGGCAGTTATTCTTCAGGTATATATGTACTCGACGGAAAGACTGGACAGGAACTCGCTCATTATTCCAGGGATGAAAAGGAATTGTCGCCAGTAAGTAATTTCATATTTGATATTTTTAAAGATAGTCAGGGAGATTTGTGGATAGGAGGTGTCAATGGGAAATTTGAATGTTATCAGTCGAAAGAGGACAAATTTAGAATCTATACTGAAGAACCAATAAGCTCGTTTGCTGAGTTAATGCCCAACCAAATACTTTTGGGATGTAGCTATGGTATAAAGCTGTTGAACAAGCAAACAGGTGATATTAAAAACTTTTTATCAGGTTATGTAGTTCAGGATATCCTTGTTTTAGGTGACATTGTTTGGGTTGCCACAAGTGGAGAGGGATTAGTAGAATATAATTACAAATACGGAACAATCAAAAAGTATACTACCCAGGCGGGATTGCCTTCAAACTTCATCAATAGTATTATTTATATCGATAATTGCGTGTGGGTAGGAACTGAAAGCGGTTTGTGCCGTTTTAGCCCAAACGATAAAACTGCGTTTACCTTTTCTTCCGTATATCCACTGTCAGGTATTTCCTATAATAAATGCGCAATATTTAGATTAAAAAATGGACAAATGGCTTGGGGAACCAATAACGGAGCCATTTTTTTTGCTCCCCAATCGATTAGAGAAGTGTCGTCAAAAGGAAGAATTTTCTTCCAGGATTTGACCATATCCGGTCGTTCAATCAGGGAGATGCCATCATTTAAACTGAACAAGCCTGTTGATAGTTTACAGACCATTAACCTGAAATATTCACAAAATACCATCAGTCTCGAATTGATTTCAATCGGAATGAAGTCGGGTTCAAAATTTGCGTGGAAACTGGAAGGGTTTGACGAAGAGTGGTCTACCCCGTCAGAAAACAGGATTATTACTTACACCAACCTTCCAAGCGGGAAGTTTGAATTAAAAATCAGGATGTATGATAGTTCTTTATCGAATTTAATAGCCGGGCGTTCGATAATAATTAAACTTATCCCTCCATTTTGGAGGACGGCATGGTTCTGGATAATCATAATTATGGTTTTATCCGGAATTATCTTTCTTTATTTGCTGTACTACATTAACCGGATGAAACAGGAACATACTGAAGAAAAGGTGCGATTTTTCACCAATACGGCTCACGATATCCGAACTTCGCTGACCTTAATAAAAGCTCCGGTCGAGGAATTAAGCAAAGAAAAAGACTTAACCGAATCGGGAAAGTACTATTTAAATCTGGCCATTGAACAGGCCAGGCAACTTACCTTGGTTGTTACCCAATTGATGGATTTCCAAAAGGCTGATATTGGTAAGGAAAATCTGTTGCTATCGATGACAGATATTGTAAAACTTGTCTCAAATCGCAGGATCATGCTGGCTTCTTTTGCAAAAAGCAAAAATATCGAACTCGTGTTTGTTCCTGATCGCGAGAGTTACATAACGGCCGTTGATGAATCTAAAATGGAGAAAATCATCGATAACCTGATTTCTAATGCCATTAAATATACGTACAACAATAGTCAAATCCAGATTGATCTCAGATGCGATGATAAAAAATGGATGCTTCAGGTAAAAGACAATGGAATCGGAATTAGCAAAAAAGATCAGCGGCAGTTGTTTAAAGAGTTTTACAGAGGCGATAATGCGATCAATTCAAAAGTTGTCGGCTCCGGAATCGGACTTTTATTGGTTAAAAATTATGTAGCAATGCATAACGGAAACATTAGTTGCACCAGCCAGGAAAATGTCGGATCAACATTTCAGGTTGTAATTCCCTTTAAGGCGATATCGAGGGAGTCTTTGGCAACGAATGCACCTTCTGATATACCAACAGCTTCCATCCAAATTAAAGGCGTTTCTCATCAAACAGAATCTGAAACTGAGATTCAAACTTCAAAAGAAATGAAAGTGTTGATTGTTGAGGACAATGACGATCTTTTGAATTTTATGAAGACTTCCCTCAGCAATGATTTTAAGGTGTTTACAGCCGTTGATGGAGAAAAAGCCTGGGAATTCATTGCGAAACAAATCCCTGATTTGGTTGTATCTGACATCATGATGCCGAATATGGATGGTTTTGAATTGTGTAAAATCATGAAATCGACTTACGAAACCTCACACATCCCCATTATTTTACTAACAGCCCTGTCAGAAAAGACAGATCAGCTGCATGGTTTGGGACTGGGTGCAGACGACTATTTAACCAAACCTTTCGACATGAATCTTTTGATTCAACTAATTAAGTCGATTATCCGCAACCGGGAGGTTGTCAGGCAAAAAGCATTGAAGCTGATAAAAGGCGATCCAAACGAACATATTCTGACAAACGAACTCAACGATAAATTTGTAAAGAAAATGTTGGAGGTTGCTATTGCCAACATTTCCAAAACAGAATTCGACAAGGAAGAATTCGCTTCGGCAATGAATGTCAGTTCGTCACTTCTTTATAAGAAAATTAAGTCACTTACCGATCAATCGCCAACCGATTTTATCAAAACCATCAGGCTCAATCGCGCTGTGGAATTGTTGCAGTCAGGAAACTACACAATTACTGAAGTAAGCGAACTTTGCGGTTTTGCCAGTTTGACATATTTCGGCATAGTATTCAGGAAACAATTCGGGAAATCACCCTCGGAAATTTTAGAATGAATAAAAATTTACGGTTACACTACCGGTTTAGGTAATTGGATTTTGTAATGATCGCTTCTGGCTATTAGTGGCTTGTCCCGATATATCAGCGATTTTTTAGACCTATTTAATTTTAGTGAATCAAGCATCAATGTATTAATAATCATTAATGTACAATTCTAAAGGCAAATATTAAATATGGCGGATAAATCTTAGTGCATCTTAGTGGCAATAAAAACAGGATGCCACAAAGACCCAAAGACACTAGGGTTCACCAAGAACCGCCTAATTTAAATTTAGCAAAAAAAGGTATAATAATCACATTTCCCGCACGTGCGGGATTAAAAATGAATTTACTCAAATGAAATACCATCAAAAAATCGCTGATATATCGGGAGCAGACTCGCTTACAGAAGAAATCAGGGGTTATCTTAACTTTTAAAGGGTCAGTGTCACACAGTTAGCACGATCATGCCAGCAGCATGTAGCCAAAAGCCAGCTGCATATGGCATAAATCGATTGAACTCTGATTTCAAAATTACTCACACAATTCATCAGAACCCATTTTACTTTTCAAAGGTTCAAATTTATCTAAAACATAGAATCAAATAGCTATTATATAGAGTCTGCGCCTAATGTATTTTATACTTTTATGACATAAGTTAACTAACGAACGAACTTGAATTTATAATGAGAAATAAAAGAACATATTTCTTGGTGCAGCTTTGTGAGAACCTGATACAAACCATTCTGAAGTTATTCTAATTACCTAAAATTATTGGCTATGGCAAAAACTACTTATGATTATCAAGCGTCAATGTTGCTTTGTAACAGAAATTACAATTAAAAAAATTAACACCTAAATTTTTTATTATGAGAAATATCTTGTATTTAATGAGGTATTGTTATAAGAAAAACAATTACTTACTAAAAGTAGGAGCCACAATTTTGTTTATTTTGATACTTTTGGCCTTACCTACAATTAACACTTTTGGTTCAAACCCTTCATTATCGGGTGAAACTACTGCACAGCAATTTAAAGTTTCGGGAACTGTTGTTGCTGCGAAAGACAAAATTTCAATTCCTGGCGTGAGTGTTCTGGAAAAAGGGACATCCAATGGGACTATTACTGATGTTAATGGTAAATACACCTTATCGGTTCAAAGTGCAAAGGCTATTTTGGTTTTCTCCTTTGTTGGTTATCAGACTGAAGAAATATCTATTAATGGACAATCAGTAATTAATATTTCATTAAATGAATCCGTTATAGAAATTAGTGAAGTCGTAGCCATTGGGTATGGTACTCAAAAGAAGAGCGATATTTCGGGATCAGTTGCTTCAGTTAGCAGCGAAACAATGATGAAAAAAGCTCCTTTGAACATTTTACAGGGGTTACAAGGAGCAGCAGCCGGCGTAATTGTTTCAGCACAGGACGGCGCTCCTGATGCAAACGCAGCCATTCGTATTCGTGGCGTTGCAACTATAAATGGTATCGCCGATCCGCTGTATGTTATTGATGGTGTACAGTTACGTACAAGCACCATAGTCGATGGTAAACAGGTAGCCTTAAATGCCAATTTTGTTAACCCAAGTGATATAGAGAGCATTGAAATATTGAAAGATGCTTCTGCTACTGCTATTTACGGTTCGGCCGGAGCTAATGGTGTTATCATGATTACTACTAAAAGAGGTAAGGTAGGTACTACACATATTACTTTTTCGGCAGACTATGGGGTCCAGACTTTAGCCAGAACATTGGATGTTGGTGATGTAGACCAGTATGCAGCAAATATTCGTCAAGCACGCGCTAACGATGGTGGAATTCTAGCTAATCAAATTTTTGCTGCGCAATATGACGGTAAAAGAAAGGACATTGACTGGCAAAAGGAAATGACACGTGTTTCCCTTAAACAACAATACAATCTTTCTGCTTCAGGAGGTACTGAAAAGACCCAGTCGAACTTCTCATTAGGTTATTTGAATAATGACGGTATTGTTATCAATACGAACTACAACCGTTTGACTGCGCGTGCCAATGTAGTTTCCAAAGTGGCTGATTTCCTTGAGATCGGTAGTGACCTCAGTTTTTCTCATACAGAATCACACGGTAGTAATGCAGGTCTCGGTAATAACGGTAACCTTTCTTCTCTCCGAGACTGGGCTTTCACTGCTCCCACGATGGATTATGTAGATCCAGTGACGAATAAGATAGTAAGTCCTAACGTTAAAAATCCTGACGGAACTTATGGTGTTCCTGAACAAGGCGATGTAGGTTCAAACGATTCAAATTTGGGAAATAACATTTATGCTGAACAGATGGAAAATACTGGTATGACCAAAAATAACCAGGTAATTCTCAGTGCTTATGCCAATATTAAATTGTTTAAAGGTTTAACCTTCAAATCAATAGCATCTTACAATTTCACCGCAGGCAATTGGTATAACTTTTGGGGCAACAAAAAACGTTACTTTCCTGATGGAACACTCATTAAGTTGTATAATTACGATGCCAAATATTATTTGGGAATCAACAATAGCAATTATAACAATCTTGCTATTGAAAATTATTTGACTTACAATTGGAAGAATGATATTCACAATTTGACTTTAATGGCAGGTAATTCTGTAAGCAAAGGTTTCGGAAATTGGAGTAATGTTTCAGGTAATGGTTTTCCCGGGGATAACATCCGTGATGTCAGTTTGACTAATGATCCTGCTGCAAGAACTGGTCTTGGCGCTTATAACCTTCAAGTTCGTGGATTATCTTATTTTGGTCGTCTTCAATATAGTTTGAAGGATCGTTATATCTTTACAGGGACTATGCGTCGTGATGGTTCTTCTAACTTTGGCACCGAAAACCGTTGGGGAAGTTTCCCTTCAGCAGCAGCAGCATGGCGTATTTCAGAAGAGAATTTCATAAAAACCATTCCCGCTATCAGTAATTTGAAACTTCGCTTAGGTTGGGGACAGACCGGTAACAATGGAGGTCCAACAGATCTATCTTTTCCAGGATTGACTACAAATAAAATTCAATATTTTTATTATGGACAGAATGGACAATCAGGTATGAATACTACAAGACAATTAGCTACCGGTTATGCTCCTACATTAATTGATCCCAAGTTGAAATGGGAGACCAATGAACAAAGTAACATAGGTATTGACCTGGGGCTATTCGATAATAACTTGAATTTTACCTTGGATTATTTCATCCGGAAATCTAAAGATTTGTTGTTGTACCAGTCAATACGCCCTTCAGCCGGTTACACCCAGGTATATACCAACTACGGTGAAATTGAGAATAAAGGTATTGAATTCTCCTTAAACTATAAGAAGCGCATTGATCAGGATTGGAATATAAGTGCCTCATTAACAGGTTCAAGCTTAAAAAACAAAGTTGTAAAGATGGGCGCTGATTTGTTCAGTGAAAACACAGGTACTACCAATGATGGTTCAAACGTGGGTGCAATAGGTGCTCCTTCAGGCACACACTGGAACGGTCACTCAATATGTCGCGAAGGTTATGCTGTAGGTTCTTTCTACGGTTTCCAGGTAGAGGGTATATACCAATCTCAGGCTGAAATAGATGCTGCCAACGTTGCAGCTATAGCTAAAGGTCACCCTGGTGGATACAATAATGGGTCAAAGACTGTTCCTGGTGATTTTAAGTATAAAGACCTTGATGGTGATGGATTTCTTAGTGATAAGGATATGACGATATTAGGAAATGGTTTTCCTAAGTTAAACTACGGTTTGACTTTAAACGCTTCTTATAAGAATTGGGATTTCTCAATTTACGCTTATGGAGTACTTGGAGCTCAAATCTATTCTTACTCTGCAATGACATTATCTAACATGTTCCCGAGTGATAATGGGACTACTCCTAACATCCTAAAAGAGGTTGCACAAAATGCCTGGACTACTGATAACCATAGCACCTCGACGCCCAGATTGTCATTCCTGGATTTGAATTACAACATGCGTGGTTCTGACGTATGGGTTAAAAAAGGTGATTTCCTGAAAATCAATAATATTCAGGTTGGTTATAATTTTGACAAGAACCTATTGAAACCCTTACGACTGGAAAGTGCACGTCTTTATGTTTCTGTTCAGAACTTAGCCTGCATCTCGAGTTACAACAAATATGGCGATCCTGAAGCAGGACAGGGAAGTGTGCTCTATACCGGTTTGGATACAGGCCGTTACCCTAACTCACGTATTTTTGCCTTTGGTTTGAACATTCAATTCTAATTGTTCCACTTAAATATAGATTAATACTATGAAAAACATATCAAAAATATTATTTACACTTGCCGGTGTTTTATTCCTGTTAGGAATGAACTCCTGCAACAATAAGGAATTTTTGACGGTGGATCACTATTCCATTTTGGCCGCCGATCAGATGTTTAAGTCAGACGATGATGCTAAAGCTGGTCTTGTTGGTTGTTACACTATGATGCTTCCGACAGATATCGACGGGGACTGGGGTATCAAACCAAACTTGTTTATAGGTGGCCACCCAACAATGGATACCCAGGCAACAGGATGGGACAAAGACTGGAACTCGCAAAAATGGACCCCAGGTAGCCCGGAACTATTAAACGGATGGAAACAAGCCTATACAGCAATTTCCCGTTGCAACGATTTCCTGGCCGGTCTTGCTAATGCAGATAAAGTTTCTGCTAGTGTAAAAACTTCCCTCGACGGTCAGGCCAGGTGCATCCGTGCTTTCTACTATATGTGGCTTGCAAAAGCTTTCGGTCGTGTACCCATGCTGGCAACAGGTGAAAACTATATTAACACTCCGGAAAAAGCCCGTGCGGCAACATTTACAGAAATGTGGGATTTCATCATTAATGATTTGAAAGCAGCAGCTGATGAACTTGGCTGGGATCCATTGTCCGGACAGTATGGACGTTGTACCAAAGGTTTCGCCCTTTCATACCTGGGCGAAGCTTATATGTGGAAAGCATTTCGTGTTCCTGATCAGGCTACGGCGAACTACACCTTAGCATCTGCTGCTTTATTACAAGTAATTCAGAGCGGTAAATACGAATTAAATCCTTCCTTCACCACTTTGTTTGATCCGGGAGCTGTCTGGACAAAAGAATGTATTTGGGAAGAAGTTCTTGACGAAGGTTCACAATGGAACCAATGGTCAAATCTATCACAAGCTCACAATTGGATGATCCATTTTGTAGCTCCTCCGTCTATAGGTGGATGGGGTACCTTGTACCTCTCATGGGAATGGTGGAATTGTTATGAACCAGGCGATAAGCGTCGTGAAGCTTCTGCTGTTACCGGTGCTGTTACAAATATTGATCCTGCCTGGAAATCTGCGACCAACTACGGTTACAATCCATATCTACAACAGAGTCTTACTGTTGGTGATGGATTAAATACACATTATCATTTTTTAATGGGAGGTGAAGCTGCTCCTTCTGTCTGGACTTTGAAGTATTGGCGTACAACCCGTTCAAACTATCAGGCACCATGGGGTCCTCAACAGATTTATTACAAACGTTATGCAAATGTTTTGTTAGACTACGCAGAATGCCTGTTCAATTTGAATGGTGAGAATGATGCAACCGCCTGGGGATATATTAATCAAATTCGTGACCGTGCCTGGGGTAATCAGGAAGTTGGTAAGGAAGCTGCTTTAACTGCGACTTACCTTCCTTATTATCAAAACATGGCTCAATTCTTTATCGGTAACGGCGCTACTGATATAGTAAAGCCGACTACTTATCCTCTGCCATTCAATACAGCCACAGTAACTGTTCCTGATGCGAAGACTTATTATACCTCGTTAAAAGCTACTAAAGGTTTTGCTTCTCCCGTATGGTTGGTAGCCCTGGGCCAGGAACGTCGTAAGGAATTCAATGCTGAATGGTGTCTTGCTCAGGATTTGATACGTTCTGGTTTTATGGCAGATCATATTAACATTAATTATCCAAAAGGGGTAGGTTCTGCGGATCCTAATGCTCAACAAAATACATGGAATACTTACCGTAATTTTGATTACGTTCCTGCAAGGATGGATATGCCAATTCCAACTGATGAGTTATTGAAAAACAAGTTGTGCGATCAAAATGACGCTTACAAATAATGCAAAGGAATCAGAAAACATTTTTTGTAATGCGATATAATCGTGACATAATGTGGAAAGGGGGGATACCTGCGAGCATTCCCCCTTCTTTCATTGAGATCAACAGGAGGATTTAGCGGAGTAGGAATGATATTGATTTATTATGCTGAAATACAATTTATTAACAATAAAAGTTTATTACCTGATAAATGAAAACGGATTCAAACATTTGGAAAAAAAATAGCTTTCTTAAAATCAGCCTGTTGCTTATTACAGGTATTTTTTTATTTGGCGCTTATTCAGTTACAGCACAAGCGAAAAAAAGCAATAGTGGAAAATTAAAAAAGGAATATCATACCGGCGCTTACCGGAACCTCTTTCTTGAGGCCGGATACGATCAGGCTGAAATTGATAAAAAAGTTGAAAAAGCTTATTTGGATTTATTCCAGGGCCCAGACAGAATTTATTTTGAAGTAGGTGATTCGATGGCATACGTGTCGGATATCAAAAACCACGATGCCCGTACCGAAGGCCTTTCGTATGGGATGATGATTGCCGTTCAGCTAAATAAAAAAGAGGTTTTTGACCGCATATGGCGATGGTCGAAAAAATATCTTCAACATCAGGAAGGGCCACGAAAAGGGTATTTTGCCTGGAGTATCGATCCTAAAACGATGAAAAAGAACTCCGAGGGTAGCGCTTCTGATGGCGAACTCTACTACATTACCAGCCTGTTGTTTGCATCGAACCGTTGGGGAAACGACACCGGGATTGATTATTACGCTGAAGCTCGTAATATTCTGGACGAAATGTGGAAAAAAGATGGAACAGGCAATGTATATAATCTGATAAACACCGATGCCAAACAAATCTCTTTTGTACCAGAAGGCAATGGTTATAAGTGGACAGACCCATCTTATCATTTACCTGCATTTTATGAGATTTGGGCCGAATATGCCAAAGATGGCCATGAACAATTTTATAGGGATTGTGCCGATACCTCCCGCGTTTTCTTACACAGGGCGTGTCATCCTGTGACAGGTCTTAATGCCGACTATACTGAATTTAGCGGAAAGCCACACCCTACTCCCTGGATGCCCGAAGGTTTTCGTTATGATTCCTGGCGAGTGCCCATGAATATTACCATGGATTACGTTTGGTATGGAAGGGACAAAACCTGGCAGGAAGACTATGCCAAACGTTTTCAAGGATTCCTAAGATCAAAAGGTATTGACTCCTTTGAAGATCAGTTCAATATCGACGGATCAACGCCCGAAACCATTCTTCAGGCAGGAGGTTTTAAAAAACTAAGACATTCTTTGGGGTTGTTGGCTTCCTCTTCTTCAACCTCTCTTATTGGCAGGAATGAAAAAAGTCTCGACTTTGTAAATGCACTTTGGAATGCTAAGCTTGAACCTTACGAAGATGGCTACTTTGATCCGTATTACGATGGCTTATTGTATCTGTTCAGTCTAATGCATTTAAGCGGTAAATATCAAATTATCACCCCTCAACACAATTAATAAATTGAAACATTAGCATACAAATTAAACCATGAATTAAATCTATAACAGATGAAACAGCTCACAATAGCTTTTTGTATTTGCCTACTATATAGTCACTTTGTCTTTTCGCAAATTAGGGTAACACCTGCGTTGTTGGGCTTCGATATTGTTCGTGAAGGAATTC
>Ga0208789_1001058_pt1 | contig 17911 bp, 19 predicted proteins | sample Methanotroph_Enr_FD_187368 | JGI IMG/M metagenome (GOLD analysis project Ga0208789, IMG submission 187368) | Enriched soil microbial communities from Old Woman Creek wetland in Ohio, USA - Methanotroph_Enrichment_5 (SPAdes) (version 2) | ecosystem: Environmental > Terrestrial > Soil > Wetlands...
AATTCCAAGCGGAATTCCGCCAACGAATTGTGAAACAATAAGCAGGATCACAATCATCGCAATCCATCTGCCGATATCGCTTTTACCTTCGTATACCTTCTCTAAAAACATTCAGAATAAGTTTTTTAATATGTCACGAAATTGGTTAAAATATTACATAAAATGAAGACTAACAGATTTTTTAATTGGATATTCATGCATTACATTGAGAAGTGGGAAATACTTCCTTTATTTAAAACTGATATCTACGAAACCAGGTCAGTTTAAATGCCAGATAGCTGCATTAAGAATGGTGGCAAAAGAAACCCAAAGTAAATAGGGAATCTGGAGGTAGGCAGCAGGTTTGCTTATACGATTGAAGAGAATGATCATGATAAGGATGCTTATCCAGATCATCACTATCTCAATCAGTGCCAGGCCGGGCATTTTAAATTTAAAGAACAGGAAACTCCATAAAAAATTAAGTAATATTTGTATTATGAATATAATTAGTGCATTGGTGCGGATTTGACCAATTGGTGATCGCCAGATAATAAATAATGAAATCCCCATCAAAAGGTATAGGCATGTCCATACCGGGGCAAAAAGATAATTGGGCGGATTAAAGGATGGCTTATTCAGGGTAACATACCAGTCGTTAATACCTGATGCAGTGGCAAATCCTGATAATCCTCCTATGGCCAGCGGGATGAGAAGGCATATGAAAAGTGAATAAAAAACTTTAATTGTATTCATATCTTCTGTTGATGGTGGTTTAATATTTAACCCCTGGCAATCTTATTGATCATCCCTTTAAAGATATAACCATGAAAAGGGAGAACTGAATACCAGTACGTTCGGCCCCAGATACCAAGGGGTCTGAAAGTTGCTGTCTGAATTAGTTCATCATTGTCCGTTATTTTAAATTCAAGCCATGCTTCTCCAGGAAGTTTCATTTCTGCATACAAGAGCAACCGTCTCACCTTTTTATCGGCCAGCAAAACGCGCCAGAAGTCGAGCGATTCGCCGGCCGCTATTTCTGTCGGATTTTTACGTCCACGTCGCAATCCGACACCTCCGGTCATTTTATCCATTAACCCCCTGATTCTCCATAACCAATTAGCATGGTACCATCCATTTGTACCGCCTATGGACCATATTTTTTGCAAAACAAAGTCCCGGTTATGTATTTTAACTTTTCTTTTATCAATAAAGCAACCATTTACAGGCACTTGTATATGTTGTGATATGCCACTTTTAAGTGTTGAGCTCGTTAATGCGTCTTTCCAGCTAGATACTACCTGGTTCTGCTCTATTTTACCGAAAGCGAGCTTAATGGCTTTATCAAACCCTATTAGCTCAACAACTCCGACCAGGTCAGATAGCCGGTTTTCTTTACAGACAATTTCCATCTTCATACTATTGACAAGATTGATTGCCAGTGAATAGGATGTTGATGTGACGAAATAAAGCCAGTAGGATGACAAATAGGGTGACATTACCGGAATGACCCAGACCATCCTTTTTAATCCTCTCACCCTGGCAAAGCGTAGCAACATTTCTTTATAGGTCAGTACTTCAGGGCCGCCGATATCGTAGCTGTTGTTATAAGTTGGTTCGTTGTTCAGCACACCCATCAGGTATTCGAGTACATTCCTGATTGCGATGGGCTGTGATTGTGTGTTGAGCCAGCGTGGACCAATTATCAACGGGAGTTTCTCTACAAGATCACGTATAATTTCAAAAGAAGCGCTTCCGGAGCCGATTATAATTCCTGCTTTGAGTGTAGTGAGGGCGTATTTGTCTGATTTCAGTAACTCTTCAACATTTTTACGGGAATTAAGATGTTTCGAAAGCTTCTCGTTGTTGGTAATACCACTCAGGTAAATCACCTGTTTTGCATTGGTTTGTTCGATCTTGTGCTTAAAATTGCGGGCCGATATATCTTCCATTTTGGCAAAATCGCCAATATTGGTCGACATTGAATGGATTAAATAATAGGCGGCATCAATATCATCGGGAATTTGCTTCAATGTTTTTTCATTAAGAAAATTAACTTCAATAACCGATAGATCAGGCGATTGATATCTTTCATGATTAAACCTCGATTTATCACGGACACAACAAACCACCTTGTGACCGTTCTGTAATAATACCGGCAATAGTCGCTGGGCAATATATCCTGTGGCTCCGGTAAGGAGAATCTTCATTTCTATGTTTTTATTTTACAACATGCAAAACGCTTATTTGTTTAGAACAGGATAATTTGCTTGTGTCTAAGCTGCAATGATTACCCTGGATTCTCAGGAGCGAACTGTTGCTGTCGCAGTAAAATATTTCCGCTTAAAGTAAAACGCAACATTGACTAATGCAACCATCACCGGGACTTCTACAAGTGGTCCAATTACGGTTGCAAAGGCAGCCTGAGAGTTGATCCCGAATACTGCAATCGACACGGCAATGGCCAGTTCAAAATCGTTACTTCCTGCTGTAAAAGCCATTGTAGTTGATTTTTCGTAACCTTCACCTATCCATTTAGCAACAAAGAAGGTACTAAAAAACATGAAAGCGAAATAAATGGTAAAGGGGATGGCAACCCTGACTACATCGAGCGGTAATCCAATAATTTTTTCACCTTTAAGTGAGAACATCACAAATATAGTGAATAGTAATGCAACCGGCGTCAACAAGGAAACTTTAGGAATAAATTTCGTGAAGTACCATTCGCTTCCTTTCCAACTTCGCAATGCAAAGTTAGATATTAAACCTGCGGCAAAAGGAATTCCCAGATAAATCAAAACCGTAATTGCAATTTCTGAAATCGAAACTTCAACAACGGCTCCTTTTAAACCAAACAGAGGCGGCAAAAGGGTAATAAACACCCAGGCATAAACTGAATAAAGTAATACCTGGAATATTGCATTAAAGGCTACTAATCCTGCAGCCAATTCGGAGTCTCCCTTTGCCAGGTCATTCCAAACCAATACCATGGCAATGCAACGTGCCAATCCGACAAGTATAACACCTACCATAAGACCAGGATAGTTGTGCAGAAAAATAATGGCAAGAAAGAACATTACGAGTGGACCAACAATCCAGTTTTGGGTGAGCGATAAGCTCAATAGCTTTAGATTCCTAAAAACCAATGGTAATTTCTCATATTTTACTTTTGCCAGTGGAGGGTACATCATCAGAACAAGGCCAATGGCAATAGGAATATTTGTAGTTCCTGAACTCAGGGAATTCCAGAAACCTGCGATTCCTGGCATAAAATATCCAATAATAACCCCCGCGAACATCACCAGGAATATCCAAAGCGTGAGGTAACGGTCGAAAAATGAAAGTCGTTTTACTGTGCTCATGATTTAAAAAATTTGACAATGTGACGATTTGACAATCCGGTGATGTGCCAATTAGACAATATGACAATTAAATAGCCTATAAAGTAATTTTCTAATTGTCGAATCTCCGAATTATCGTTTATATCCGGATACTGTTATGCTAAATATACCTGTCCCACCATTTTGAAAACTTGTAATTTCCTGTTCTGACATATAGTTTCCGAGAACATCAGCCGGGATGGCAATCTCTTTTTGTTTGTGAACAACCACGTTTTTGAAACCTTGATTATTAATAATCTCAAGGTAATCATCCATATTTATTGCGCCCGAAACGCATCCTGCATACATCACCGCATCCTGGCGAAGCTTTTCAGGTAATTCACCTTTAATGACTACATCTGAAACACAAAAATGACCACCGGGTTTTAAAACCCTCATTATTTGTGCAAAGGCTTTGTTTTTATCAGGCACCAGGTTTAATACACAGTTTGAAACAACAACATCATAGTTATTATCTGGTAATGGCATTTCTTCAATATCTCCTTTTATGAATTCAACATTCGTAAAACCAAGTTTCAGGTTGTTTGCTTCCGCCTTGGCAATCATGGCATCGGTAAAGTCCAGACCTGTGACTTTGCCTGTTTCTCCAACAATAGCACGGGCTACAAAACAATCGTTTCCTGCGCCACTGCCTAAATCAAGAACATGATCGCCTGTTTTTATTGCAGCAAAATTCGTTGGTATCCCGCAACCTAAACCTAAATCTGCATCAGGATTATGACCTTCAACATTCTTATATTCATCACCAATCATACTAAATTCCAACTCACCGCAACAGCTTGAGGGACCACAACACGATGACTGGTTCATCAATAAGCTTTTTTTTGCAATTTCACCGTATTTCTCCTTAACTACTAGTTTTAAATCTTCTGCTTTCATAATCTTTAATGTGTTAATATGCTGATGGGTTAATGTGTTAATTTTTTTTTCTTTGCTGAGGATATAATACTTGTCAATAATTTTTGAATTTCTTCAAGCAAAGGTACAAGAGATTCATTCCATGGATAAGACTTTGAATATTTACATAATAACATCCAATATTCCGTTTCATCAGCCTCCTTTGCAGCTATTTTTAATTTGTGGATAAAATCTGCTCTACTCTCGCATGATTGTGCCTCCCTAATATTTGCACCAATTGAAGTGCCGGATCTTAAAAGCTGTCGACTTAATACATACTTCTTTTGCAATTCCATCTCTTCAGTAAATTCAATTATCTGAAGCGCAAATGCAAAGCTCTTTTCTAATATTACATTCTTCTTTTCCATTTTTTTAAATTTTATATAATTAGCAAATTGACATATTAACTCATTAGCATATTCTTATAGAATTTCCAAAATCCTTCCTTAATCTCATCCCTCACTCTCCGAAATTCGCTCCAAATATATTCGTCGGTTCCGGTTACATGTGAGGGGTCGTCAAAACCAATATGCAACCTGTGTTTTACGTTCCCAATAAATGCCGGACATGCTTCGTTGGCTCCACCACAAACGGTGATTACATAATCCCACTCTTCACCCAGGTACAAATCAACTGAGTCGGAAGTATGGTGACTGATATCGATGCCGACTTCTTTCATGACGGCAACTGCTTTTTGGTTCAATTTTCCCGATGCTTCGGTCCCGGCTGAACAAACGGTGATGTTCGGATCGAACGACTGTAAAAATCCGTGAGCCATCTGGCTTCTGCAACTATTTCCTGTACAAAGAATAAGTACTTTCATATAAAAAATTTGTTAATTGGAAAATTGACTAATTATTCTTGTTTACAGCAAAAATCATCCGGAAACTCAATCTCATTCAGAAAACCTGTCAGTAGTTTTTTCATCTGTTCAACCTTTACGTAATCAAGACAATAGTTCATTTTCGCACCAGTTACATGTCCTCTGATCAATCCCGCGTCCTTTAGTTCCTTAAGGTGCTGATTAACAGTTGTTCGGCTCAGTGGAAGTTCCTCCGAAATGTCACCCGAAATACAGGTTTTTGTTTCAGCAAGAAATTGCAGAATTTGCAGGCGTGCCGGGTGAGCCAGTGCTTTAAATAGATTAGCCCTTTCCTGAAGCACTTCGGTGAATAGTTCTGTTTTTGATACAACCATGACCTTCGTTTTAAAATTATGGCGTAAATATACGTTAAATTTTAATGCGACGTATTCATACGTCATATGTTTTTAAAAAAAATATATCGATTTTACTTAAAAAGGAAGAGCTTTAATTTACCTTCAATAAAAATTAAATTTTGCCGGTATCGTCATTATAATTCTGAATTAATTAAAATTCTGTTTAAAGTCATACCTAATCTTCTTTTTAAACACTAATTTTAATAGCTCCATACTGAATTATTCATCTAATATTTTCGTATTTTATGAAAGCTAAAAAAGTAATAATCTGCGGAGCTGCAGGCCGCGATTTTCACAATTTCAATGTTCTTTACAAAGCAAACAGTAATGTTGAAGTAGTTGCTTTTACTGCAACACAAATCCCCAATATCGAAGGCAGGAAATACCCCCCTGAACTGGCCGGGCCACAATACCCCAATGGCATACCTATTTATGCCGAAAGTGAATTAACAAGTCTTATCCGGAAGCATCAGGTCGATGAAGTACTTTTTTCTTATTCCGATGTAACGTATAACTATGTTATGCAGCTTGCCTCCGTTGCAATGACTGCCGGAGCAAAGTTCTCGTTTGCTTCGCCGACAAAAACAATGGTTGAATCGACAAAACCTGTTGTATCGATATGTGCAGTGCGCACCGGTTGTGGTAAATCTCAAACTGCGCGCATTGTCAGCGATATACTTACCGGATTGGGGAAAAAGGTAGTTGCTATTCGCCATCCTATGCCTTATGGCAATTTAGTCCTTCAAAAGGTACAACGATTTGCCTCTGTTGAAGATTTACATTATCACAAGTGTACCATTGAAGAAATGGAAGAGTATGAGCCCTATATCGACCGTGGCAGAGTAATTTATGCAGGCGTTGATTATGAGGCAATTGTCCGCGAAGCTGAAAAAGAAGCCGATATAATTCTCTGGGATGGCGGAAATAATGATACTCCGTTCTATAAGCCGGATTTAGAGATTGTTGTCGTAGACCCTCACAGGGTTGGACATGAGCTTTTATATTTCCCGGGACAGGTGAACTTTCTGCGGGCAAATGTAATTGTTATTAATAAAGTCGATAGTGCTTCAAAAGAGAACATCGAACAACTCGAAAATAATATTAAAAAGTACAATCCCACTGCCATAGTAATAAAAGCCAATTCAGCATTAATTCTCGATCATCCTGAATACATTAAAGATAAAAGGGTTCTTGTTGTTGAAGATGGCCCTACGCTTACGCATGGCGAAATGAAATTTGGTGCAGGCATTGTTGCAGCACAGAAATATAAAGCCAGGGAAATTATTGATCCCCGACCGTTTACCGTCGGTAGCATTACAGAAACATTTAAAAAGTATCCCAATATCGGAACTTTGTTGCCTGCAATGGGCTATGGCGATAAACAGGTCAAAGATTTGCAGGAAACCATAAATAAAACTGACTGCGACGCTGTCATTATTGCGACTCCGATGGATTTAACACGTATTATAAAAATCAATAAACCTACAGTAAGAGTTAAATATGAACTTGAACAAATATCGGGTCCTGATTTAAAAACATTTTTATCAGGGAGATTCCGTTAAATCAAAAAGTAGTTTGCATATGATATTTTATATGGACCGAGCCTACGGCTCTTAGAATATGCTTATGATCATTTCGGACGGACTGAAGTCCATCCTTACAAAATAAACCGAGCCTACGGCTCTTGCCTTTCGCTGACGCGATAGCTCAGGGAGATCAATAATACAGAATAACGTGAGCATCAATCCACAGCTTAAAAAATACTAAAGTTATCTGTTTATCATGCAAGCATTTAGCTTAATTTAATTTCTGAAATCAACCTACATTCCTAAATGAGGCTTTATCCATAAGTTAAACACCAGGGCTAAAATTATAAATAAAAAAAATCCAATAGTGATTTTTATACCGAGGGGAATTTCAGTTTTTTTCATAATATTATTTATTAAAATATTGATTATCAAAAAGATTTGCTTTAAGTAAATTGATAAAATCTAGCTGGTACTATTAATTTGGCAGAACTAAATATTTCAAGGCAATGAAAAAGAGAATTACAAAAAGGATGAAAAGGGACATTGATAAACCAGGAGTTATTTTAATTTTTTTCATAATACAGTTTTTTTAATTTTTTATCTTATGCAAATGTAGACATGTATTATCATTCAGTTAATTAGCGTTTGATTAGAAAGTAATTAGAATCTCATTAGAATGAGGTTTCCTTCAAATTGTATCTTATTTTTGTACAAAATAACTCCTTGGAATGATTGATGCCCGCATTTTAGTAGTTGAAGATGAACAGCGTCTTGCTGAAGTTCTTCAGAAACAGTTGCATGAATCCGGATTTCGGGCTGACGTGGCAAACGATGGTTATGTCGGAAAGCGAATGATGGAACAGGCTGATTACGACCTTGTTATTCTTGATATTAATCTTCCTTTGATGAATGGATATGAGTTATGCAGCGAAATACGAAAAACAAACCGCAATACTCCCATCATCATGCTTACAGCACTGGGAACACCAGAAAACAAATTGATCGGATTTGAAACAGGGGCAGATGACTACGTGCTTAAACCATTTGATTTTCGGGAATTGCTTGCCCGGATAAATGTTTTTCTGAAGCGATCGAATGTTACAATAGCGCCGGAAAGAAAATTGAAAATTGCTGACTTTGAAATGGACCTGGATTCAAAAACCGTAATTCGTGCAGGCACAAAAATTGAATTGACATCCAAAGAGTTTGCCCTGATGGAAACACTGCTGAAAAACAAAAATAAAGTGCTTACCAGGGAATATATTATTGAAGAAGTCTGGAATCTTGATTTCGAAACTGGTACAAATATCATTGATGTGTATATTAATTACATAAGAAAGAAAATAGACAGGGATTTTGAGCCAAAGTTAATTCATACCAAATTTGGTTTTGGTTTTTATTGCAGCGAAAATGAACTATAAGATAAACATAAAAACCAGGTTGTCCGTTCAGTTTACCTTACTGGTTTTCGGAATTCTGATGTTCTTTTGCTTGTTGGTTTATTATTTTTCGTACGACAGCCAGTTATCCAAATTCAGGCAAAACCTGTTGGACAGGGCTCAAAATACTGCCATACTATTGATTAATGTACAGGAAGTTGATTCAACACTTTTAAAAAAGATTTATCAAACAACCAAGTCGCTGGAAGAAGAAGAGATCGTACTGAATGATTCCAACAATAAAATGCTTTATAGCGACAAACTTCAGGATTTAAAAAACATCAGTTTTTCACAGAGTTCGAATTCCGACAATCCTGAATATTTTTCAATTGGCAAAAAAGACGGTGTATTATACAATCACCGGGTAAATAACCAGCTATACCATGTTTATGTATTGGCATACGATAAATACCGCGACGAAAATTTGCGTGGATTAAGAGTCGTCCTTCTTTGGAGCATTATTTTTAGTCTATGTCTCTCTGTCTGGATTTCTTACTTCTTTTCAAAAATAGCGATCAGCCCTATTTCGGATATAGTCGCAAAAGTAAAAGAGATCAACTCATCGAGGTTAAGCAGTCGGTTGGATGAGGGTAAAAAACAGGATGAAATTGAGCAACTGGCCATTACATTTAACCAGATGTTATCGGACCTGGAACTTGTGTTTAAAAGTCAGGATGAATTTGTATCCAATGCATCTCACGAGTTGCGAACGCCGCTTGCCATTATGATTGCTGAATCAGATTATATTATCAGTCGTAAACGTAGTCCGGAAGAATACGAAGTGCATATTGCCCGTTTGACTGAAGATTTGCGGAAACTTAATCTGCTCATAAATAGTTTGCTGGAATTAGCTCACTTAAATAGGGATAAAATTATTTTACTTTCCCATTTGCGAATTGATGAATTGGTTTTTAATGCCATTCAATCCACCAAAGCAAAATATCCGGGCAGAAAAATCCTTCCCAGAATTGAATATTCGGATAATGAAAACGACTTTATAATCAATGGTAATCCCGGATTACTCGAGATAGCATTCAAAAACCTGATTGAAAATGCATGCAAATTCTCGACAGGAGAAGTTGAGGTGAAAATAACAAATGACGGAGAAGGTGTAGTCGTTAGCATAACAGATTGTGGCGTTGGAATTCCTGAAAACGAAATCAGGGATATATTCAAGCCGTTTAACCGTGCGGCCAATGCGAAATTTATCGGAGGATTTGGTATAGGTCTTTCGATAGTTGCAAAAATTTTGGAGTTGCACGCTGTCGAAATTAAGGTTGCCAGCAAGTTAAATGAGGGTACTAATTTCGAAATTCATTTTCGAAGTTAGATTAAACCTAAAAGTCAGTTAAAAACCGTTTTGAAGAATTGTTATGATTGGAATAATAATTCCATTAGTTGCAGCCTCACAAGGAATGTACAGTTTAGCACAATACCCGACAGACCATTATTTCTGGGAATTTTTGGCATATTGTACCGGAACCGGCGGAAGTGCTTTAATTATTGGTTCTGCCGCTGGAGTAGCTGCAATGGGTATGGAAAAAATTAATTTCTTTTGGTATATTAAAAACATAAGCTGGCTTGCTTTAATTGGCTTTTTTTTCGGGTGCTATTATTTATATTCTGCAAGATTTAATCTTGTAATAAACATGCGGGCTTAAAGTGAAATGAATGTTTTTTGGATTGCAGTCTTCAAAAAGGATATGCACTATATCTGACAGAAATTTAAAACCTGAAGGTTTCATTGATCCAATCATGCAAAACACCTTTAAACGCTTTCTTCTATTGTGGAAAATACTAATAGTAGCCGGTATCTGAACATCAATGTTTCTTCCTTGACTTGACATGTATATTTTGGCAGTGCCTCTAAATGACTAAAGCAAAGCTGAAATCAGAGTGTATCAGCCAGTGAACGATTTAAAATAATGTACTACGGCTTAATCTTTTCAAACAATCCCATCAGTTTAGACTGATAGATTTCGGCAATCTGTGCATGGTGTTCGCCAATAGGCTTTACAGGAATCAGATCCATCACCTGTTCGGGTGAAAGTCCTGATTGGAACATCAGGTTAATAGCAGCAATCAATGTTTGTTGAACAGATGCTTTGGTTTCGTCTTCACTTAAACCCATTTGGACACCAAGTTTGTTGAGTTCGTTCCACTGGAACCAGAAATAGGTGGGGAGCATGGCTGAAAGCAGCGCATACGCTTCAAGCTTGTGTTCGGCTACTTCGAAGGTATTCCCCAACAATTTGAGCATTTCCAATACTGCTGGCTTTTCGTTTTTAGTAAAAGCCGTTCCGAAAGTCACCGGATTGTAGCCTTCATTGATATACGAAGTAGCGTTGGGAATCATGCGGGCAATGTTTGGTGTTTTCAGCTTTGAGGCAATCTTTTCAATGCTGATTTTAGGTGCAAGCGAAATCACTAAAGCATCTTTGGAAACAGTATCGGAAATTTTGTCGAGTGTTTCCATGATCATCGGCGGATGCAAGGCAATAAAAACAGTCGGTTGCGATGCTGCCTGTTGAAGGTTTTCGGCGACTTTGATTTGAGGAAATTGCATTTTTAACGCATCCAATACCTCGGCATTGGTATCGAAAACTACGATCGATTGAAATTCAACTTTCTTATTAGCAAATGCCTGGAGAAAAATTTTTGAGATGCGTCCACCGCCGATAAAACCTAAAGAATTTGTTTTCATAACAGTAACGATTAAAGGTTAATAAATAATTTATGTTTTTTCATATACCAAATTTACGACTTCTTCTGTTACAGCTGTCTGCCCTTTTTTATATACAAAGTCAGTTACATGCAAATATTTGTAATCGGAAACCCGGTTTAGTTTAATATTTGCTTTTTGTTATCCTATTCATTTTCTATATCAATATCCGTTTTTTATTTGACTCCCTTTGTTTTCAATACCTTTACCAATTCTTCTTCGGGGAAATAACCCACGTGTCTTGAGAATTCTTTCCCGTCTTCATCTAAAAATACCTGTGTAGGAATCGCCTCAATACCATACTGTTTTCCAAATGGTTTTCCTTCGGTTGTCCAGACATCGTGGAAAACTACTTTTACCTGGTTGCCATATTTTTTTTCGATGGATTTCATTACTGATTGCATTTGCTGGCAGGGGATACAACGCACAGAACCCAGCTCGATAAAGGTTACTTTATATTTAATTGCACTTTTTTTCTGCAAATCCTGAGGCGGATTTGCAGCATTGTTGGTTGAAAAGATGCTTATCAGTAAAATCAACACTATTGAAAATCGGTGAGTTATTTTTGTTCTCATTCTTTTCGTATAAAATTTGTTACTCTTGATTCACCACCATGCGCAAAGCATCTGTTGCTGAACTCAACACAGTTGAAGCTTTTACAAAACGTGTCAACATCAATGTTTCAACGATTTCTTCTTTACTAATACCATTTCTCAAAGCAGCTTGTGTATAATTATTTATACACTTTTCGGCACCCATTGCGGCAGCGGCAGCCAGACTCATTAATATTTTGTATTTTGGTGGAATGTGCTCACCCGACATAGCAAAATTTCTGTTGGCAGCATGTTCAAACACTGCATTTTCGTTTACTTGCGATAGCAGTACCATTGTTTCAGGATTTCTTCCCATTTCAGCAGTCATTGCTTCAAGCAATTGCTGAATACTCATTGATTTTTTTTGTTCCATGATAATTTTAATTACTAACTATATTAATTTTTGTTTTTAATTTTTTAGCTCAATTTGCTAATTTTAAAATGAATAAAGATTTTCATTCTCATTTATGGCAAAATTTACTTGTTATTAATGTTTTAAGTTCTCTTAAAGTTAATTGTTTAGTATATCGAAAATTTGTGGAATACAAATGAAAAAATTATTGGTTAAACATATTATCGAATAGTTTTTGGGCAACTGCCCAATTTTCTTTGTTGATACAATATTTGATAAACGGTTTTTTAGCATGACCATTAATCAATCCTGCATGTTTCAACTCTTTCAAATGTTGAGAAAGCCCGGAACGCCCAATTTGTAACTCTTTGGCGATATCGCCACTATAGCAGCAGGCATCCATTTTTGAAAGTTTTTTCAAAATATAAACCCTTACAGGATGACTCATTGCTTTGGCAAATTCTGCCATTTTTAAAATATCAGCGCTTAATTCATTGTCTTCTGCCATAATGCTTTCCACAATTAAGTATTACGCAAATTTACGAAATACTATTTGAATAATCGGATTTTAGACTTTTATATATTTTAAAAAGTGAATGGCAGAAAAGTTTGAAATTCTGCCATTCACCTCAAATTCGGAAATTGTCTTAAGATTAAAACTGTGTTTTTGTTTTAATTCTATTACTGATGTCACAACTGTTAAATCAACATATTATCTTTTTTATTATCAACCATGTATGCAAACATTGGCACAAATATCAAGGTTAACAGCGTTCCGATAAGCAATCCACCAATGGCGACGTCGGCTAATGGGCTTAACCGTTCAAGTCCAACGGCTTGCTCAAGGGCAATTGGAATCATCCCGGCAATTGTACCAAAAGCAGTCATCATCACCGGACGGAAACGCATCCGAACAGTTTCAATTGCACTATTGTATGGGGTTTCGCCACTTTCGCGGTGCTTTTGATAGAAATCAATCAGCAAAACCGCATTTTTAATAATGATGCCAAACAGGAGTAAAATCCCCAGCAAACTCGGCATGCAGCTTGGTTTATTGAAAAGCAGCATACCCCATGAAGCCCCAATCATCGAAAGAGGCAATACCATAATCATGATTAGCGACATTTTTACCGAACGGTAAATGGTAATAAGCACCATCGTTAATACAAAAATACCCAGGGCAATAGCCTTGATCATCCGACTAAAGCTATCGTTAATTTGTGCTATATCACCTTCTTGCGAAATAATTACATCATCTGAATTATTGATATTTTTAAGCGCATCTTCAGCATCATCTGTTATATGTGTAACAGGTCTGCTAGATCGATAGCCATTAACATCGATGCTGTAAAGCATTTTGTCACGTTCGATCTTTGCAAAAGTTAAGTTTCTCGATATTTTTGCCAATTGCCCAAGTGGAACATCGCCCGTCGATGTATGGATTGGCAAAAGCCTCAACGTTTGTTCGTTTTCGCTAAATTTACCTTTAAAATAAAGCGTAACAGGTTGCGTATTTAATGATTGAAGATTGGCATTCAGACCTACAACCTGTCCTTTTGCAAGAATCTGTGAAGCAATTTCGAAAGGGGTTATTCCATAGCCCAATGCCGTATTCTCGTTAATGTCAAGGGCAATTTCGGTGAAATCCTTGTCCCAGCTCGTGGAGATAGAAGTAAGCCCTTTTATGTTTGCCAATGCATCTTTTACCTCATGAGACTTTTCAGCCAATCCATCTACATAGGGAGATTTTATCCTTATGTCTAAGGTTGCTTTGATTGTAGAAAGTGCCGTTGCGCCAAAATCATACACGTCATTTTTTTTGACGCCTTCAAGAAGTGCAATCTTATCCCGCATCAATGTTTCAATTTGCCATAAATTCATTTTACGATGAAACCGGTCAACACAATTAATTGTTATTGATGCTTCTGAAGGTAAATTACCACTTCCAAGGCTCAACACACCTATTTCATTTCCAAATGAAACGGAGCTTTTTTCAGCCCATGATTGTTCGTGCAACCATTTCAGGAACGGTTGAAGCTTTTCCTCTGCACTGTTTACCGTTTCGTTGGAGCTAAACTGTATTTGTGCTTTCACAATTCCTGTATCCATTGGTGGCATCGCATCTTTACCAATTATTGGCATAATGGTTTTCATGCTTATCAATAATAGCAGCACAACACCTACAGAAAGCAAAACGCGGCGAAGGATTTTCTTTTTCCCGTTTGAAAATTTAATAACCCCTACATATGGTTCTACCAAACGCCCAATGGATTTTTGGTACAAACGATCGAACCATTTCTCTACTTTGTTTTTATTATGACCATTTTTATAAAACAGTTCCAAAAGTTTTGGGATGAATGTTATCGACAAAAAGAACGAAACAAGCAGGGCTATGATGAGTGTAAATATCAAAGGCTTAAAAATTTTCTCGGGAAACCCGCCCACAAACATTAATGGGGTAACAATTGCAATGGTAGCTATCGTTCCCGACCAAATTGGACCAATTACCTCTTTTGTTCCTGTGGTAACTGCAGTTTGTAGGTCTTCTTTTAGTTCATTAAGGTGCCGCTCAATATTTTCGAGTACCACAACAGCATCATCGGCAAGCATTCCCAGTGCAAGTATGATAGCCGTGTAAATCACAATGTTCAAACTTCCACCTGTTAACCAAATTATCGCCATGGTGGAAAAGAATACCATTGGAATAGTTATTGCAGCAGCAGCAATAGCTCTGAAATTCCCAATAAAAAATAGAATAACCAATAATGTGAAAAATATAGCGTCGCGAAGGGCAACAAGCATATTGTCATTGGCCAGTTTAATCAGGTTGCGTTGTGTATCTGATATTTCAAAATTAAAGTTTGGATACCTGGCCTGAAGGTTTATTATTTCAGCCCGGGCTGCATTGCTCACACTTAAAACACTGCCACCGGGCGTACGTTGGACAGCCAGTGCAATGGCAGGTTTTCCATTTCCAAAATAGCCGCTGGTACGTTTTTTATAACCCCATTCCACATTGGCAACATCACCTAACATGACATTGGGCAGGATAGTAATTTGTTTGAGTTTTTCTATTTCGTCTTTTTCGCCATAAAAAGTAATGGTGTAAAAGTTATTGTCGCCTTTTACAAACCCAATCGGCATATCGCGGTTAAGTACCTGAAGCGCCTTTGCTATTTTATCGAAGTCAACATTGTACCGTTTTGCTTTGAAAGGGTCAACCTCAACATTAATTGAACTTTCGTAGCCTCCAAATACTTCAACATTTCCAATATCCGGATTACTAAGCAGGTAGGGTTTTATGAAACCATCCACCATTTTACGGATATCACCCAAATTAACATTGTCTGTTTTTGGTGAAATTGAAATTACATCTACCGGTAGCGTAAAGTCACCTGCTGTATAGATAGCCGGATTTGCATCAGCCGGAAGGTTTCCTTTTGCAATTGAGAGAGCATTGGCCACATCAACTGCAGCAGCATCAAGTCCTTTTTCGTATTTGAATTCAGCTTTAACTATTGAAAAGTTGGCAACATTAACAGAGCTGACGTCGGTCAAAAGACCTAATCGTTCAATTTCCTGTTCAATAGGTTTCGAGACTGTATTTGCGGCCACCTGGGCGGTTGCACCCGGAACTTTAGTAATGACGATTATCTGGGGTGGGGTAGAGTCGGGAAAAAGATTTTTTGGCAGCATGATAAGTGCCATCACTCCCATGATAAAAAAACCGAATATCAGCGAGTAGAGCAGATAAGGCCGTTTATAGAAATAATCAAACATTGTTTATTCCCCCTTTACTTTTAGTGAAACACCGGCCAGAAGTTTTAGCAGGATATCTTGCTTTTCAACTACCAACTCTTTCCCGTCAAGTTCATTATTACTAACAATGGCACCATCTTCGCCCGATTGGATGATATTAACTTCAGTAGCAATTGCTTTGTCGTTGTCTTTTACAAACACATAACTCTTACCACTTCTGTTTAAAATAGCATCAAAGGGAAGCTTAATGGCTTTGCCATTAAATACTTCAACATCAACTTCAACCCGTTCGCCTGTCATTAAGGCAAGGTCTTCGTTTATCACTTTGTATTCAGCCAGGCTGTTGAATGTGCTGTTGAGCGGAACAGTCTGGTAGCTTTTGCCGTTCATCGTAACACCATATATTTTCAAATCAGCTGGTACACTGAGTTTGAGGAAAGAACCACTTTTTGCACTTATTACGGCAATGGGTTGGCCTGGCATCGACATGTCACCAACATTTAACATTGTTTTTGAAATTACTCCGTTTGTCGGGGCTGTAATCGTTGCATATGAGCGGTTGTTGTTCAGATCTTTCATATTTTGGTTTAGCGCCTCCATCTTCGACTCCGTTTCGGCAATCCGGCTCTCCTCCATCTCCGATTGCTCAATTGAAGCACCTTTCACTGACAATAGTTCCAGTGTTCTTTTGTGGGTCGATTGAAGATTCTTTAAACCCGTTTTTGCAGATGCAAGTTGGGACTTAACACTTTCAACCATGCTTTCCGTGCTGGTATTATCAAGCCTGGCAATAACCTCTCCTTTTGAAACATTTTTACCGCTGGGTTTTAAATACTCAATACGAGCTGTTATTTTAGATGCAAGAATTACATCTTCATCATTTTGGACGATTGCCAGGTAAGGCAAGGTGAGTTTAACCTCTTTTAGTTCAGGTTTTATCGTTTTAACCACCATCGAATAGGTTTTTGCAATTGGCGATACTTTATCTCTGTTTTGGGCATTTTTTACCACCATAATGCCTCCTGCAAGAATCACAACAACTACAATAATCCAAATTATAGAACTCTTTTTCATTTTACGATCTCCTCAATATTATTTCCATATATTACACAAAGCTTCACGAGTGTTTGCCATTTTTCGGCCTGGGCCTTAAATAGCTTTGATTTTTCGAGGATTACATCATCCTCGTATTTAAGGTAATCCTCCATTGACATTTGGTCAGACTGGTAGCTAACCCGGGCGATATCTAAAAGTTGCTCCTTTTCTTTAACGCTATTTTCATAAAGCCGAAGGGAGTTTTCTAATAACTGGAGGATGTTTTGCAACTGCGATGCCTGCGAGCTAAGTTCCAGGTACATGCGGTCAAGCTCATTTTTTGAGGCATCAAAATCTAACCTACTCTTCCGGATCTGGGCATATTGATCTTTGGCAAAAAGAGGAACTTTTAAAATGGCACCAATCGTGTTATAATCGTTATTTACATGCTGATCATTGTTATACGCTTTAGCTGTATTGTTGCTGTAGCTACCTTGCAAGACCAATGCAGGAAGAAGCTTTTCTTTTTCAGCTCTCAATCCCAACCGGTCGGCTTCTACCTTATTTCGCAATGGATCAAGGGCCTTCAACTCTCCATCTTTAAAGTTGCCAATCTGCTCCATATTCAAGGGGATTGTCAGGGCAACGCCAGTTAATGTTTGAATGACAGCAATGACCTCTTCGCGTTGTAAAGCCAGGTCATTTTTCAGGATATCAATCTGACTGATTCCATTGCTGATATTCAGAAGTGTCGATTCAGGAGCTCTGCCGTTATTGACTTTTATTATAACAAATTCCCTGGTTTTTAGCAATGAGGTCTTTTTTCTCTCCAAAGCCTGACCTAATGCCTGCATATACAACAGATTTGCGTTGGCGCCAACAATTATCGCCTCATTCTTAAGTAAGTTGATATTCTTTTGGTCTTCGGCAGAACGTACCATCATTCTTGCTTTTGCTGCCATGGGGAAAATAGATGCAACAAAGATG
>Ga0208789_1001059_pt1 | contig 17880 bp, 16 predicted proteins | sample Methanotroph_Enr_FD_187368 | JGI IMG/M metagenome (GOLD analysis project Ga0208789, IMG submission 187368) | Enriched soil microbial communities from Old Woman Creek wetland in Ohio, USA - Methanotroph_Enrichment_5 (SPAdes) (version 2) | ecosystem: Environmental > Terrestrial > Soil > Wetlands...
CAGCAGCGGGAAGGTGCGCACGCCGCCGAAGACCCGCTTCCCGCCCCGCTTGAGCTCCTCCCGCTCCAGCCCGATCAGGAAGGAGAGGAAGAGCACCAGGCCCAGGTTCAGGGCCTCGGGTGGGATCGCGGACAGCAACTGGTCAAGCACGCGGAGCCTCGAAGGGAGAAGTGGCCCTCAGGGTGCCGCGCTTGGGGCGGCCTTGGAAGATCAAACCTCATCCACGCCGCAGAAGCGTGAGCACCACATCTCCACCAGGGCTCGCGGTATATGCTGGTCGGATCCCAAACGAGGCCTCCATGTTCGAAATCAGGGCGCTTGAAAAGCACTTCGGGACCCTGAAGGCGGTCGATGGCATCTCCTTCTCTGCCAGACCCGGCGAGATTCTGGGGCTGCTAGGACCCAACGGCGCCGGGAAGACCACGATGGTCTCCATGATCGCCGGCCTTCTGGCCCCGGATGCCGGCGAGGTCCTCATCGATGGACGCACGCTCAACGGCGACCAGGATCCCCTCAAGCGGCGCATCGGCCTCGTCCCCCAGGACTTGGCCCTGATCGAAGAACTTTCCGCCCAGGACAATCTGGCCTTCTTCGGTGCGCTCTATGGGCTGAAGGGCCCGACCCTCCGGGCCGCCGAGTCCCGGGTTCTCGCCCTGGTCGGCCTGTCGGACCGAGCCGGGGACCGGGTGGGGACCTTCAGTGGCGGCATGAAGCGCCGCCTGAACCTCGCCGCGGCCCTCTTGCACGATCCCGAGATCCTGCTGCTGGACGAGCCCACCGTCGGAGTGGATCCGCAAAGCCGCAATGCCATCTTCGACAATCTCGAGACCCTGAGGCAGCAGGGCCGCACGCTCATCTACACCACCCACTACATGGAGGAAGTGGAACGCCTCTGCGAACGAGTGGTCATCCTCGATCACGGCCGGGTGCTGGCCGATGCGAGCCTGGCCGACCTGACCCGGACCGGGATCGTGAAGCCGAGACTCCGCATCGAGTTGAATGTGGGTGGCGATGGCCATTGGCTGGATGAACTCCGCGGCCTCGATGGGGTGGCTTCGGCCGAGCTGGCGGGAACGCAACTCACGGTCGGCATCGCCGACCTGGCCGCGGATACGCCCCGGATTCTGGGCTGGCTGTCGGGCCAGGGGATGGTCATTCATGGCTTCGCCAGCGAGCGCGCCAGCCTGGAATCGGTCTTTCTCACCCTCACGGGAAGGAGCCTGCGCGAATGACCCTCACCGCCCTGATCGCCCTTGTCCGCAAGGATCTCAAGCTCTTCTTCCATGATCGGCGGTCCGTGATCATGAGTTTCGCCGCGCCGATCATCATCGCGTCCTTCTTCGGATTTCTCTTCCAGGGGGCCTCCGGCCAGGGCGGCCAGGCCCGTATTCCGGTGGCCGTGGTGGACCAGGACCAGACGGAACTCTCACGCAAACTGATCGCCCGGCTGGGGGAGGACAAACAGGTCCAGGTGGTGGCCCTGCCCTTGGACCGGGCGCTGGATCAAGTCCGCCGGGGAAAAACGACCGTGGCCCTCCGCATCCCAGCCGGTTTCAGTGAGGGTGCCACCCGCACGTTCTTCTCCGGCGGGAACAAGCCCGAGCTCTCGCTGGATTACGATCCGTCCCACGCCATGGAACTGGGGCTGGTCCGGGGCCTGCTCACGGAAGCGGCCATGTCCGTCGTGAGCGCCGAGATGTTCACGGGCCCGGCGGGACGGAAGAGCCTGGATGCCTCCCTGGATCAGCTTGAGCACTCGCGCCTTGCCGGAGGCGAACGCAGTGATCTGAAGCGCCTCCTGGAGAGTGCCCGGGCCTGGAACGCCCGTCAGGAGCAGCAGCCCGCGACCGCACGTCAGGGCGGGCTGAGCCTTCCTTACACCCTGAAGGAGGAGGCCCTCACCTCCAGGTCCGCCACGCCCTACAACAGCTACGCCCACTCCTTCGCCGGCATGGGTGTGCAGTTCATCCTCTTCATGGGCATCGAGGCGGGTATTTCCATTCTTGTCGCCCGGCGCTCCGGCCTGTGGAAGCGCCTTTGCGCGGCCCCCCTCTCCCGCCGGCTGCTTCTGGGTGGCCGCGCCCTCAGCGCTACGCTGATTTCCCTCATCATCCTGGGGGTGGTCTACGCCTTCGCCCGGCTGGTCTTCAATGTCCGCATCGAAGGCAGTGCGGCGGGTTTCCTGGGCGTCTGCCTGGCCTTCTCCCTCATGACCGCGAGCTTCGGCCTCCTCATCGCCTCCCTGGGCCGCACGCCGGAGGCCACTCGGGGCCTGGCCATCTTCGCCACCCTCATCCTGGTGATGCTGGGCGGAGCCTGGGTTCCAGCCTTCATCTTCCCCGCCTGGCTCCAGAAGCTGTCCCTGTTCATCCCGACCCGATGGGCCGTGGATGGACTGGATGCCATGACCTGGCGCGGGCTGGGATTCCAGGCAGCCCTGGCCCCCATCACCGTGCTGCTGGGATTCGCCCTCACCTTCGCGCTGATCACCCTGGCCCGCTTCCGCTGGGAGGTTGAAGGCTGACCGCGCCCTCAGGCTCCGGCGGCCTTCAGCCCGAGCACGAACTTCTGGATGCCGGCCAGGAGCATCTCGATGGCCATGGCCGTGAGTACCAGCCCCATCAGCCGCTCGAAGGCCAGGGTCACCTGCTCGCCCAGGAAGTCCGCGATCTTCTCGGCGAAGCCGAGGACCACCGCCGAGACGGCCATGGCCACCGCGAGGGCGCCGATCCACTCCCAGACCCGTCCCGGCTCGCGGGAGACCAGGAGCAGCACCGTGGCAATGGCCGAAGGGCCCGCGATGAAGGGGACGGCCAGAGGCACCAGGAAGGGCTCGCCGTGCACGCGGTAGCCCGAGCCACCATCCGGGTGCGGGAAGATCATCTTGAGGGCGATCAGGAAGAGGATCACGCCCCCGGCGATGCCCATGGAGGTGTCCGTGAGCTGCATGAGGGTCAGCACCCGCCTGCCGAAGAGCATGAAGAAGAGCAGGATGGCGGAGGCGAAGAGGACCTCCCGGATGATGATGCGCTGCCGCCGGGCGGGATCGACCTGCCGCAGCAAACCGATGAACATGGGGATGTTGCCCAGGGGGTCCGTGACCAGGACCAGCAGGACGACGGCGGAGACGAAGGAGGAGGAGGCCTCCATGCGCTAGGCCCGCCCCCGGACCTTCATCGCCCACCAGCGCAGCCCCACGAAGAGAAAGCGCCAATCCTTGAAGAACTCCGGGGGCTTGCCCTCGGCGGCATGCCCGGCGAACTGGAAGATCCATCCGACAAGGAAGAACCCCAACCCCACCTTCCAAAGCCCGTGCAGGAAGGGGGAAAGCAGCAGCAGGGCCACACCCAGGGCCACCGTGGGGATGCCCACGGTGTGGCAGGCCCGGTTGACCGGATGCCGGTGGCTCTGGGCGTACTCGGCGATCCAGTCCGCCATGGTCCGTCCGCCGAGGTTCACCGGGGCCTCACTTGATGTCCAGGTCGAAGGGCAGGCGGGCGTAGACGCCCTGGGGATCGTTGAGCGAGGAGAGCATCTCGAACTGGCGCTTGAGGTCGCCCACCAGCACATCCACGGGGCCGGCCTTCGCCAGCTTGTGGGGCTTGCCCTGGATGATCGAGCGGAGCAGCTCCTTGAAGGCATCGGGCTCCTGCTCGGGTCCGGCCACGTAGTAGTCGTTCTCCACCTTGGCCATCTTCGCGGCGTACTTCACGGCCGCGTCCAGGCCGCCGATCTCGTCGACCAGGCCCAGCTTCAAGGCTTCCTGGCCGGACCAGACCCGGCCCTGGGCGATCTCCTGCACGGTCTCCTTCTTCAGCTTCCGGCTGTCGGCCACCTTGGCGATGAACTGGTCGTAGATGTGATCCACGATCCCCTGGATGCGGGCAAGTTCGAAGTCCGTCTTGGGCCGGGTGAGCGTCATGGGGTTGGCCAGCTTCGCAGTCTGGACACTGTCCCAGGTGATGCCATGGTCATTGGCCAGCTGCTTCACGTTGGGAAGCATGCCGAACACGCCGATGGAACCGGTGATGGTGGCGGGCTCGGCGAAGATCCGGTCCCCGTAGGTGCTGATCCAGTAGCCACCGGAGGCCGCCAGGTGGCCCATGGACACCACGACCGGTTTCACCTTCTTGGTGAGGATGACCTCGCGCTGGATGAGCTCGGAGGCCGCGGCACTGCCCCCGGGGCTGTTCACCCGGAGCACCACCGCCTTGACCCGATCGTCCAGGCGGAGGCGCCGCAGTTCCTGGCTCAAGGCCTCCCCGCCGATCTGGTTGGGGCGGCCCTCGCCGTCCACGATCTCGCCTTCGGCTACCAGGACCACGATGCGGTTGCGGCCCTGCTTCGTCTCGGCGGGAATGCCAGCGTAGGTAGACAGGGCGATCTGGGGGAAGTCCCGGTCCTTGGGCTTCCGGCCCACCAGGGCCTTGAGGGCGTCCAGCACCTCGTCGTAGGGGGCGATCTTGTCCACCAGGCCCAGCTTCTTCGCGTCGTCGGCCTCCAGGATGCCCTTGTCGTCCGCGATGGCCTGAAGGGCCTCGGGAGTGGTCTTGCGATCCTTCGCGACACTGGCCTTCCAGTCCCCCCAGATATCGTCGAGCAGCTTCTGCACCTGCTCCCGGTTGGGATCGCTCATGCGGTCGAGGATGAAGGGCTCCACGGCGCTCTTGTACTTGCCCACCCGTGTGACCTGGACCTCCACGCCATACTTCTTGAAGGCCTCGCCGAAGAACATGGGCTCGCTGGCCAGGCCGTTGACCTCCAGGTTCCCGAAGGGGTTCATGTAGACCGTGCTGGCCCCGGCGGCCAGGTAGTACTCCCGCTTGCCCCAGCCCAGGTTGTAGGCGATGACCGGCTTCTTCGCCTTGAACCGCTGGATGGCCTCCCGCAGCTCCTTCAGCTGGGCGGGCCCGGCGGCCTGGAGGTTCCCGCTGAGGAACAGGCCCGCGATGCGGTCATCCGTGGCCGCCCTGTCGATGGCGTCGATGGCCGCGGGCAGCGCCTGGCTGTGGGCACCGCCCCCGCCCATGGCCTCGCTGAAGGCCTCGGCAGGCTCGGGATTGCGCTCCGCATCGGTGAGGCTGGTATCCAGGTCGAAGACCAGCACGGCCTTGGAAGGCACCGACGGTTTTCCGGATGAGCCGATGGCCGCCACCACGCCGATGAACAGAAGGAAGGCCACGCCTCCGGCCACGACCAGGGCCAGCAGGGCGGCAAAGAAGGTCTTGAAGAAGTCCTTCATGGAAGCTCCAGAGAGTCGATCCAGGATGGCACGAAAACCCGCTTCAGCGCCGGGGCCCCAGCCGCTCGGACAAGGACAGGAAGGCCTCGAGAATCCGTGGGACCTGGGCCATGGTACGGGCCTCCGTGGGCGCGCCATCGGGGCCGAGCTGCTGGTCCGCATGGGGCACGGTCAGGGTTTCCGGCAGGGCCAGGGCCCCCATGTTCGCCAGGGTGGCCCGCCAGGCCATCAGTCCCCGGGCTCCGCCGAAGGCCCCCGGGCTGGCCGCGCAGAGGAGGACCGGCAGCCCCGGCCAGGGGCTCGGCTTGAGGGTGCTCAGCCAGTCCACCGCATTCTTCAGGTGCCCGGGGATGCCCGCGTTGTACTCCGGAGAGACGAGCACCAGGCCCTGAGCCTCGTGAAGGGCCTGCTGGAGCGCCAGGGCCTCCGCCGGCGCCGGCAGGCCCTCCGCATAGAGGGGCATCGCCAGGGTGGAGCCCGAGAACCGGATGACCGAATGTCCCCTCGTCTCCAGCTCACGGGCCAGGTGTTCCAGGAGCCTCCCGTTCAAGGACTCCGGCCGCAGGCTGCCTCCCATCAGTGCCACCTTCATGGTTCCTCCCGTCATTTCCCCAGAGCTGGATTAATCTTGACTTGATCAGTAAACTTTTAACAGCCGAGGAGGAGATTGTGTCCAATTATCCCGAACACATGGTGGCCCCGATGCGCCAGGAACTGGTCGAGCAGGGCTTCCGCCAGCTTATGACGCCGGCCCAGGTGGACGAAGCCCTCCAGCAGCCCGGCACGATGCTCCTGGTGGTGAACAGTGTCTGCGGGTGCGCCGCGGCGGGAGCACGCCCGGGGGTCGTCGAGGCCCTCCACACCCATGGCCTGCGGTTCGACCAGCTCGCGACGGTCTTTGCCGGCATGGAGAAGGAGGCCACCGCCCAGGCCCGGGAATACTTCGAGGGCGCCATGCCCACCAGCCCCCAGGCCGCCATCCTCAAGGACGGCCAGCTCGTCCACCTGATGCAGCGCTCGGATTTCCTGGGCCGCAGCCCCGGGGAGATCGCCGGGCACCTGGCCGCCGCCTACCGCCAGGCCCTGGCCAGCGCCTGACCGCGGCTCCACGGCCTCCGCGGAGTCGGGTTACGCTGGATCGATGCCCAAGCCGCTCTCCCACTTCAAGGTCGTGGACCTCTCCTGCGTACTCGCCGGTCCCTTCTCCACCCAGCTCCTGGCAGACCTGGGCGCAGAGGTGCAGAAGCTCGAACCCCTGGAGGGAGACCCCACCCGCGGCTGGGGCCCCCCCTTCGAGGATGGCGACACCGGGGAGAGCGCCTACTTCCGCTGCGCGAACCGGGGCAAGCGGTCCCGCACCGTGGACCTGCATACCGAGGCCGGAAGGGCGCTGCTCTTCGACCTCCTGAAGGACGCCGATGTCCTGGTGGAGAACTTCCGCCAGGACTCCGCCGACCGGTTGGGCCTCACCTGGAAGCGCCTCCACGCCCGCTTTCCCAGGCTGGTGATGGCCTCGGTGCGGGGCTTCGCCTCGGATGTCTCGGCCTCGCGCCGGGCCGGCTACGACTTCATCATCCAGGCCGAGAGCGGCTGGATGGCCATCACCGGCGAACCCGGGGGGCGGCCCATGAAGGTGGGGGTGGCCCTGGTGGATGTCCTGGCGGGCCTCTACTGCGCCAACGGCCTCCAGGCCGCCCTGCTGCACCGGGAGCGCACCGGCGAGGCCCTGCACATCGAGGTGCCCCTCATGGAGGCCGCCCTCGCGGGCCTGGTGAACGTGGCCGCCGGCGCCCTCATGACCGGGCAGGCCCCCCAGCGGTACGGCAACGCCCATCCCCAGATCGTCCCCTACCAGTCCTTCCGTTGCCGCGACGGGGAGGTGGCCATCGGCGTGGGGAGTGATCGGCAGTTCGAGGTGCTGGCCCTTTGGCTGGATCTCGACCTGGAGGCCCGGCCTGAATGGAAGCGGAACCGGGGCCGGGTGAAGGACCGGGAGGAAGTGGTGGCCCTCATCGAGGCCCGGACGATGGCCAGTTCCGTGGAAGAAGTGCTGACCTTCTGCGAGGCCCACGCCATACCCGCCAGCCGCGTCCGGAGCGTGGACGAGGTGCTGTTCCGGAAGGGCGGCGAACTGCACAACCTGCTCCAGCCCCTGTATGAGGAGGCCACGGGCACCATGATCCCGACCCTGGCCACGCCCCTCCTCCTGAATGGCGAGCGGGCCTGCGCCGCCCTGCCGCCTCCCCGGTGGAAGCCGTGAGGCGCACGCCGCGCCTGGTCCCCATCGGCGCCCGCCAACCGGACGCCCGGGCCGCCGCCCGGCTGCGGCAGGCCTGGCCCTTCGTGGTGGGTCCGGCCCTGGCCGGCCGAACCCGGCTTCTGCGGGTGGAGCGGGAGGTTCTGGTCATGGGCTGCTGGGAACTGACCCGCATCGCCCCCCTGAGGGAGGCCACCGCAGCCGTCTGGCCCGAGATGCGCGAACGCATCCGCCGGGCCCTCGGCCTCACCCTGATGGGCCTCCAGGTGGTCCCCTGCGACCCGCCCGAAGAGACACCATCCGAGGCTCGGGACACGGATCCCCTGCGCGGTGCCCTCCGCCTCCTGGAGGCCCGGCGCCGCGAACGCCTCAGCCGCGGGCTGGAATCCGAGTGAAAGCTGGACGATCCGCCCTGGGTTCGGGTACAGTCGAACCTTCGTCGGGGCGTGGCTCAGCCTGGTAGAGCGCTCGGTTCGGGACCGAGAGGTCGGAGGTTCGAATCCTCTCGCCCCGACCAACAAAGAGGGGGTGCCGCGGCACCCCCTCTTTGTTGGTCGGAACCACCCGAGAGGATTCGAACCTCCGAGTGGGATCGTGGAGGCGCCACCTGATGTGGCGCCGGAACGAGACCGGCGGCTGGCGCAGCCAGACGCAGTTCGAATCCCACCCAGGTGGGTCGCCATCAAATACAGAGGACAGAGACCTCCGAGTGGGACCGCGGAGGCAGCGCGGGGCGCCGCCAGACGCGGTTCGAATCCAGCCCTGGCGGGTCGCCACCAAATACGGAGGACAGCGCGCCCCCGAGTGGGATCGGGAAGGCGCGACCCTCCGCCTGCCGTTCGCTCCTCGCGAAGTCGGAGCCTTTGTGGCGCCTGAGCGAGACCAGCGCTGGCAGAGTCAGGCGCAGTACCAATACCTGCACGCTCGGAACGATGCCGGAATCAAAGCGGCGACCGCACGAATCTCGACCGCATAAGTCAACATTCCCCTGCGCCCGATGCTCGATTCCAATCCGCGTCCCGGAACCGTTCCCCCCTGCCGCCCCGATGAGACCGACTCCCCCTTCGCGGCTACAATCGAAAGTTCCGCCCGCCGGGCGAGGAGCCCCCTCGATGACCGACGCCTGCACCGTCTTCACCACTTGCGGCAGCGAAGAGACCGCCTTGACGATCGCCGCAGCGCTGGTGGACCAGGCCTATGCCGCCTGCGTCAATATCCTTCCCAGCATCAAGAGCTACTACTACTTCAAAGGCGAGACCCACCTGGACGAGGAGGTCATGCTGATCATCAAGACCACTCAGGACCTCTTCCCCAAGGTCTCGGAGATCATCACGGATCTCCACACCTATGAAGTGCCTGAGATCCTGATGTTCCCCGTGATCGAGGGGTCCGAGCCCTTCCTCGACTGGATCCGCCAGAGCGTCCGACGCATGGCTTGAAGCCCGGTCCCGTCCTTCCGCCCAGGAGCGAAGCCATGGAACAGACCCTTTCACTCGAGTTCCTCCGCGTGGTGGAGCAGGCCGCCATCGCCTGCTCCTCCTCCATCGGCCACGGAAGGCGCAAGCATAGCGACAAGCTCGCTGTGGAGGCCATGCGCCACGCCATGGAAAGCGTACGCATGGATGGCACCATCGTCATCGGCGAAGGCGAGCGGGACGAGGCCCCCATGCTGTACATCGGGGAGAAGGTGGGCATGGGCCCGGACCTGGACGGGGACCATCCGGCCGTGGACATCGCCGTGGATCCCCTGGAGGGCACCAACCTCTGCGCCACCGGCGCACCCAATGCCATCGCCGTGCTGGCGGCTACCGAGAAGGGAGGCCTCCTCCATGCGCCCGACCTCTACATGGAGAAGCTCGTGGTGGGGCCCGCCAGCAAGGGGAAGGTGAACCTGGACGCGCCCGTCCAGGAGAACCTGGAGGCCATTGCGAAATCCCTGGATCGCCAGGTGGGCGAGATCACCGTGACCGTGCTGGACCGTCCGCGTCACGAGCAACTCATCGCCGACATCCGGAAGGCCGGGGCCCGGATCCAGCTCATCGGTGACGGCGATCTCAGTGCCGCCATCAGCGCCGCCGTCAGTGGAACCGGCATCCACGCGGTCATGGGCACCGGCGGGGCCCCCGAGGGGGTGCTCTCCGCCGCGGCCCTGAAGTGCCTCAACGGAGAGATCCAGGGCCGTCTCAAGGTGGATACCAACACCGCCAGCCGCGAGAAGGCCGAAGCCATGGGAGTGGACTTCGACCGGATCTATTCCACCGACGACCTCTGCCCTGGCAAGGAGATCGTCTTCGCCGCCTGCGGCGTGACCCACGGGAATCTCCTGCATGGCGTGCTCCACTTCGGCCACGGGGTCCGGACCCAGAGCCTGGTCCTCACCTACGGTTCCCGCCTGGTGCGCTTCATCGACACCGTCCACATGAAGGAAGGCGAGAAGGTGACGGTGCGTTTCTAGGATCCTCATGGAGCCTCGGACCCACCCCCAGGACCAGTTCGCGGCCAGCGCCGGAGACTACGTGGCCAGTCCCCTCCACGCCGAGGGTCCCGATCTGGCTGCCCTGGCGGAATGGGCCGCGCCCGTCCGGGGTGAGCGGGCCCTCGACGTCGCCACCGGCGGGGGCCATGTGGCCCTGGCCCTGGCCGCCCTCGGGGCCGATGTGGTCGCCACGGACCTGACCCCCGAGATGCTGGCCGCCGCCGAGCGCCACCTGCGGGGCAAGGGTTTCACTGACGTGCGCTTCCAGTTGGCCGATGCCCAGGCCCTGCCTTTCCCGGCGGCCAGCTTTGACCTCGTCACCTGCCGGATCGCCGCCCACCACTTTCCGGCTCTCGCGGCCTTCGTGGCGGAGGCCCGGCGGGTAATAAGGCCCGGCGGCCGGCTCCTGCTGGAGGACAGCATCGTCCCCCCGGGACCGGCCGGAGACTTCCTCAACGCCCTGGAGGCCCTGCGGGATCCCTCTCACGTCCGGTCGCTGACCCTGGACGGGTGGTGGTCCCTCCTGCTGGAAGGCGGGTTCGACGTCTCCCGCGTGGCGACCTTCGACAAGCGGCACGATCTGGATGAATGGATGAACCGCATGCGGACCCCGGAGCCGGCCCGCGCAGAGATCCGCCAGCGCCTCCGGGCGGCCGGCCCAAGCCTTCGGCGGGCCTTCGCCCTGGAGTACGACGGAGAAAACCCTCTGGCCTACCGTGATCTCAAGGCCCTTTTCCTCGCCCCGGCACCGCAATGAGCGTTCCCGAATCCCTCCGCACCCGCCTCATGCGCTGGGGCTTCAACTGGTGGCCCTGCTACCGGGGAACGGGAGCGAAGGTGACCTTCATCGCGGCGGATTGGCGTGAGGTCCGCGTCCGCCTGCCTCTCTCCTGGCGTACCCGCAACTACGTGGGCACCATCTTCGGTGGCAGCCTCTACGCGGCGGTGGACCCTTTTTTCATGATCATGCTCATGAAGAACCTGGGGGCGGACTACGTCGTCTGGGACAAAGCCGCCTCCGTGCGCTTCCGACGCCCGGGCCGGGGCACCCTCACGGCCACCTTCCGGCTCGACGAGGCCGAGTTCATTGAGATCCGCGACCTGCTGCGCGACCTTCCGAAGGCGGACCGCACCTACACCGTGGAACTCGTCGATCGCGCGGGCCTGGTGCATGCCGTGGTCGAGAAGGTGGTCCATGTGGCAAGGCGGGAGCACCCGGACGCCGCCCTCCCCCCTCGGCCGGCCTGAGGGTGGGTCAGATAACCACTTGCTCTAGAACGATTTTAATTCCCGGGGTTTTCCCTGCTAGGCTTTACCCCTCATCTTACGAGGTCCAACCCATGGCATCTCCCCTCCGCACTTCCCTGTGGCTCACCCTGGGCCTGACCGCCCTCGGCCTGGTGGCCCAGGCTCCCGCCGCTCACGGCATTGATCCCGCCAACCTCGACACTTCGGTGAAGCCCTGCGATGACTTCTACCGCTTCGCCAACGGTGGCTGGCTCAAGGCCCACGCCCTGCCCGCGGACAAATCCATCTACGGTTCGTTCGCCGAGGTCAGCGACCATAACCGCGACATCCTGAAGCAGATCCTGGACGAGGCCAGCGCCAGGCACACCTGGCCCAAGGGCAGCGTCGAACAGAAGGTGGGCGACTTCTTCACCAGCGGCATGGGCGAAGCGGCCATCGAGAAGCGCGGGACCGCGCCCCTCAAGCCCATCCTCGCCACCATCGACGGACTGAAGGACTCGAAGCACCTGGCCGTCACGCTGGCCAAGCTGCACAGCGAGGGTCTGCCCGGCGGGTTCGGCTTCTTCGTCATGCAGGACGCCAAGGAGAGCACCCGCTACATGGGCGCCCTGAACCAGGGTGGCCTGGGCCTGCCTGACCGCGACTACTACCTGAACGACGACGCCCGGACGAAGGACATCCGCGCCAAGTATGAGCTCCACGTCGCGAAGATGTTCGAGCTGGCCGGTGATCCCGCCGGCGTGGCCCAGGCCCGTGCCCGGGTCGTGCTGGACCTGGAGACCCGCATGGCCAAGGCGGCCTGGACCCGGGTGGAACTGCGGAACCCCCAGAAGACCTACAACAAGCGCACCCTGGTCCAGCTCGAGCAGGAGGCGCCGGGCTTCGACTGGGCCGCCTACTTCAGGACCCGCGGCGCCAAGATCGAGGAGTTGAACGTCCGCCAGCCCTCGTACGCCGCGGCCTTCGCCAAGTTCGCTGCCGAGACCCCCGCCCCCCAGTGGCGCGCCTACCTGCGCTGGCACGCCCTCCGGGCCACGGCGGACCTGCTCCCCAAGGCCTTCGAGAACGAGGACTTCGCCTTCTACGGCAAGGTGCTGAACGGGACGCCCGAGCAGGAGGCCCGCTGGAAGCGGGTGGAGGCCATGGAGAACGGCTCCATCGGCGAGGCCCTGGGCCAGCTGTACGTGAAGAAGGCCTTCCCGCCTGAATCCAAGAAGCGGATGCTCGAGCTGGTCGCGAACCTCCGGGCCGCCCTGCACGAACGGATCCAGGGGCTGGACTGGATGGGCGAAGAAACCAAGAAGCAGGCCCTCCGCAAGCTGGACGCCTTCGGCGTGAAGATCGGCTACCCCGACAAGTGGAAGACCTACCCCTTCGGGGTGAAGCGCGACGACTACTTCGGCAATGTCCGCCGCGCTTCCGCCTACCGAGTGAAGGACAACCTCGCCAAGCTGGGCAAGCCCATCGACCGCACGGAATGGGGCATGACCCCGCCCACCGTCAACGCCTACTACAGCCCCACCATGAACGAGATCGTCTTTCCCGCCGGCATCCTGCAGCCGCCCTTCTTCGATGCCAAGGCCGACGATGCCGTGAACTACGGCGCCATCGGCTGGGTGATCGGCCACGAGATGACGCATGGCTTCGACGATTCGGGCAGCCAGTTCGACGCGGACGGCAACCTCAAGAACTGGTGGACCGATGCGGACCGCAAGGCCTACCAGGCCCGCACGGACCTGATGGTACGGCAGTACGAGGCCTACGAGCCCCTCAAGGGCGAGCACGTGAACGGGAAGCTCACCCTCGGCGAGAACATCGCGGACCTGGGCGGCATGAAGATCGCCTACGCCGCCTTCAAGAAGAGCCTGCAAGGCAAGCCCGAACCCCCGAAGATCGACGGGTTCACCGCCGAGCAGCGCTTCTTCCTGGGGGCCGCCACCGTCTGGCGCAACCACATCCGCGATGCGGCGTTGTCCGTGCGCCTGAAGACCGATCCCCACAGCCCTGGGGTCCAGCGCGTCATCGGTCCCATGAGCGACCTGCCGGAGTTCTTCCAGGCCTGGGCCTGCGGCGACGGCGGCGCCATGAAGCGCGACGAGAAGGTACGGCCCGCCATCTGGTAGGGCTCGACGACCACCCCCGAGACGAGCCCGGAGTCATCCTCGCGGGCTCGTCCCATTTCCTGGAAGTCCCATGAACGTGCATCGCATCCTCCTCTCCCTGGCCCTGGCCGCGCCCCTGGCGATCCAATCCCCGGCCGCACCACCCGTCGCGGCCCCCCACCCCATCCTCGGCGTGGATCCGTCCTACATCGATCCAGCCGCCTCTCCCTGCAGGGATTTCTACGCCTATGCCGATGGGGCCTTCGACAAGGTCCCCATCCCCGGCGAGTACGCCTCGTACGGCGTGAACCAGGAGATCGACGAGCGCAACTTCGCCATCCTGAAGGGCATCCTCGAATCATCCGCCCGGACCGGCGGAACCAAGGGCAGCATCGCCCAGCGGGTGGGGGACTTCTATGCCTCCGGCATGGACGAAGCCCTCATCGAGAAGGAGGGGCTCAAGCCCCTCGCCCCTCTCTTCGCGGCCATCGAGGCCATCAAGACGCCGGCCGCCCTCGTGGCCGAGATGGGTCGGCTCCACACCCAGGGCGTGCATGCGGGCTTCGGCTTCGGCGTGCAGGTGGACGACAAGGACAGCAGCGCCATGATCGCCAGCTTCTGGCAGGGGGGCCTCGGACTGCCCGAGCGGGACTACTACCTGCGCCCCGGCAAGGAAGCCGAGGCGATCCGCCAGGCCTACGTGGCCCACATGACCCGCATGTTCGAACTGGCCGGGGATGCCCCGGCCTCGGCCCGATCCCAGGCCGACACGGTGATGGCCCTGGAGACGAAGCTGGCCCAGGCCTCCCGCACCCTGGTCGACCTGAGGGACCCCCAGGCCAACTACCATAAGGTGGCCCGGAAGGACCTGGCAGCGCTGGCTCCCGGTCTCGACTGGAACACCTACTTCGCCACCGTGGCGCTGCCGGCCAGCGAGACCAGCGTGCTGGTGGGACAGCCGGAGTTCTACAAGGCCCTCGGCGCGATGCTGGGCTCCGAGCCCATGGAATCCTGGCGCACCTACCTGCGCTGGCACGTCCTGCGCACCGCCGCACCCTTCCTCGGCTCGGCCTTCGTGGGCGAGAACTTCGCCTTCTACGGCCGTACCCTCTCGGGCGCCACGGAGCTGCGCCCCCGCTGGAAGCGGGTCCTCTCCGCCGCGGACCGCGCCCTGGGCGAAGACCTGGGCCAGCTCTACGTGAAGACCGCCTTCAGTCCCGCCGCCAAGGCCCGCGCCCTGGAGATGGTCCATTTCCACAAGGAAGCAATGCGCGCCCGGATCCTCGCCGCAGACTGGATGGGCGAGGCGACCAAGCAGCAGGCCCTCCGGAAGCTGGACACCATGCGCGCCAAGGTGGGCTATCCCGACCGCTGGCGGGACTACAGCGCCCTCGAGATCTCCCGCCGTCCCTTCGTCCTGAACGTGGAGGCCGCGGCGGCCTTCGAGTTCCGCCGCCGGATGGCCAAGCTCGGGAAGCCCGTGGACCGCGAGGAGTGGCACATGACTCCCCAGACCAACAACGCCTACTACGAGCCTAGCCTCAACGAGATGTGCTTCCCCGCGGGCATCCTGCAGCCCCCCTTCTTCGACGAGAAGGCCGATGACGCATCCAACTACGGCGCCCTGGCCTCCACCATCGGCCACGAGCTGACCCACGGCTTCGACGACCAGGGCCGCCAGTACGACTGGCAGGGCAACCTCAAGGACTGGTGGACCGCAGACGACGCCAAGCGCTTCGAGGCCCGGGCGGACCACATCGTGAAGCAGTACGACGCCTTCGAAGTGCTGCCCGGTCTGCATATCAATGGCAAGCAGACCCTCGGCGAGAATATCGCCGACATCGGCGGGCTCCGCGTCTCCTACGAGGCCTTCAAGCTGGCGACGAAGGGCAAGGAGCTCAAGCCGGTCGATGGCTTCACGCCCGACCAGCGGTTCTTCATCGCCTTCGCCCAGGGCTGGCGCACCAACCAGCGACCCCAGGCCCTCCGCCTGGGCGTCACCACGGATGTCCACTCCCCCGTGCGCTGGCGCGTGATCGGCCCCGTGGCCGACTTCCCGGAATTCCGGAAGGCCTTCGGCTGCGAGGCCGCTCCCGCGACCCAGGCCCGCACCGCCATCTGGTAGTCCAGACGAGGCATCTGTGACCAAAGGCCGCCCCGATTCCGGGGCGGCCTTTTCTACACTGGGTGCAGGCCGTCCGTCCTTCTCAAGGGAGCTCCATGCGCATCCGTCCCCTCCTCCTCCTGGCCACCTTGCTCGCTGCGGGCGCAACCCTGGAGGCCTGCACCAATCTTCTGATCACCAAGGGCGCGAGCCGGGACGGCTCGACCATGCTCACCTACGCCGCCGATAGCCACACACTCTACGGCGAGCTCTACTTCAAGCGCGGCGGCCACCACCTGCCTACCGAAATGCGCGACATCATCGAGTGGGACACCGGCACGTTCCTGGGCCGCATCCCCGAGGCGCCGGTGACCTATACCCGGGTCGGCAACATGAACGAGCACCAGCTCGCCATCGCGGAGACCACCTTCGGCGGGCGGAAGGAACTGCAGGTTCCCAGCGGCATCGTGGATTACGGCAGCCTCATCTACATCGCCCTGGAGCGGGCGAAGACCGCCCGGGAGGCCATCGAGGTGATGACGACCCTCGCGGAGACCTATGGCTACGCCTCCGAGGGCGAGAGCTTCTCCATCGCGGACCCCAACGAGGCCTGGATCCTGGAGATGATCGGCCGGGGCAAGGGCCAGAAGGGCGCCCTCTGGGTGGCCTACCGGCTGCCCGACGGCACCATCAGCGCCCACGCCAACCAGTCCCGCATCCGCCAGTTCCCGCTCAATGATCCGAAGAACGCCCTGTACAGCAAGGACCTCATCCCCTTCGCCCGCCAGCACGGCTGGTTCAAGGGGGACGACAAGGACTTCAGCTTCGCGGACACCTACGCGCCCCTCACCTTCGGCGCCCTCCGCTTCTGCGAGGCCCGGGTCTGGAGCCTCTTCCGGCGGGCGGCCCCCAGCCAGGACCTCCCCATCGACTACGTGAAGGCCGCGAAGGGCGCCAAGCCCCTGCCCCTCTGCATCAGGCCCGACCACAAGCTGGACGTGCGGGACGCCATGGAACTCATGCGCGACCACTTCGAGGGCACCGAGTTCGACATGACGAAGGATGTGGGCGCCGGCCCCTTCGCCTCGCCCTACCGCTGGCGGCCCATGACCTGGAAGATCGACGGCCAGGAGTACCTGCACGAACGGGCCATCAGCACCCAGCAGACGGGCTTCTCCTTCGTGGCCCAGTCCCGCGCCTGGCTGCCGGATCCCGTGGGAGGCGTGCTCTGGTTCGGCGTGGACGACACCTACACCACCTGCTACGTGCCCATCTCCTGCGGCGTCCAGGCCCCGCCCCACGCCTTCGCCGAGGGCACCGGGAACTTCAACGCGTTCAGCTGGGACAGCGCCTTCTGGACCTTCAACTTCGTGAGCAACTACACCTACACCCGCTGGAGCGACATGATCCAGGACGTCCAGAAGGTGCAGCGCGAATTCGAAGGACGCTTCACCGCCGAGCAGGCCGACGTGGACCGCCAGGCCCTGACCCTCTTCAAGGAGGAGCCCGGCCTCGCGAAGGACTTCCTGACGAAGCGGGCCGCGGATGCCACCGCCGAGGTGGTGGCCCGCTGGCAGAAGCTGGGCCAGTTCCTCATCTGGAAGTACCTCGACGGCAACGTGCGCGACGAGAAGGGGAAGGTCACCTTCCCGCGCTATCCCGATGCCTGGTACCGCCGCATCGTGAAGGATCACGGCGACGTCATCCAGATGAAGAAGGTGGAGGGGCTGGCGCCGGACGAGGAATAGGGTTCCAATCGTTGCATGGGGCCCAACTCCTTCGATTTTGTCGCGGGCATCTGGGGATCTCCTCCTCCTCTGGAGCTCGGGGCCTTCCGCAGGCAGAACAGCCTCCTGATTCTGCTCAGCCTATGGGTGCTGCTCTGCCTGCTCGGAATCCATCTGGTGTTCCGCCCCATCCTGGGGGCCCTGGCGGCCCCCATCGCGCTGGCCCTCGGTATCCGCTTCCTCCTCCTCCTCGGGGAGCTGCTGCTCATGTCTGGCCAGGCGTGGATACGGCCCAGCACCTTCGCCAGAACCACCGTGGCCGTGCATCTCCTGTTCGCGTTCATCCTCGCCCGGATCAATTCGGGGCAGGAGAGCCACTACGTGGTCCTCCTCGTCATCCCGGTTCTCGCGTCCGCCTTCTGGTTGTCCCTGCCCGGGATGGCCGCCACGGTCCTGGCCGCCAGCGCGCTCACGCTCTTCCAGGTCTGGACCCCGGTCGGTCCGGCGGGAGGGGTGCTCATCGAGTACTTCGAGGCCACCACGGTGGCGCTCATCTTCCTCCTGTTCGCCATCATCGTCCGCCTCCTCGTGGTCCAGCAATGGCATCAGGAAGCCGAGGTCCGCGCCGGCATGGAGGAACTGGCCCGGACCCGGGATCGGCTCGTCCAGGAAGAGAAACTCGCAGCAATCGGCCGGCTCTCGGGGGCCATCGCCCACGAGATCC
>Ga0208789_1001060_pt1 | contig 17877 bp, 14 predicted proteins | sample Methanotroph_Enr_FD_187368 | JGI IMG/M metagenome (GOLD analysis project Ga0208789, IMG submission 187368) | Enriched soil microbial communities from Old Woman Creek wetland in Ohio, USA - Methanotroph_Enrichment_5 (SPAdes) (version 2) | ecosystem: Environmental > Terrestrial > Soil > Wetlands...
CCGCATCTGCGGGGCGCTGACCTGGGGCGGCTGATGGGACTCGAACCCACGACACCTGGAATCACAATCCAGTACTCTAACCAACTGAGCTACAGCCGCCGTTGGATCATCCAGACTATCCTGGAAGGTCCTGGCTGGCCAGCGGGAACCTTCCGGAGGCTCCGGCCACGCTAGAGCATGCCGGTGACCCCGGCGCTTGCGAGGTTGTCCATGAAGCGTCATGTGAAACAGGTCCTCGGTCTCTCGGCCTTCGCGGCCGGGTGCATGGCCCTCGGGATGGGGCTCAGCTACGGGTGGCAGGCCCGGGCCCAGGAGGAGAAACCCGTGACGGTCGACGCCCGGGGGCTCGACCGGATGCCTCCCATCGCGGAGGTGGCCGAGAAGCTGAACCCCACGGTGGTGGCCATCACGAACACCAGCTTCGTCCGGCAGCGCCAGGGCGTGAACCCCTTCGGCGGCGGCGGGGACGACTTCTTCGACTTCTTCTTCGGCCCCGGCGGGCAGGGCCATCCTCGGGTCCCCCGGGGCGGGGACAACGAACAGCGGGCCGTGTCCGGCGGATCGGGCGTGATCGTCTCCCCGGATGGCGAGATCCTCACCAACTACCATGTCATCGCCAGCATGGGTGAACCCGACAACTCGCTGGAGGTGAAGACCGCCGACGGCCGCACCTTCAAGGCCACGGTGCTGGGCAAGGACAAGGAGCTGGATGTCGCCCTCGTCAAGATCGATGCGGCCCACCTGCCCTTCGCCAAGCTGGGCGACTCGGATTCCCTCAAGATCGGCGAGTGGGTGGTGGCCATCGGCAACCCCCTGGGCCTGGAGCACACGGTCACCCAGGGGATCATCAGCGCCAAGGGGCGCAAGCTGGACTCGGGCGTGAGCTCCTTCCTCCAGACGGACGCGGCCATCAACCGGGGCAATTCCGGCGGACCGCTGCTCAACTTGAGGGGCGAGGTGGTGGGCATCAACACGGCCATCAACCCGGCCGGGCAGAACATCGGCTTCGCCGTGCCCATCAGCATGGTGAACCGCATCCTGAAGGATCTCCGCACCGGCAAGACCGTGAGCCGGGGCTATCTGGGCGTCACTCCCCAGGAGCTGGACTCGGTGTTCCAGGAGGCCCTGGGCGTGAAGCAGGGCGTCCTCGTGGGCTCCGTGCAGCGGAACCAGCCCGCCGACAAGGCGGGGATCCAGCACCAGGACGTCATCATCAGCGTGGACGGGCAGTCCGTGAAGAGCCCCGATGACCTGGTGTCGATCATCGCCAGCCGCAGGGCCGGGGACACGGTCAAGCTCGGTGTCATCCGGAAGGGGAAGGCCATGACCTTCACCGTCACCCTGGGTGACCGGAAGGCCATCGAGAGCCAGCAGGGCGGCGATTCCGGCAACGGCCCGGAGGACGAATCCGGCTCCTCCCAGCAGGGACCGGGGAGCTTCAGCCTCCAGAAGACCTACGGCTTCAACGTGGGCGGCCTGGATCCCGTGAACCGCCACCAGTTCGGCATCGCCGAGGACCGGAAGGGCGTGGTGGTCACCTCCGTGGATCCCCGTTCGCCGGCGGCGGACCGGGGCCTGCAGGTGGGCATGATCATCACCGAGGCCAGTGGCCAGCCCGTGGCCAGCGTGCAGGACTTCACGGCGGCCGCGAGGAAGGCGACCGGCAAGCCCCTGCTGCTCTACATCCAGGCCCCCCAGGGCAGCCAGCGGATCACCCTCGCCATCCCGCCCCGCTGACCGTCCGGCACGACCCCACCCCGGAGCCCCGTCCATGGCGGGGCTCCTTTCATTCGGGTTAGACTGGTAGGCTCACCCCCGTCTAAGGACGTACCCATGGGCCAGCGTCTCCTCCTCGTGGACAGCGACCGGAGCTTCCTGAAGGAGCATCAGGTCAGCCTGGAGGCCGCCTTCGACCTGGAGGTCTCCGCCTCCCCCGATGGCGTGGTCACCCGTCTCGAACACGGCGGCTTCGCCGCGGTGCTCATCTGCGTGGAGGTGGCCGAGAACAAGGGCTACGCCCTCTGCTCCACCATCCGGAAGAGTCCGAAGCTGGCCGCCCTGAAGGTGGCGCTCATCAGCGCCAAGGCCACCGAGGAGGAGTACCGGCGGCACCAGAGCCTGAAGGGCCGCGCCGACCTCTACCTGCACAAGCCGATCGCCCCCAGCGCCCTCGTGGCCGCCATGACCCCCCTGGTGCCCGGCCGCACCCTCGACCCCGACAACCCCCTCGGGGAGCTGGTGGACACCGAGCTGGGCGACGACTGGCTGGACGGATTGAAGAGCGCCCTGGACGAACCCCCCCCGGCCCGGCCGGCGCCTCCCTCCCCCGCCGCGACCGTCGCCTTCCAGATCCGGCCGGAGCCCTCCCCTTCCGCCGTGACGCGGAACCTCGACGCCAAGGCCACGGCTCCGCCTGACACCTCCCGTGCCCGCCTGCTGGAAGAGCAGGTCGCCGCCCTCCACGAGGAGCTGCATGCCAAGGACCAGAAGCTCCAGGCCACCGCGGCCGAGCTGCAGCAGCTCCAGCGCCAGCTCAGCTCCGTCACCCTGAACCTGGACGAGCTGGACCGCCGCAGCCAGGAGGCCGAGGTCCTGAAGCAGAAGCTGGCGGAGGCCGAGGCTTCCCTGCGGCGCCTGGAGGAGAGCGGCTCCCGCGAGAGCGAGAGCGCCGAGGCCCTGAAGGCCCAGCTGAAGGAGGCCCTCACGGAGCGCACCGACCTGCTCCACCAGGTGGAGGCCCTCAACCTCCAGCTCAGCGAGAAGACCCAGCGCACCATCGAGCTGCTGAAGGAGCGGGACCGTCTCCAGCACCAGGCCCTCGAACTGGAGACCACCCTGGGGACCCGTAGCGAAGCCCTCGCCGCGTCCGAGGAGGCCCAGTCCCACCTGAACGCCAGCCTCGAAGGGCTGGTGGGCAAGCACGCACATCTGGAGGGGGCCCACCAGGCCGTCCTCCTGGAAGTGACCTCCCAGAAGGAAAGGGCCCACACCCTGCAGCTGGAGCTGGCGGGGCTGGAGGCCACCATGCGCGGCCAGGGGCGCGACCTGGCGGAGATCAGCGAGAAGCTCCGGCAGGCCGAGGACACGAACCTGGGGCTCCAGAACGACCTGGCCGACCGGGAGCGTCGGCTGGAGATCCAGGACAAAGCGGTCCTCCGCCTGGAGGAGGAGACCCGAAAGCTCGCGGAGCAGGCCACCGAGCTGCAGCAGCGGCTCGACGAGACCGTCATCCAGCACGAGGGCGAGCGGCTGGAGCTCATGAACGGGCTGGACCAGAAGGAGGCGGAGCTGGGACGCATGGCCCAGGCGCTCATGGCCCAGCAGGAGTCCCAGGCCGCCGTCGAGGGGGAGCGACAGGACCTCCGGTCCCGCCTGACCCAGATCGAAAGCCTCCTGGACGAGGCCGCGGACCGGCTCCGGCGGGGTTCGGACCTCGCCCGGCCCTAGGGCCCCGCCATGCACCTGGCCGCGGCCATCCTCTGCGCCGCCCTCCTCCTGGTCAGTGCCTTCTTCGTCATGGCCGAGTTCGCCGCCGTGCGGGTGCGCTCCACCCAGCTGGAGGCCCTGGCCCGCACCGATCCCCGGGCCTCGCTGGCCTTGGAGGTCCACCGGGACCTGGGTCACCACCTCTCCGCCATCCAGGCCGGCATCGTGCTCTGCGCCCTGGCCCTGGGGGCCGTGGGCGAGGATCTTTTCAGCAGCCTCTTCCAGGGGCTCTTCGGCCGCTTCCCCTGGCACCACCTCGTGCTGCCCATCAGCTCGGGCCTGGCGCTGCTGGTGATGACCACCCTGGATGTCGTCCTGGCCGAGCTGGTCCCTCGCAGCATCGCCATCGGCGCGGCCACGCCCTGGGCACTGCGCACGGCGGGCCCCCTCCTGGCCTGGTCCCGGCTGGTGCGCCCCCTCACCTGGATCCTGACCCGCCTCAGCCGGCTGGTGCTGCGCCTCTTCGGCCTGAAGCCGGGCCCCACCGAGGACCTCCTGCCCTCCGAAGAGGAGTTCAAGCGGATGCTGGAGCAGAGCCAGGCCCAGGGCCACCTGGAGCTGCGCCGCAAGGAGCTCATCGAGAACCTCTTCGACTTCAGCCGCCGCACCGTGAAGGAGATCGCCGTGCCCCGGGCCCGGGTGGTGTGCTTCGATCTGCAGCGCAGCCTGGCGGAGAACCTGGCCCTGGCCCGCAGCACGCCCCACACCCGGATCCCCCTCGTGGACGGGGATCTGGACCGGGTGCTGGGCGTCGTCCACCTCAAGGAGCTGCTCTGGGCCCTCCGCGACAAGAAGGGCGATCCCGACCTCCGCGCCTTCGCCCGCCCCGCCTTCTTCGTGCCCGAGATGAAGCCCATCCAGGGCCTCCTGCTGGAGTTCCAGCAGCGCAAACAGCACCTGGCCCTCATGGTGAACGAACATGGCGGCGTGGACGGCCTCGTCACCCTCGAGGACATCCTGGAGGAGCTGGTCGGCGAGATCCAGGACGAGTTCGACCGCGAGGCCATCCAGCTCAAGCGCACCCGCGGCGGCGGCTGGCTGGCCCAGGGCAACGTCCTGCTGGAGCAGCTCCAGGACCACCTGCACCTGGACCTTCAGGCCGAGGAGGGCTCCGTGAGCCTGGGCGGCTACCTCCAGGAGCAGTTGGGCCGGGTCCTCCACCCCGGCGACGAGCTGCGCATCCAGGGCTGGCACATCCGCGTGCTGTCCATGCGCGGTCTGGCTCCCGGCCAGTTCCTGCTGCGGCCTCTGCCCCCGGACACCGACGATGATGCGACCCCTTGAGGGCTTCCTCCTGGCCGCGGGCCTGGGCACGCGCATGGGCGCCCTGAGCGTCTGCCTGCCCAAGCCCGCCTGGACCCTGCGCGGCCGATCCCTTCTCCAGTGGGGCGCGGAGGCTCTCCGCGGGGCCGGCACCGGCTCCATCGGCTGCAACGCCCACCTCCATCCGGAGCGCCTGCGGGCCGTGGCCGAGGGCCTCGAGGTCTTCGACGAGCCGACGCTCCTGGGAAGTGCGGGGGGCCTGCTGCACGCCCGGGGCCGGGTGGCGGCCGAGCTGCTGGTGTGGAACGCCGATATCTGGGCCGACGCCGTGCCCTTCGACCGGCTGCGGGCGGCCCACCGCGCCCGGGCCCGGGCGGAGGCCGCCCTCGTCACCTGGCTGCTGGTCCCCCACCCCGGCGGCCCCTGGAACCCCGTGTGGATGGACGCGGGGGACCGCATCCTGCCCAAGGGCGTGACGGGTCCGAGGGGCCCCTTCCACTTCACCGGCGCGGCGGCCTGGTCGCCCCAGGCCCTGGCCCTCCTGCCGGAGGGGCCCAGCGAAATGGACACCCTGCGCCCCCGCCTGGACCCGCACCTCGGCGTGGTGGTCGAACCCTTCCCCTGGCGGGAGATCGGCACCCCCGAGGCCCTGCTCCAGGCTGCCGCCGAGCTGGCCCCGGACCAGGAGGGCCGCCTGCCCGGCTGCTACGTCCACCCCACCGCCACTTCCGCCGGCCGCCTCGCCCGGTGCGTCCTCGGCCCCGGCGCCGCCCCCCCGCCCTCGATCACCGACGCCGACGCCCTCTGGTTCGAGGGAAACGGCAATCAGGTGCGCCTGGGGCTCTGAAAGACGCCGGTCGCGGAAGGCACGGAGGATCGCGGAGGACGCGGAAGAAAGCCATCCTCCATGCTGTGTCTTCCGCGCCGGGTTCCGCGCCCTCCGGGATCCGCAGGCACTGTTCCTCCTTCGGGAAGGGAGTACCCTGGTCGGATGGACCCCCGTCTCGCACGCGCGCTGGAGCGCTGGAACCTGAAGGCCCCCCGCCCGCTGGCGGGGGACGTGGGCGCGCGACAGTACGTGCGGGTGGACCATCCCCAGGTGGGTACGGCCCTGGTGGTGCTGCACCCCCTGGACACGCCGGGGAAGCCCGACGACAGCTACTTCGAGTTCCGGGCCCTGCAGGCCTTCCTGGATCCTGTGATCCACGTGCCCACCATCCTCCAGTACCACGACGAGGACCGCTGCCTGCTGGTGGAGGATCTGGGCGACACCACCCTGGAGACGCGGCTCATCGAGCATCCCGAGGAGGAGGTGCACTGGGCCGAGCAGGCAGGCTGGATGCTGGCCACGCTGGCCGGGCCCCTCACCCTGGGCGCCCCGCACCAGGTCTTCTTCATGGACCGGGCCTTCGACCGGGACAAGTTCGCCTTCGAGTGGGACTACTGCCGCACGAACTTCTTCCAGGACTTCCTGGAGAAGGAGCCCCCCCGCTGGCTGGACCGCCTCATGGAGGAGATCCACGCCAGCCTGGAGACCCGGGCCCGCTTCTTCGCCCACCGCGACTTTCACGTGCGCAACCTCATGGTCCACGGCGGCCGCCTGGTGGCCCTGGACTTCCAGGACGCCCGCCGGGGCGCCGCCACCTACGACCTGGCCAGCATCCGCTTCGACGGCTACTGGGACTGGTCCCGGGAAGCCGGGCGCCAGCTCATCGCCCCCCTCCAGGACGAGCTGGGCTGGAGCAACGAGGCCCTGGGCGAGGAGCTGAACCTCAGCGGCATCCAGCGGAACCTCAAGGCCCTGGGGACCTTCGGCCACCAGCTGGTGCACCGCCACAAGGCCCACTTCGCCCAGGCCATCCCTCGCACCCTGCGCCACCTGCGCGGCCACTTCCAGCGCATGAACCACCGCGACGGCGTCCTCGCCTGCGAGCACTTCCTGCGGCTGGCCGAGGACCGGCTGCTGAAGGGGTAGGGCTGTTCAGCCTGGACGTCGGCGGCGCAGTCCAACGGACCCGGGCGGCCGCTCCGTGGACACCAGAGCCGGGGAGGGCCATCATCGGGGGCGAACAAACCCTTGATAAGCCGTCATCCACCGTGATGAAGGCTGCCCATGCATCTCGTCCAGGGGCCGGCGGGGGTTCCTGTGAAAGCCACGGGTCCTCTTCCTCCCCGGTCCCCGTCCCTTCAAGGTGGGTCGTCTAATTGAGAGTTAGGCCTCGTCGGAGTCGCAAATGAACTCTACTCTTATTGCAATATTTGCAATCCTAGCAGCGACTATTTACACGCGTTTAATTGCTCACTCTCACCCTGATAAGCTATGGGATTGGCTCAACACCTTAGTGGGATCGTTCCTATCATTTTCTCTCGCCATCATTGGCGGTTTGTGGCTTTACCACAAACAGAATTTGCTCGCCTCAGAAGGATCTAAGTCTGAGTTGAAAGCTATTCTTGCTTCTGAGCTTTCAGATATCTATCGAACACTTACTGAATCCGAACTCATGCCAGTTGTTTTTCCCAATAAGACATATTCAGTGTTGGTAACCTTTATTCAACCTCTCGCTGTTGAAAAGGCGGCTCAAAGTTCCCTTTTCTCACCTCTGGATACTGAAAATCTCCTCCATTTCGCCCAGAAGACTCGAATGTTCCAACTCAAAATTGATCATTTTCTTGGCTTATTAAGGGCAGGGGCCAAAGAAGAACACGTTTCTCATGCAATACGAAACATCGAAGAAACACGCTCAGCCCTGTTAGCCAACATTCGTCAGCTGTCAGAGAAAATGCAACTAGAAACAAGATTATCAAAAGTTGCTTCAGCCTAACCCCTAGCTTAATTCGGACCCCGCCTGCATTACTTTCCGCTCTCTCTCAGCTTCTCGCTTCCTCGGCTTCGCTCAGCGCCTCGGCGCAGGCGGGGCCGGTTAGCGTCATTCGTTAGGCTACTTTGTGAGGTTTTCCATGCGCGACCGGCTTTCAACCACTGTCTTACTATGCTTCGCTCTATCCGTACGGGCTGCTGTTCCACATAATTCTGATTCTAAAAAGGACCAATCTGAGATTAAGCATGTTGTTGAGACCTTCCGAAAGGCGATTCTAGATAAAGATAAAGCTTCCTACATGAATCTGTTTTTTTCCGACAAACCGGAAGAAATCGGATGGCAAGCTGTAGTAGACGATGAGAAGCTGGCCCAACTCAAACGCGATAAGCCTCAAGCCATCAAAGCAAGGCGAATACCTAGCAATAATTTTATCTCATTGATCGACAGCGTCGTCTCAAGCAAAGGTTCAGAAGAGGAGCAGATGTCCAACCTGTCCATCGATACTGATGGAGAGATTGCCTCAGTGTCTTTTGATTACAGCTATCTCACTAACACCAAGATGATCAATTGGGGCAAGGAGCAATGGCAGCTAGTCAGAACTGAGTCGGGATGGAAAATATTCTCAGTTGTATACACCATCAGAAACCCCGCACGCTGAAGTAGCCTAACCCCTAGCTCAACTCGGACCCCGCCTGTTTTGTCTTCCGCTCCTTCTCTTCTTCCCGCTTCCTCGGCTCCGCACAGCGCCTCGGTGCAGGCGGGGCCGGTGGCTTCATTCGCCAGGAGTCCTCCATGAGATCACTCATCCTCTCCCTGCTCCTGATTCCGGGGGTGCTTTCCGCTCAAGCGGAGAAGCAACGGGTCACCCTTCATGTTCGAGACACGGGCCTGAGTCAGGCGAAATTCGAAGAAAAATACTCGAAGCAAATCGACAGAACGCTCGTTTCGAATGGCGTGGGCAAAGTGTTGATTCCTTACCAGTTCGGGAACAACCTCATCACTCACCTTCCCGGGGATGTCGTTTCCATCACCTTAGAGCTGAATGATTTAAACAAGGGGCTCCCCTTCTTGGAAAACGACCTCAAGTCGCTTCCTGTCCCCGACGGGAGCACGTTGGTCTATCTCAAGCTGAACAGGATTCATACGATCCGATTCCCGGTCTCCTGACCCTCCGCCCGGCTCGGGGCCTGGCCGCATTGCCTTCCAGGCGCGCTCAACCCTCGCGGTTCCCCGGCTCCGTTCAGCGCCTCGGTGCAGGCGGGGCCGGTTGGCTGCCTTCGCCAACGCCTCTGAATTTCGTGGAGTCCCCATGCCCCTCCTCGCCCATGCCGTGATCGCCCTCGTGGCCTTGCTGCACGTCTGGTTCCTGGTGCTGGAGATGTTCCTGTGGGAGCAACCGCTGGGGCTGCGGACCTTCGGGCAGACGCGGGCGGCGGCGGCGGCCTCGAAGGTGCTGGCGGCGAATCAGGGGCTCTACAACGGCTTCCTGGCGGCGGGGCTGGCCTGGGGGCTGTGGCTGGGGCCGGCGGGCTTCGGGGTGAAGGTGTTCTTCCTGGGCTGTGTGCTGGTGGCGGGGATCTTCGGCGGGCTCACGGCCAGCCGGAAGATCCTCCTCGTCCAGGCCCTCCCGGCGGCCCTGGGGCTGGTGCTGGTGGTCCTGTCCTGACAGGGCCATGGCTCCCCCCCCGGGGAATTCGGACTGGCATCCGGGCCGGGCGTCATGACATGCTTCTCGCTCCCGGACGTCGAGGGTTCTTCTGAATGGGTTTTTCCAAGAGGTCGGCATGTGGAAACAAGCCTCTTCTGGGCACCATCGTCTGCCGCCTGTCGCCAAGGGGCAGCTGGTGCGGGTCCGCACGGAGGCCGAGATCCTCGCGACCCTGGATGGGGACGGGAAGCTGGAGGGGATGCCCTTCATGCCGGAGATGACCCGGTTCTTTGGGCAGACCTTCCGGGTCTACCGCCGCGCGGTGAAGACCTGCGTCGAGGGGAACGCCATCCGCCGCCTGACCGACACCGTGCTCCTGGAGGGGCTGCGCTGCGATGGCGCCTTCCACGAGGGCTGCCAGCGGAGCTGCCCCTACTTCTGGAAGGAGGCCTGGCTCGAGCTGGCCGAGGCGGACGCGGCGCGGGAACCGGAGCCGGCCCCCGCCCAGGCCGCTTCGGGCACCTGGTTGGATCGCTTTCCGACCCGATCAGGTGAGCGGTTCATCTGCCAATCCACCGAACTCCTGGGGGCCACCCACCAGCTCTCCCGGTGGGATCTCACGCACCTGCTGGCGGAGATCCGCGCGGGGGAGCTGTCCATCCGGATGTTCTTCCAGATCCTGGTGCATACCCTGGCCAACCGGGTGCGCGAGCTGTTCGGATTCCAGCGTCTTGGCCAGCTGACCGGCAGTCGGGAGGACTTCACGAAGGGGGACCTGGATCTCCAGCCCGGCGAATGGGTGGAGATCAAGCCCACTCAGGAGATTCGGCGCACCCTGGATGGCGAGGGAAAGAACCGCGGCCTCACCTTCGAGCCGACCATGGTGGACTTCACGGAAGGCCGGTACGAGGTGGACTACCCCATTCGGCGGATCATCTCCGAGCAGACCGGCCGGATGATCCTCCTGACCCATACCGTGGCCCTGAAGGGCGTGACCTGCACGGGCCTGTGCGCCAAGAACTGCCCCCGCAACAACACGCTCTACTGGCGGGAGGCCTGGCTGAGGCGGGTCGGGAAGGCCTGAGCCCAACAGGCTGGGAGGGGTCCCGGTCGGGCGCGGCCTCCGGGGGCGGCTGCCGGGTCCCAACGGCAGTAGGATGGTGGTTCCTTCCCGATTCAAACCCGGCCCCCCGCGAGGACATCCATGTCGCTCCGCACCCTCCTGAACCGGCTGACCTCCCCCCGCACTCCGGCCTCGGGGGGCACCTGGGGCGTGCCGCGAGTGCTGGACCGGGGCATGGTGGGCCGCCCCCAGATCGCCATGGACGACCACGGGAACGCCATGGCGGCCTGGCACCACCGGAGTGAGGCCAGCGAGGGCGTCTACATCTGCCGCTACCACGCGGACCAGCGTTCCTGGGACGTGGTGCCCCGCCGCCTCGACAGCGCCCGCACCCAGGCCCACGCCCCCGAGATCGCCATGAACTACAAGGGCGAGATGGCCGTCGTGTGGCACGAGGTGGAGGGCCCCCAGGCCCGGATCTGCGCCCGGCACATGCTGGGTTCGGCGGAGACCTGGGTGCCCTACCCCGTGCTGCTCCAGACCGCCGCGGGAGAGGTCCACAGTCTGCATACGGGCATGGACCTCTCCGGCAACATCCACGCGGTGTGGTGCCTGGGCGTGCGCGGGGACTACCGCGTCTACGCCAGCGGCTACCACGCCGAGGATGGGGTCTGGGATACCCAGCCGATCGTCCTGGGCGACCCCTCGCCGGATCCCGTCTTCCCCCAGCTGGCGGTGAACCGCGCGGGGCAGGGCCTGGTGATCTGGAGCGAAGAGGGCGCCGCGGGCCGGGACCGCATCGTGGCCTGCCACTACGATCCGGGCGCCCGCGGCTGGAGCGACCGGCCCACCCTGGTGGCCAAGGGCCGCGCCAGCTACCACCGCATGGACCTGGACGCCCGGGGCAACGCCATCGTCCTGTGGGTGGAGGAGGGCGAGGCCGGCATCAAGACCCTCCATGCCAGTCATCTGGACGCCCACACCATCGAATGGACGCCCGCGCCTCGGCTCATCACCGGCCGGTCCATCCTCTGGCCCCAGGTCGGCATCGATGGCCAGGGCCGGGCCCTCGCGGTGTGGCGGCAGGAGTCCGCGGGCACCATGACGCTCTACGCCAAGCGCTTCGCGGGGGGACGCTGGGACGAGCATCGCACCCATCTGGTGGAGGACCTGGGCCAGAGCCAGGCCCATGCCCTGTCCGTCAACGCCGAGGGCCATGCCCTGGCCATCTGGTTCCAGAGCCAGGGGGCCCAGTCCGCGGTCTGCGTGCGGCGTTTCGACGGCGCGGCCTGGAGCCCCCGCCCCATCCTTCTCGGGGCCCCCGGCCGGAAGGAAATCCAGGATCCCGGCGCCTTCCTCTCCCCCGGTGGCCACGTCGCCGCCATCTGGCGCCAGGGTGATGCGCGGGACGGCATCATCGTCAGCGCCGTGGGGCAGGCGTAGCGTCCTGTCCCGCGCCCCAAGCTGAACAGACCCTAGTGGAAGTGGGCCGGGATCCAGGTCCCGATGGCTCGACTGACGAAGAGGACGGCGCCCGCCGCCACCAGGTGCTTGGCGACCTCGGAGACGGCGCTGACCAGCCGCTGCCGCGCGATGACGATGCTGAGCGCCACCAGAAGGAGCAGGCCCCAGCCGACCGAGACGACCGCAGCCGTGGCGATCGGCAGGGTCAGGACGAGCAGGACGAAGGTCAGCGACACCAGCAGTCGGGTTGCAAAATTGGTCAGGGTCGACCGGAAGGCCTCGCGGGACTCGAGGCGCTCTGCTTCCTGGTAGATGTGGATGCTGAGCGAGTCGGAGAGATTGTCGGCCACCGCCACGATCAGGAGACCGCTCACCATGGCGGATCTCGTCGCCGTCGCGGCGTCCAGGCCGATGATGAGGGCCATGTTGGTGACGATCGCCGCGGTACCCCCGAAACTGAATTTGGTTGCCCTGATCATGGTGCCTCACGCTCCCGGGAGCCTATGACCGCGCTCCCAGCCACCATTCTGATGATCCATCCGGCCTTCGCTACCCCTGATGAGGATGCGCTAGACTGACGCCCACCCACCCCTAGGCCGATGCCCCGACGCCCCTGCGCGGCCGGGCCCGTCCCGTCCGGGGAGGCAGGAGGCGGCCATGGCATTCCGACGGACCCTGGGCGTGATGGGGATGCTGCTCGCGGCAGGCTGGGGCCTGCGCGGCCAGGATCCAATCAAGGCTTCCAGTCTGCCCAGCGAGACCCCGGCCGCCTTCCAGGTGGCCACCGACAGCTGGGCCTACATGCGCCGCGAGGTGATGATCCCCATGCGGGACGGCGTGAAGCTCCACACGGTCATCCTCGTCCCGAAGGGAGTCAAGGACGCGCCCATCCTGCTCACCCGCACGCCGTACAACGCCACGGAGCTGACGTCCCATGCCCAGAGCGCCCACCTGGGGCCGGTGCTCCAGGGCTACGACAACGCCACGGACCTGATCGAGGAGGGCGGCTACATCCGCGTGGTGCAGGACGTGCGCGGCAAGCACGGCTCCGAAGGGGAGTACGTGATGAACCGGCCCTTCCGTGGGCCCCTGAATCCCACGGCCGTGGACCATGCCACGGACACCTACGACACCATCGACTGGCTGGTGAAGCACCTGCCGGAGAGCAACGGCCGGGTGGGCATCCTGGGCATCTCGTACGACGGCTACCTGGCCCTGACGGCCCTGGTGGACCCCCATCCGGCCCTGAAGGTGGCCGTGCCCATGAACCCCATGGTGGATGGCTGGCGTGGGGACGACTGGTTCCATCACGGCGCCTTCCGCGCCCAGAACCTGGCCTACATCTACGACCAGGAGGCCACCCGCGGCGGCGATGTGAAGTGGTGGACGAGCACCTACGACGACTACGACCTGTTCCTCCGGGCGGGCTCCACCGGGGAGCTGGCCCGCCAGCGCGGGATGGAGCAGCTGGGGTTCTGGCGCAAGGTCGCCGCACACCCGGCCTACGACGCCTTCTGGCAGCAGCAGGCCATGGACCGCGCCCTGGCGGCCCGCCCCCTGAAGGTGCCGGTGCTGCTCGTCCACAGCCTCTACGACGCCGAAGACATCTACGGCGCCGTGGCCGTGTGGAAGGCCCTGCACCCGAAGGATGCCGCCGGCGATGTGCACCTGGTCATGGGCCCCTGGAACCATGGAGGCGGCATCGGCGAGGGCAGCGGCCTGGGCGCCCTGCGCTTCGGCCAGGACACGGCTTTCTATTTCCGGCACGCGATCCTGAAGCCCTTCCTGGACCAGTATCTGAAACCCGGTTCCCCCAAGGCGGACCTGGCCCCCGTGACGGCCTTCGAGACCGGCACGAACACCTGGACCCGCCTGCCGGGCTGGCCCCTGGCGGGTCCAGGCACGGCGACGGCCGCCACGCCCTTCTACCTGGAGGCGGGCCTGAGACTGGCGACGGTCCCGCCCCAGGCCGGTGACGCGGCCACCGACGAGTACGTGTCAGACCCCGCCAAACCCGTACCCTTCCGGGCCCGGCCCATCCAGGCCGTGGGCTACGACGCGGCGCACACCTGGCCCCAGTGGCTCACGGACGACCAGCGGGAGGCCTCCGGGCGCACGGACGTGCTGGCCTACGTGTCCGAGCCTCTCAAGGCGCCCCTGCGCATCGCAGGGGAGCCCGAGGTGAACCTGGTGGCATCCAGCAGCGGCACCGATTCGGACTGGGTGGTGAAGGTCATCGACGTCTACCCCGACGAGGTGGCCAGCCAGCCCGCCATGGGCGGGTACCAGCTCATGGTGTCGGCGGACATCTTCCGGGGCCGCTACCGGGAGAGCCTGGAGCATCCGAAGGCGCTCACGCCCAACGAGCCGCTCACCTACCGCTTCGCGCTGCCCACGGCCCACCACGTCTTCCTGCCGGGCCACCGCGTGATGGTGCAGGTGCAGTCCAGCTGGTTCCCCCTCTATGACCGGAACCCCCAGACCTTCGTGCCCAACATCTTCTTCGCCAAGCCCGGCGACTACCGCCCCGCCACCCAGCGGGTCTGGCACACGTCCGGGGAAGCCAGCTTCGTGGCGCTGCCGGTGGTGAGATGAGAGAGGCCTGTCCCAAGACCATCCTGGCTCAGCGCACATGATTCGCCCTGCGATCTCAGCTTGGATTTGCTTCGCCGCGTGGGCTGGCGGCTTGGGTGCGCCGTTGAAGAAGGAGGAACGGCTAGCCCTTGTAGCCCGAGGCATGGTTGCTGAATTCTTCCAGGTGGTACAAGCCTCCGGGGTGCCTGTGCTGGTCGAGCGAGCCAAGCCGGTCCTGGACGCACTCGAGGACCAGCGACTCCACATCCAGATCCCCCCTGACGACCCCGGAACGCCCCTGTCAGGGGCAGAGTTCATTCTGGACGGGGGAAACAAGCCAGCGTTATTGGTCCGGACCGCCTTCATGAAGCTCTATCCCAGACACAAGTCCTTCGTGTTTGCAGTGCTGATGCATGAAACGGCCCATGCCAGCGATTATCTGAGGTTCCCGGATGGATTCTTCAGGCAGAGGAAGGACGGGATTGAGCGCTACCTCTATGAGATGGATGCGGCGTACGTCGAAGGCCTCTTCATTCGGGAGGTGTCCAAACCGAGGGGATGGAAGCTGTCCCCTTTCGAGGGGTACCTCCTCCAGAGTCTCGACAAGGACAACCTTAAGTCCTATTCGACAGCATTCCTCATGACCGACATGAGCTTCGTCTACACCTACTACAAGGCACGAGAGGGTTCTGAACCCTTGGATACCCTCGCGGCGAGCTTCGTTGCGTGGGGGCGGAGGATGAAAGCGGACTTCCTCCAGTGCAAGGAAGGCGATGAATGGACAAGGTACCAGGCGCTGGTCTCCATCCGAACGTTCGTGGTCTACGGTTCAGAACTCGCGGCGACGCTGGTCAGCCGGAGGCAGCCCAATACAGACCCGCACGACACGATCGACAAACATGTACCCGGATTCGATGCGGTCATCCTGGATCTTCAGGATCTTCTGCAGGAACACGAGAAGATCCTTGACCTTCGTGGTGACCTGATGAGGCGCTTCAACGCCGCCTTCTGAAGACGACACCTCCCGACACCGGAGGCCTTAGAGCAGCTCCTCCACGAAGGCCGGCACCAGCTCGGTGGCCTTCCCGGTGCGGTGCTCCCGAAAAGCGTCGGCCACGCGACTGGGCTCCAGATTGAGTTCGACGCTGTGGGCCCAGGGCTGGATGGCCTCGACGAAACCGGCGGCGGGGTAGACGTGGCCGCTGGTGCCGATGGAAAGGAAGAGGCCGCAGCGATCCAGGGCGGCGTAGATCCGCTCCATTTCCAGGGGCCGCTCCCCGAACCACACGATGTGGGGGCGCAGGCGGCCGTGGCGGCAGGTCGGGCAGCGGTCGTCGGCGTCCAGGTCGCCGGGCCAGGGCAGGACGGCGCGGCAGGCCAGGCAGCGGGCCTTGAGCAGTTCGCCGTGCATGTGCAGCAGGTTCTGCGACCCGGCCCGGTCGTGGAGGTCGTCCACGTTCTGGGTGACCAGCAGGAAGTCCCCGGCCCAGGCTGTCTCCAGCCGCGCCAGGGCCGCGTGGGCGGCGTTGGGATGAACGCCCGGCAGGCCGCGCCGCCGCTCGTTGTAGAACCGGTAGACCAGGGCCGGCTTCCGGACGAAGGCCTCGGGCGTGGCTACGTCCTCCACCCGGTGGTTCTCCCAGAGCCCATCCGCGTCGCGGAAGGTCCGCAGCCCGCTCTCCGCCGAGATCCCCGCCCCCGTGAGGACCACGATGCCGGCGTCGCGGGGGAGCTTCATGGGCAGCGCCTTCGGTCTAGCAGGGCACAGAAAAGCGGAACACAGAGGACACAGAGAACCGGGGAGGACACAGAGGACAGATCAAGACCTCCCTCAAAGCTGGCCCCAGACGCCCCGTCTCCGTCCTGCCCTGCGCTTCCCATGGCGGTGTCCCTCTCTGCGTCCTCCCCGGTTCTCTGTGTCCCCTGTGTCCCGCTTTTCCGGAACGAGGTCAATGCTTCATTTCGACGGGCCCAGGTCCAGGGCCTTGCCGTCTACGGGGCCGGGTTTGAGGCCCAGTTCGCGGGCGAGGGTGGGGGCCAGGTCGATGGTGCGGACGGGCTCGGCCCGCGCGCCACCCTTCCAGGGACCCCAGAAGATGAGGGGCACCCGGCGATCGTAGGCGTAGGGCGAGCCGTGGCCGGCGGCGTATTCCTTCGGCGGCTCGCCGAAGAGGGTGAAGGGCTTGAAGGCCACCAGCAGGTCGCCGCTGCGGCCGGGAAGGAAGCTGCGCCGCAGGAGCACGTCCAGGCGGCTGTCGCGGGGGCTGCCCTTGGCCGCGGGATCCACGGCCTCCAGGTCCGCCGCGGTGAAGGCGGCGGCCACCTCGGGGCGCTGGCGCAGCCAGGCCTGGGCCTGCCGCAGCACCGCGTCGCGGTCCAGGCCCGCGGCCTTCAGGGCACCGTCCTCGAGGTAGAGCATCGTGGGTTCGGGCGGGGCGGTGACGAGGTCCGCAGTCACCTTGAAGTGGGCCTTCAGGGCCGCATTCAGGTCGCCCAGGAAGGCAGGCTCGTCCACGCGGCGGGCTGGGAACCCCTCGTCCCTGAGGGCCTCCACGACGTCCATGCCGCCGTGATCGGCGCTGAGCACCACCCACGCGCCGGGATCCCGGCGCTTCAGGAAATCCAGGAAGCGGCCCAGGGTGCGGTCCAGGCGGTGGATCTGGTCGCGCATCTCCGTGCCCAGGTTGCCGTAGTTGTGCCCGATGTAGTCGGTGGCGGAGAAGCTCACCGTGAGCAGATCCGTGGCGGGGCCGCGGCCCAGGCGCTCGCCCTCCACCAGGGCCTCGGCGCCTTCCTCCGTGACCTCGTCGAGGAAGGGCGACCTGCGGAAGCGGGTGTCGAAGCCCTTGTCCAGGGGCATGCCCGCACCCTGCACGAGCCGCGGCAAGGCGCCATTGCGGACGACGGTCTGGCCGTAGGTCCACTGGGCCACGCGGCCCTCGGGAGTCCCGGGTTCCTTCGTCCAGAGCCAACTTCGGGTGGCAAAGCGATTGGTGAGGCCCTGGTCGAAATGGACCATCCAATCCGGCAGCTTCGTCAGGTAGGCGGTGGAGCTGCTGAAGCCCGCAGGCCCCGCGAACCAGAAGACGCCGCTTGGATGGCGGCCCGCCATGAGGATGGCCGCGCGGTCCTTGCCGGAGATGGAGAAGGCCCGGCTGCCGGGGACCTGGGCCTGCAGCCAGTCGCCGAGGGTGTCCCCCAGGAATCGCGCATTGGAGGCCGCGTGGGCCGTCGCGGCGTCCAGGGGGCGAGCTTCGCCATCCTCCACGCAGTAGATGAGCCGGCCGCTGGCCCGGTCCAGCCACTGGTTCTCCACAATGCCCGTGTGGGCCGGGAAGCGTCCGCTGAGCAGCACCGAGTGGCCGGGGCCCGTCTCGGTGAAGCCGTGATCCTGGTAGGCCTCGGTGAAATCGACGCCTTCCTTGAGCAGGCGTGCCAGGCCGCCCTTCAGCTCGGGGCCGTAGGTCTGGATCAGCTCGGCGGAGCACTGGTCCACGGAGATGACCACCACCAGCTTCGGGCGGGCAGGTGCTGCGGCAGCCAGGAGGGCGGGAACGAGG
>Ga0208789_1001061_pt1 | contig 17849 bp, 18 predicted proteins | sample Methanotroph_Enr_FD_187368 | JGI IMG/M metagenome (GOLD analysis project Ga0208789, IMG submission 187368) | Enriched soil microbial communities from Old Woman Creek wetland in Ohio, USA - Methanotroph_Enrichment_5 (SPAdes) (version 2) | ecosystem: Environmental > Terrestrial > Soil > Wetlands...
AGTAGCACTTGGCGGATATTATTTAATTCCGGGGCGTACAAGTTATGCCTGGATCATCATCCTGTTACCTTCGGTAGTTTTAATTACGATCAGCACCCAGCAACTTTTCCAGCTTTTCCATATTTCGCCCTACTCCCTTCCATTTAACATGGTTGTGCTGATGTTTCTTTATGCTTTGAAACTTAGGGAAAAACGGCCAGGCGGGCTACTCGAAACACCGGTACAGTTGGGTAATCCGGAGAAAAACCTTTATTTACAATCAGGTAACCTGAAACGGTTTCCGGCAAGGTTTCCGGTAGCGGCTTCATTACCGTTTTTTGGCGAATGGGAAGTGAGTCAGGGGCACAATGGTGAAATAACGCACAAAGGTGCATGGCGAAATGCCTGGGACTTTATTATCGCCGATAAAAATGGTAAACAATTTAAGGGAAGCGGGGATTTCCCTGAGGATTATTTCTGCTTTGGAAAGGCAATAACAGCACCGTTTGAAGGCACAGTGATGGAGGTGGTCAATTCGATACAAGACAATACGATTGGCGATGTGAATACCAAAAACAACTGGGGAAATACGGTGATCCTTAATCACGGCAATAACATCTATACAAAACTTTCACATTTAAAGTACCATTCGGTTGAAGTGAAGGAAGGCGATCGGGTTAAACAGGGTCAGTTGTTGGGCAAATGTGGAAACTCAGGGCGTTCGCCTTATCCGCACTTGCATTTTCAGTTTCAGACCACACCCTACATTGGCTCACCAACACTCGATTATCCGTTGGGACATTATCTTTTAAAGGGCGATAAATACACGTTAGAAACGTTTGCGTTTCCACAAAAAGGGCAGGTAGTTGCCAATCCGGTAAAAAATGAGCAGTTGGCTAAAGTATTGCATTTTATTCCCGGACAGCGAGTTTCAGGCGAGATTTTGGTCGAATCAACAAAAACAGGGATTAAGATCCATCAAAGCAATTTCAACTGGAAAGTAAATACCGATGTTTTCAATTCAACATACCTCGAAAGTGAGGAAGACGGTTCACTGGCTTACCTGTACAACAATGGTAACCTGCACTATTTCACCAATTTTACGGGGAAGAAAGAAACACCCTTGTACTGGTTTTTCCTGTCAATTTTTAAAGTGCCGCTGGGTTTTTTGCCCAACAGTAGAATTCGCGACCAGGTTCCGGTAAATATGATGTTTGGTGGTTTACTGAAATTTCTTCAGGATTTTATTGCCCCTGTGTATTTATTCCTGAAAGTGGATTATACGCTCGAAATCAAAAAATCAGGCGATATACTTTCGTCAGGCGATGTGAAAATGATTTCAGAAATCACCAAAAAAATTATGGGAAGAGAAACTGAGAAATATAATTTCAATATCAATATAAAAGAAAGCGGAGTTTTCGAAATTGAAATCCTTTTTAACGATTTAAAGATACAGATGACATGTCGAAACGAATAGTTATAATATGCCTTTTCATGGTTTTTCTAACTGTGGCAAAAGCACAGGAAAAATTGAATTACGTGGAAGCCGATAAGCAATCGTACCAGCTCTTTCTGGATGGAAAGTGGCCTGAATTGATTCAATTTTCTGAGGAAGCCCGAAAACAGGGAATCGACTTTTTTTATCTTCAGGTTCGCACCGGCATTGCCTGGTACAATCTGGGGAAATACCGGAATGCAGCTCCCTGGTTTTTAAAAGCATATGCAAACGACAAATCGTTCGAATGGCTTCAGGAGTATGTGTATTACAGCCTTGTTTTTAGCGGACGACAAGTGGAAGCAGTTAAATACGCCCCGTTTTTCTCGGATGCAATGAAAAATAAAATCGGCTTTCAGGATATTGGTGTCATCCGCCTGGCTTTTGAAACAGGCTACAGTTTTAATCAGGATTTTGATAACCTGAAAACTCGTGCATTTAGCACGGAAGTAAATCTGGGCGAGGATTATGGTGAAGGTTATTTCCTGAAAAATTATACTTTTCAGTCACTTGACCTCAGCCACCGGGTTGCGCCTAATTTTACCCTGAACCACAACCTTACTTATATCGGCGTGAACCGCGAAGCCATTGTGGATTGGGGTGGAAAAACCAATTCTTCGATCAGGATCAATCAATTTAATTATTATATCAATCCGGTTTGGGTAATCGGGAAAAAGCTGAACATTTCGCCCTCCCTGAATTTAATTTTCGGGAGTGGCGATGTTTATGCCGGAAGGCTGATCAGTAATTCTTCAAAGTCATACAGAATTTCAAAGACCAATTACAGCAATGCAGTATTTTCGACATCACTATGGTCCGATTTTGGAAATTTTTCATCCGGGCTGGAATTCAATACAGGGAAAATTAATGATTCGAAGTTTACGCAACTGTCGTCGTGGATAACTTATTATCCGCTTTCGAATACCAAACTCTACATTACGCCAAAGGTTTATTTCAAATCCGGAACAGACGGTTTTGGATGGAATGCAATGGGGATTTCGGGTGGAGCCACACTTGGAAAGGTCCATTTATACGGGCAGTACCTTTTTGGCGATATGGAAAACTTCGTCGAATCGGCTGGTTATGTAATCTCCAACTTCCCCGGAAAATCAGACCGCAAGATTATGGGAAGTGTCTATTTACCTCTGGGTAAAAAATATCAGTTTGTATTCCGGTACATCAATCAAAACGTGATTGAAAAATATCAGGTTTATACCGGAGGATATAAAAGTAATGCATTGGAATATAATTATTTAAAACACACAATAACAGCTGGAATATCATGGAATTTTTAAAAAAGAGTACCGTAATTTTTGCATTGATGATCGTAGTGAATGCTGCATTTTCGCAAGTCAACCAGGAAGCTTTACAGGCCGCGTTTTCGAGAAGCTATGCTTTAGAAAAGAATGGCGATTTTACCGGATCGATGGAACCGCTTAAAAAAGTTTACGATGAATCATCCTACGAGTTGAACCTCAGGTTGGGTTGGTTAAACTACAATGCTGGTCTATTCGACGAATCGATTATCTTTTACAGCAGGGCGCAGAAACTCAAACCTTACTCTGAAGAAGCCCGTTTTGGGTTGATCCTGCCGTTTGCCGCGCTTGGAAAATGGAACGATGTGATTAAAACCTATGATGAAATCCTGGCCGTTAGTCCAAACAATACAGTGGCATTGTATCGGCTTGGACTGGTTTATTACGGACGAAAGGATTACAACAAGGCCAATACGCTTTTCAAAAAAGTAGTTGATTTGTACCCTTTTGGATACGACGGTTTATTAATGTTGGGTTGGACTTCGTATTTTTTGGGGAACACCGGCCAGGCAAAGGTGCTTTTTAATAAAGTAAACCTGTACAATCCAGGTGATAAGTCGGCTAACGAAGGACTTGGTCTAATCAAATAACTAAATATAGTTGTGAAACGATTTCAACTGCCCGATTTGCTGAAAGGATTTGCTGGATTCTTAATTGTTCCGGTTCACATACTGGAAACTTTTATTAATTATCCGGGAAGGGAAAACTTATTCGGGAAAACGCTTTTATTGCTTGGAGGTCCGATTACTGTTCCCATATTTATGATGGTGATGGGTTACTTTGTAGCAATGAGTAAAAAAAGTACCAAACACAATATTTTAAGAGGAGTACTAATTTTTATTCTCGGTATTTTCCTGAATATTGGGCTGAATTTTAATTTACTACTGAAAATAAAATATGAAGAGTGGCAGCTTGATCCGCTTCAATACATTTTTGGTGTTGATATTTTTTACCTGGCTGGCCTGAGCATCATTTTGCTAACCATTTTAAAAATCATCAGTAAAGGTCAGCAATGGATTGCTTTGGCACTGGTTTTGTTGATTAGCGGGTCGACTTCGTACTTCAATGAAATACTGATGGTTACCGACCGGAATTACATTTTACCTTTTATTGGTGGTGAATATTCCTGGTCATATTTTCCGCTGTTTCCCTGGCTAACTTACCCATTAGTCGGGTTCTTATTCCAAAAAGCTGAACTTCGGTTCAGGGAATTTTTCCAGAAGAAGAAAGCAATTTCGATTGCTTTTCTCACCTCTGTATTTATCCTGGTCGCTTCATTTTCCAGCTTTGGCATAATAACTACCATCAACCTTTCTGAATATTATCACCACACTTTTCCATTTTTCCTTTGGACTTTGGGTGTTGACATTATATGGGTTGTATTGCTTTGGTTAATTGTACAGAAATTCGCCGAATTCCCGGCAATTGTTTTTCTGCGCTGGCTGGGGAAAAACATTACCGCATTTTACATCATCCAATGGCTGATTATTGGAAACATTGCATCAGCTATTTATCAAACGCAAGATCTTTCCAGATTTGGATATTGGTTTGGAACAATTTTTCTGGCTACTATAGGAATAACATTAATATACGAAAGAACAAAATTAGTGAATTTTAACCTTTATTAAAAAAGTAATCTATTGAAATCACAAAAGCGATTTTTGCTGGTGGCTGGATTTGCCGCATTAGCGAGTACAAATGCTGTTTTTGCCCAGGCAAATTACACAATAAGTGGAGAAATCAGGGACGCAAAAAGCGGTGAAGCGCTTATAGGAGCAACGCTTTATCCGGAAGATAACCCAACGAAGGGTGTCTCAACCAATGCGTATGGCTTTTTTTCACTCACGCTACCACAAGGCACATACACAATGAGAGCTCAGTTTGTAGGGTACGAGAATAGCGTTCAATCCATAAACCTGACGCAAAACAGGCGTGTTAACTTCGAACTAAATGAAAGTATGATTTCACTAAACGAGGTAACCGTCAAGGCTGAAAGGCAAGACCGGAATATTGCCTCCACACAGATGGGAAATACAAAAATAAATATTGCCGAAGTAAAAAATATACCGGTATTGTTTGGCGAAAAGGACGTGCTAAAAACCATTCAGCTGTTGCCAGGTATTAAGTCAGCTGGGGAAGGTAATTCCGGCTTTTATGTACGTGGAGGTGGTACCGACCAAAACCTGATATTACTTGACGAAGCCACAGTTTACAACCCTTCGCATGTCATGGGATTTTTCTCAGTGTTCAATTCCGATGCAATTAAAGACGTGAATCTCATTAAAGGTGGGATGCCTGCCGAATATGGAGGCCGTTTATCCTCGGTGCTTGATGTGAAAATGAAGGAAGGCAATGATAAGGAATACCATGTAAACGGTGGAATTGGGCTTATATCATCCCACCTTACTGTTGAAGGACCGATACAAAAAGAGAAAAGTTCATTTATGATTTCGGGGCGGCGTACCTATGCTGATTTGTTCCTGAAAGCTTCATCGAACGAAATGTTGAAGAATACCAACATTTACTTTTATGATCTGAACATGAAAATGAACTTTCGGCTCGGCGAAAAAGACCGGCTTTTTGTATCCGGCTATTTTGGGCGCGATGATATTAACCTGTTACGCTTCAGCAACGCTTTTCAGTCAATGTGGGGTAACACTACGGGAACATTACGCTGGAACCATATATTTAATAACAAGCTGTTTATGAATACATCGCTTATCTACAGCGATTTTACCTATAACATGCAATTGGGCAGCGACAGCACCCAGGTAAACGTGCAATCGTCAATCCGCGACTACAACCTCAAACAGGAATGGCAATATTACCTCAATCAGCAACATACCTTAAAAGCGGGGCTCAACAGCATTTACCATTCGTTTATACCGGGAAGCGTAACCGGAACTGCAACCATTTCGCTTCAAAACTCTGATATTCCGAAAAGATATGCTTTGGAAAACGCAATTTTTTTATCGGATGAATATGCCGTTACCGATCAGTTGAAGATAAATGCGGGGATTCGTATTTCAAACTTCAATCTTTTGGGGCCAACCACCATTTACGGGTTCGATGCCGATGGAAATATAACAGATACAACTACTTATAAAGCGAATCAGAATATAAAAACTTATTGGGGTATTGAGCCGCGCCTGAGCGCAAATTTAAACCTTAGCGAAAGCAGCTCGATAAAAGCATCATATGCGCGTACTCAGCAATACGTCCATTTATTATCGAATGCAACATCCTACCAATCTACTGATTTATGGATACCAAGCAGCAATATTGTAAAACCTCAGATAGCCGACCAGTATTCCATTGGCCTCTATAAAAACTTAAGAAACAACTTGTTTGAAACCTCGGTTGAGGTGTATTACAAAAACATGCAAAATCAGATTGAATATAAAAACGGCGCCCAGTTTGTTCTGAATAAAACCGCCGAAGCCGATTTGGTTTTTGGTAAAGGAAAATCTTATGGAATAGAACTTTATGCCAAAAAACGCTATGGCAAGTTTAATGGCTGGGTAAGTTATACGCTCTCGTTCACCGACCGCACGTTTGCGGACATCGATCAGGGTCAAATGTTCCCGGCTAAACAAGACCGTCGCCACGAAGTTTCGATTGTAGGCATTTATCAACTTTCGCCCCGATTGACGCTTTCGGGCACGTGGGTATATTACACGGGTAATGCAGTTACCTTTCCAAGCGGTAAATACTTGGTTGATAACCGGATTATTACATATTATACCGAACGAAACGGCTACCGGATGCCCGACTATCATCGTTTGGATTTGGCTGCAACCTGGATTCAAAAGAAGACAAAGCGTTTCGAATCATCCTGGAGTTTATCGGTGTATAACGTCTATAACCGTATGAACGCTTATTCCATATCGTTTCGCCCTAGTGAAACCATCCCCAACCAAACGGAAGTTGTAAAACTTTCGCTTTTTCCTGTGCTCCCTTCGGTTACTTACACTTTCAAATTTTAATCATGAAAATAATAAAACCTCATATTATCATCTTAGCAATAGTTTCAACCATTACGATGTTGGCCTGTGAAGAAATTATTACCATTGACCTCAATACTGCATCGCCACGACTTACCGTTACTGCAATAGTAACTGATCAGCCTGGGCCATACTACGTTAGTTTGTCAAAGACCGAAAGCTATTTTAGTTCAAACGACTCGTTTCCACCGGTACGCAACGCGACGGTTACCATGAGCGACGATGCCGGAAACTCCGACATACTACAGGAATCAGTCCCCGGGACTTACAAAACATCAACTTTACATGGCGTCGGGGGACGAACGTATCATCTGAAAATTGTAGCTGAAGGTCTTACTTACGAAGCATTTTCGTATCTTCCTTATCCGGTGAAATTAGATTCTGTTGTTTCGCAAAAGATAACAACCACCGGGCCACATAAGAAAGAAAGCAATGAAGGTTACTATATCAAGTGTTTTTTTAACGACCCTCCCGGAAGCACCGATTTTTACCGTATAGAATCGGTTGTGGCGAATACTGATACTTTAGCCAGCTATTACCAGATCTACAGTGATGAAGTAACCGATGGACAAAAAATAGCTTACCCCCTGCAACGTCCTACCTTTAATCTTGGAGATATAGCAGAGGTCGAATTATACCATATTAACGCGGCTAATTACGATTATTATAAAACGGCCAACAATATTCTTCGGAATAAAAAAGGGCCTATGGCATCGGCATCAGCACCTCAGGGCAACCCGCTTACCAATATTTCGGGAGGCGCGTTGGGATATTTTGGTGCGTTTGCTGTGAGTAAGAAAACAGTGATAGTGAAATAAAGTTGTCGAATGATAGATAGAAACAAGCCCTTCGAGCGGTCTTAAAACCCTCGAAGGGTTTTGTTTCTAAAATGTAACCGTTTTATCAGCCCAAACAACCACATTTACACAATCAACCATCGTTGAAATCGGACAGGCTTCGGTGCTGTCAAGCTTCCGCGATTTCAGGCAGGTACCGCAAGCAAGAATTTCACCACCAATATTCACAAAGTTTTTCAATTGTTCGTCGACATTATATTTTTCATGGGTTAAACCTTCGCATTCAACGGCTTCGCCCATTAAAAATACTTTTACTTCGTGACCTTGCTTTTTAGCAGTTACGGCGAAACGAAAAGCATTCCACGCTTTTTCAAATTCTTTGGTTTCGAGAATAATTCCGATTTTCATAATTCGTATTTTTTAATGTTTTGATATTTGATCCATTACTATTTTTAATGTACTGAAAAGAGAGGATGCTTCTTTATAAAGGTCCTGATTAGCGTTAACAGCTTTGAGCATAATTTCCATATTCATTGTTGAAATTACGGTACTGCCATTTTCTTCATAAACAGCCAGTTTGCAGGGCATGAAGATAGAAAAGTGCGGATAATCGGTCAGCATAGCTGCTGCTGTTTTTGCCTGGCATATCTCATAGATGTAAACTTTCCGTTTGATCGGAAATCCCTTACTTTCAACTATTTCATGATAAACGTAAGTGTGAAGCAACGCAAATTTGTTTTGCTCACATGCTGTGGGTACCTTTTCTGATATTTGTTCGATTGGCTGATTACTTATGATTTTGTATGTAAACATCTCAATCATTTTTTCCGGAGTCATTAATTCTTGAAGCATCTTCTTATCTTTTAAAATGTTAGTACAATTTTGTTTTTACGGATCAGTTCATACAGATCCGCCAGGGAAGAGAACGTGCAAACCTGAGGTTTGTCGTTTTTGCGGCTTTTCAGGCAGGTTCCACATCCAAGAATAGTACCGCCGTTATCTAAAAACTTATCTGCTTGCTCTTTTAGGTCATTGCTGGTTTTTACCATACTATCAAGCTCAACCCCTTTGCCAAGAAGAAAAATGCTCACCGTATCGCCCTTATTTTTGGAATAATTTGCAAGGCGCAAGGCATTCCAAACCGTTTCGGTTTCGTTGGAATAAATGACCATGCCGATCGATGTGGGGGACCCCGCCTTCTGTACGGGAGATTTGGCATAAGTTCCATAAGTAAAAATTCCTGTCATGAACACAAGTAGAATAAAATGTTTCTTCATTGATTGTTGATTTAATTTGATTTATAATGAGAGTTTTTTTACAGCATGGACCAGCACTTCGACAGCAAAATCAATTTCTTCTTCCGTCGAGCTTTTTCCGGTTGAAATCCTTACCGTTGCAGCAGCAGTCCTAAAATCGAGATTCATCGCCTGGAGAACAGAAGAAATTGTCGTTTCGCCCGAATGACAGGCTGAACCGGTAGAAATCAAAACATCGTGGTCGACGAAAGAAGCCAGCGTGTGCGCACTGATGTTTTCAAAAGCCACACTCAATGTATTAGGCAGGCAATTCTCCAGATTCCCGTTTACATGAACTTTATTGGCCAGTTGGGACACTAAACCGTTGAGTAACCTGTTGCGTGAAGCCTGCATATTTTGCTGATTCTGTTTGAAATCGCGCAGTGCTACTTCGCAGGCTTTTCCAAGTCCGACCGTGTGAATGACATTTTCAGTACCGGGGCGGATGCCTTTTTCCTGCCCGGCACCGTGTATCAGATTTTCGATCCGCGTTCCCTTTCGGATGTACAACGCGCCGATACCTTTTGGCGCATACAATTTATGCCCGGCAATGGTCAGCAGGTCAACACCCAGTTTGTTGACATCCGTTTCAATTTTTCCGACCGACTGAGACGCGTCGGTATGAAAAACAATGTTTTTTTGTCGGGCAATTGATCCGATTTCACGAATTGGTTGTATCGTTCCAACTTCGTTGTTGGCGTGCATAATGGTAATCAGGATAGTATCAGGGCGAATGGCCTCCTTCACCTGTTCAGGATCAATCCTTCCGTATTTATCAACCGGAAGCCAGGTGATCTCAAACCCTTGTGAACTCAGGAATCTGCAAACATCTGTTACAGCAGGGTGTTCGATGGCAGAGGTGATAATATGCCGGCCTTTATCACTGTTTGCCCAGGCAATTCCTTTAATGGCCAGGTTGTTTGATTCGGTAGCGCAACTGGTAAAGAAGATTTCTTCCGGTTTGCAGCTGATCAAAGCTGCAACCTGCACCCGTGCTTTTTCTACAGCTTCTTTATTGTTTCTCCCGATTGAGTAAGAGCTGGAAGGATTTCCGTAGAAAGATTCAATATATGGAATCATTTCTTTTGCAACCTCCGGATCAATTGGGGTTGTGGCGTTATAGTCGAGATAAACCGGATGCTTCATTTTAATTGGATTCTAATTGTTTGATCTTCCACTCCGGATAACCTTCATCCAGTCGGCGGACCTGATATCCATGTTCTTTCATAAGTTTTACGGCTTCGTCGGCAAGTACACAGAACGGTCCGCGGCAATAAGCAATTATTTGTTTATCGATGTTAATGTCTTTTAATTGAGCCATAAGTTCGTTCATAGGGATTGAAATCGCCCCGGTAATGTGTCCAAACTCATATTCAACAGAAGGGCGAACATCGAGCAACAATACATTTTCAGCTTCAATCATTTGCTCAAGTTCGCTAAGACTAACCGCATTTTGTGCATTATTGTCCTCCCGCTGACGATTCATGATTTTTTCCAACTCAGCTATCTCTTGCGATCCATAGCGAATTACATGCTGATACACGGATAAAAAATCGTCATTGATTATAGAGTAATATACGTATTGCTTTTCCTTTCGGGCCTTTACAATGTTGTTATTCTTCAATATCTGAAGATGTTGGGAAGCATTGGCAAAGGTCAGACTGGTAGATTGCACAATTCCTTCAACGCTTTTTTCACCTTGCGAAAGCATTTCAATTATTTCCAGACGATAAGGATTCGATATGGCTTTGAGCATCTTGGCAAGCCCATCATACATGGCATCTTTAAATTCGCGTCCTTTCATTTTTAAATGATGTTAAAGTGATTCGGCGAATATAAATAAATTATTCAAGTATTCAATATATATGTTGAATACTTGAATAATTTATTATTAAGTTCCCGGATATTGAATTATTATTTAGTTTAGCAATGATCGCAACTTTATTCTTTACAATTTGCTTTTTCGAAAGCCTCTTTCCCTTCTATAATGTTATAGACGATCGTAAAAAAGGCTAACCATAATGCTATTTTGTATTATTTGTTTTCCATTTTGTTTTTTATTAGTAACTATTCATGCCCGTGCCTGTGATGTAAGTCAGGGTCATGAGCATGCTTATGAGTTAATGGCTCATGTGTATGGAGGTGTGAATGCCATTTGCTCACCAAAACTGTTTCGTCATCATGCAAATGTGTATGATGTTCATCGGCGTGCTGATGGTAATGGATGTGTTCCATAACGACATGTGTATGCTGATGTTTATGCGACAGCAGATTTGTAAGGATAACTGCAAGCGCCAAAAGAACTATTGAAATAATATGAACCCATTGAAAAGGTTCGTGAACAAACAAATACGACAACATAACCCCCCATATTGGCGAGGTGGAAAATAAGATTTGACTACGGGTAGCCCCTATATTTTGGGCAGAAGTTACATATAATACGATGCTAAAACCATAAGCAAAAATCCCTACAATGACTGCCGGAATCACGTTCCCAAAGGACATGACATTACTTGCAATCAGTAATCCAATCAATAAATTAACCGAGCCGGCCACTATTCCTTTAACAAAAGTTACTGTTTGAGGTGAAGCGCCATCAGTAAGCGCCGTTAGGTGGTTATCTATTCCCCAGCAAATGCAGGCTGCGGTGATTAGTAAACCCGAAGTTAAACCGCTTGAACCTTCTCCAAAGGAAGTGATTATTCCTGCTGTAATCGTTAAAACAACACCAATCCATGTGTTTCTGTCGAGCGGATCTTTAAAAATTAGAACCCCTAAAATGGCGGTTGCCACAAGTTCCATATTTAGCCAGATAGAAACCGATGCTGCATTGGCTGTTTTCAAACCTGCCAGTAAAAGCAACGGACCTGCGAAGCCACCGAAAAAAATGATTCCTATGGTTTTGGTCCTGCTACCAGACTGGAAAAGCAATTTTAGATTACTTCCTTTCCCGAATATGTAAGGAAACATAGCCAAAGCTGCTCCTAAATAAAGTAAACCTGCCAACTGAAAAGAGTTTAATCCACCCAATAACAACTTACTAAATGGTGTGGCAATACCAAAAAGTAGTCCGGAAAGTATGCCTGTTATAATTGCAAAACGTTTCATAATTATGTCTTATCCAATGAAACTCAATACTAAATATTATACAACGCATAATTCAATATTTCGTTCATCTCAATGCAGGCTATATAATTGAATAATAAGTTTGAATTTTTTAGCAGTGATTTATCAAGTTTTGCCAACTTAACTACGAAACGGGTGGTGAGAGAAAATCGAATATAAATCCGCTATCGAAAGACTTTAATCCTCATATTGTTAGGTAATTACTAAAAAGGCTGACAGAAAGAATAATTAAAACAATAGTGGTAATTGCCACATATATCCAGTCTTTTTCGATCAGAAATCCGATTAATGAAAAAATTACCCTGGCTACAGGTGTGGCTATAAGCACCAGAAGTCCAAGTTGAATTACATCTCTGCCTCTAAAATTTAATGCTTCTAATATAATAAGATGCACTTGCCGGAATCTTTGAGGTTCTCCTTTAAAAGTAGTATAATCGAAAATTTCCTTTGGATGCTGGATGAAAAATAATACACCTCCCAATACAACTAAAAATGCTGCGGCTAATACACCAACACGCAATAGCGTACCCATGATATCTCTCATCTGGCCATCATTCCACTGTTTTACCTTACCGGGCATATCAGATATTTTTTACAAGTCCGTTATAGATCATTTCAAATGCCAAAAGGGTGATCACGATGGCAAAAACAACGCGTATAGATTTGGTATTGGATCTGATAAGAAATTTCGCTCCCACGAGGGAACCAATTAAAACGCCAACCATTACGGGCATGGACAATACCGGATCAATATATCCCCTGTTCAGGTAAATCCCTGCACTCGCAGCTGCTGTAACCCCAATCATAAAATTACTCGTGGAGGTAGAAACTTTAAAAGGGATTTTCATGATTGAATCCATTGCAATGACTTTCAGCGCTCCGGAACCAATACCCAATAAGCCGGATAAAATTCCCGCAAGGGTCATCACTGTAAAACCACCTCCCAAATGTTGTAATGTATATTTTTTCAATCCATTGGCAGTCGGGTAGGTGCCTTTTGCTTTCATTAATTCAATCATTCGGCCGGATTTCCTTTCGGGCAGGTTTTCAGCATCTGTATTCTCCTTTCGCTTTTGAAAAGAGACTACTGCTGAATATAAAAGCACAAATCCGAAAATTACTGCAATCGCATGGGTAGGTGCAAAAAACGCAATAGCTGCACCGGCAATAGCCCCCAAAGTTGTGGCTATTTCAAGAAACATTCCGATCCGGATATTTAAGATGCCTTCTTTAACATAGGCAGAAGCTGCACCGGATGAGGTCGCGATTACTGAGATTAATGATGTGCCAATTGCATAGCGGATGTCTACTCCAAATCCTATTGTTAAAAGCGGTACAATGATCACACCTCCGCCCAGACCTGTAAGAGAACCGATAAACCCTGCAAATAAGGCGCCCGCAAAAAGCACCGCAATAAAAGTCACCATCAATTCATAACATTAAGAAAACCCACTGATAGATTTCCGGGTATACAGTTTTTGAAATATTCCTAATACAGGAACTATAACGATTAGAATGAACAAAATGTTTAGTATTTAATCTAACTTCCTTTTACTTACCGACTGCATCCTTTAAAAATAAACAGATTGCACTTTCAGAAAAGCAAGTTGCTTTATTAATTTCTAAACTACTTAGCTCATTAGTATTACGTTGGTATAAAGTACGCTGCTTAAAAGCAATAATGGCCGGATGAATGTTTTGGGTATAAACATTCATTCGGCCATAACAAGGATAATCATTGGTCAACCGGGGTTAACCGATCACCGAATCAACAATCTCATTCACTTCATCCGAGGCCGCAGTCATTACTTTACGCACATTTTCAGGCATATCAGCGACTAATGCTGCACCATTGATCATTGCAACATAGGTTTTCCCGTCTTCTTTAAGGTAAATGGAGATCCTGCAAGGCATCATCACCGAGACAATTCTCTCATCGTTTTTCTCGAGCATTTTACCCGAGTATTCGGGTTTACATACTTCGAGTACTTTTACCGAATTCACAGCTTTCCCGTCTTTGGCCAGCGACTGCTGCAAATCGTGTGTCGCAGGAATATTCCAATTTCTCTTTACTGCCGTATCTGTTAACAATTCAACGGTTTTTTCGAAGTTCCATGGACTTACTTTTTCGATAATCATCTGATTTGTTTTCATCTTGCAATTAATTTAATTCTTTGGCTATAGAAATGGCTGCAATTGTTCCGTCGGCAACTGCCGTTGTGATCTGCCTGTATTTCTTACTGATCACATCACCCACAGCAAATACATCGGGAAGACTTGTTCGCATATCTTCATCGGTTTTAATATAACCCCACTTATCGAGTTTAAGTTTATCCTTAAATAACTGTACATTGGGTTTCATACCGATAAAGATAAACACACCGTCACTTATCAACGTTTTGATTTCTTTTGTTTTAAGATCCTCTACCTCAGTAATGATCTTGTCGCCGTCGCGTTTGAAGGAACGTGGCTCATGCTCGAGCAAAGTACTGATTTTGGGATTTGCATGGAGTTTTTCAATCGCTGTTTTATTGGCAGTAAGAGTATCAAACTGGTGAACGATTGTTATTTTACTCGCAAATTTTGAGATAAAGTCCGATTCTTCAACTGCAGAGTTTCCGCCCCCGATAACTACCACCTCTTTGTCTCCGTAATACTTCGCATCGCATGTGGCACAATACGATATTCCTTTTCCTTTCAACTCTATCTCACCCGGAACTCCCATCAGGTTAGGTGAAGTACCCGTGGCAATAATGATCTTCTTCGCTTTTACAGTCTCGTACTCATCGAGTATAATCTCTTTTTTTTCGAGATCAACACTCGTCACATCAACCGCAACTTTGTAATCAGTACCGCATAGTTTGGTCTGTTCCGACATGTTGTGCGACAACATGTAACCAGCTTGCGGTTCAATAAAGCCGGGATAGTTCGAGACTTCGTGGGTTGTAGCAACATGACCACCTGGCAAGGCTATATCAATTAACACGGTGTTGATTCTTGCCTGGCATAGGTAAAGTCCGGCAGTTAGTCCTCCGGGGCCAGCACCTAAAATCATGACATCGAATTCCGATATGGTCGGTTTAATTTTGTCAGTGATCAATGCGACCTTGCTTTCAGGGAGTAATTTATTGAGATTCTTTATGATATCACTTCTTTTGATTCCACCGGTTAATCGCTCTCCAACCTCTTTGCCATTGTCGTAGAAGATAAGGGTAGGGGAGGATTTAACCTCCAATTGATCAGATAGTTCACGGTTTTGCTGCCGGAAAATCTTTAAGAATTTAACATCCTGGCCATATAATTTTGCCAAATTTTCAAATTTTGGAGCTAATGCCTCGCAAGGCGGACATTCTGAAGAATAAAAGTCAAGGACAACTTTACCGCCCTGAATAACTTCTTTCTCGAATTCAGATGTAACTATTTCTTTCATTTTATTGGCATTAAATATTATGCAATTTACGATATCTTTTCTTAATTCTCATTAAAATAAGCACCAAAGCCCAATTCCAATAACTCTTTTACGGGTCGGCAATCGGTAGAACATACCGTTCCATTTTTATTTTTTGCCACTGAACCGCAACCTCCACCACATGCCAACTGGACACTGCAATCTTTACATTCCGGAATCGAAGCCACATCGCGTGTTTCCCAAACATCAACAAGTTCTTTCATTATCTTTATTTCAGGATAAAATGTTCCCAAAGATTCGTCTGACTTGCCTACTGTTGCCGTGCATGGGTAAATATGTCCTGTATAATCAAACGCCCATTCTGTTTTGCAGGCAGGACAGGAATCGAACATCGGGTCGGGCAAGCTACCATTCTCCGAAAGAAATTTTGAGATAGAATAGGCTGGCTTATAAAATTCTAAAATATGAGGGTATTGTTTTGTAAGAGTATATAATTTTTCATACAACGATACGCGGGTAAATAGCTTATCGACAGCTGATTGGCAATGATGCAATTCGTAATTTCGGCCAATTTGTGTTTTGAAAAAAGGACTTGAAGTCCATGCTTTATCAATTGCAAATTGCGCCAAATCTGTCAGATTATCAATATTATCCTTGTCAATTACCATTCTTAAATTAACAGTAAGGCTGTTAGCCAGACATACATCAACGCCTTCCACAATTTTATCGAACGTCCCTGCGCCTCCCTTTAAGAACCGGCGGGCATTATGGAAATCAGCCGTGCCGTCCATTGTTATCTGGATTTCACGGATATGACCCTGTTTTAAAATATCAATATATTCAACAAGTGTATAGCCATTAGTAACGAAGCAAACATCAATATGAGCAGTATTCGCCTTTTTAAGCAGGTAAGAGATCATCTCCTTTTGTTTGGGCGAATTCATTAGTGGCTCACCACCAAAAACGGTGATGTATTTCGGCTTACCGGCAAATTGTTTTTGGATGTATGTAAAGAATGAATCAATTATTTCGTTGTTTAATACTCCTTTTGAGGGTGCATATTCATCCTGATAACAATAGGAACATGCAAAATTACAACTGTAATTAGGGACAAAAAATAATTGGATTTCATCGTCATCACGGCTATCAAGGGAATCGAGATATTTACTCCGAAAAAGTTTGCTTTCCTCTTTTTCATCAGTCAAATACCCTTTTTCATATAACTCGTTAATGAAATTATCGTTGACAATTGATTCGTTGTTTCTGACTTTATTAATCTTTTCAGCAGCATCATGATCAACGATATCGGCATTGCCTGTGAGAAGATTAACAATAAAAAAATTTTCAGAATCCTTTATTTTAGAAAAAATATTGTGTTTGGAGAAATACATATATTTAAAAATTAGGATGTTGTGAAAAAGAGTGCGGAATTAACCCGCACTCTTTTAACGCACAAAATGTTAATCATGACAACCGACAACGGTCTTAGATATTTTGGCGCAACATTGGGCAACTTTTGCCTTTGATTCAACTTCTTTTTTTCTGATCAAACTTTTCATACTTAAACGGATTAATTGATTATTTCACTAATAAAACTTCATTGATCGCTTTCACAAGTGATTCTTTTGGCACAGCCCCCATCGAAGCCTTGGGCTGACCTTTAACAGGGATAAACAATAATGTTGGCAAACTTGAAATACCCAGGCTCTGAGCCAGTATTTGCTCAGCGTCAGTATCTACTTTGTATACAACAATTTTACCGGCATATTGTTTTGCAATTTCTTCAACTCTCGGCGACAAAATACGGCAGGGACCGCACCACGAGGCATAAAAGTCAATAATTACAGGTAAGTTACCTTCGTATTTCCACTCTTTATTTTTTTCATAATTAAAAATCTTTTGTTTAAAGATTTCATTTGTTAATACAATTACATCACCTGACGTGGTGGAATTAGTGTTGTTATTTGTTTTTGCAGGATTACCTGCATTGCAATTGCTAAACAATAAGGTAAAGCCGATTGCTAATAAAATAATAGTCTTTTTCATTATAGTAAAATTAATATCGCATTTGTTTTTGACTTACTTGCACCAACTACATTCGCCGGATGGTTTATTGCCGGCAATTGTCCAGCTTACGACCATTACTTTGCCTTTTATGTACGGGGCTGATTCTTCAAGAATTGAAATTGTTGGAAATCCGGCAGTTTCAAGTTGTTTCAAATACTCTCCGCGGGTTGTAGATCCTGCCCAACATTCGGCAATTGCCTCCGGATCGTTTTTGTATTCCTCCGGTACAGGAGTAGTTGAATATATATCGCTTATGACAAACCTTCCACCTTTTTTCAATATCCTAAATATTTCATTCCAAACAGCTTGTTTATCGGATGCATGATTAATGGTGCAGTTGGAGATTACCAGGTCAGCAATT
>Ga0208789_1001062_pt1 | contig 17799 bp, 21 predicted proteins | sample Methanotroph_Enr_FD_187368 | JGI IMG/M metagenome (GOLD analysis project Ga0208789, IMG submission 187368) | Enriched soil microbial communities from Old Woman Creek wetland in Ohio, USA - Methanotroph_Enrichment_5 (SPAdes) (version 2) | ecosystem: Environmental > Terrestrial > Soil > Wetlands...
GCAGGAACGAAAACCGCGTTCGGGCACACCGTGCCCTCACTCTTCTCTCGCCCTCCGCGCTTACGCAAGCGTCGGGCTCAAGAGGGTTTTTCTTATCCTGCCCCTGCGGTCTCCCCTCCACTACGGGTTGCTAAGCCACATTTGGTTGCTGGCGGAGACCGTGGGCATGGGGTCAGCAAAAGCCTCCCGGAGGTCCGAGCTTGCGTAAGCGCGAGGACCGAGGGGGGCAGCCGCGAGCACGGTGTGCGAGACGGCGGTTTTGATGACCCCATGCCCACGGTAGGACGCCCACCCGTAGTAACCCCTCTTCTCTGTTTTAAAGATCGCCGATTCCGCTTATATTAAAATTGACCAAAGAGCTCGAGGGCGTTGGCGGTGGTTTGGTCGGCGACCTGGCTGTTGCCTACGCCCAGGTGCGTCGCCACCATCGCGGCTATCTCCGGGATGAACGACGGGTCGTTGCGCTTGCCCCGCGCGCTCTGCGGCGGCAGGTACGGGCAGTCAGTCTCCAGCACGATATTCGCCAGCCCCGCCTTCCTCACCGTCTCCCGCAGATCGTGGTTGTTCTTGTAAGTAAAAGTCCCGTTCACGCCCAGCAGCAGCCCCAGGTCCAGCCCCGCCCGGGCGTCAGCCCAGCCCCCGGAAAAACAATGCAGAACGCCGCGAAATTTCTTGGCCGGCCGGTAATCCCAGCGCTTAAGCGCCTCAAGCAGGTCGCCGTAAGCTCTCAGCTCCGGTGTCTTGCCGTTGCGCGCGTGGAACACAGCGGGCTTCCCGAATTTCGCACACAATGGCAGCTGCGACTCCAGCAGCCCCATTTGCTCGGCCTTTCGCCCCGCTTCCCACCAGTAGTCCAGGCCGATCTCGCCCAAAGCGACGGCGCAGGGCTTCTGCAGATAACTTTCCAGCTCCGGCATGACGGCGGGAGAAAAATCTTTTATATATTCGGGGTGCACGCCGAAAGCGCAGGCGAATTTTCCCCGGTAAGCCGCGGCCAGCCGCTCCCCCTGCGCCCATTCCCCCGGCGCGCAGGCTATCTCCACTATCTTCCCCACCCCGGCAGCGAACACCTTCGCGATAACGGCGTCGCGGTCCGCGTCAAAAGCCTTATCGTTAAGGTGCGAATGTGTTTCCACTAAAATCATTAATATATTAAACCATTTCCCAAAGCCGCCGCGGAACCACATTGTCATTGCTTAAATCAGGTCCGGGAAGGGTGCGATCCATTCGACATCAGCGCGCCTCTACATTATTCTCTAATGAAAATATGTATTTTCATTTGAAAACATTTCAGCCGGTCTTTCCCCTGCGCCCTTACCTCGAATCTCCTCCATTCTCTTTGAGAAACCGCCACGTCCCTATACCTGGCACACAAATTGATCTGCAATGGTCATCGCACACATGAACGTAAAGGCGCGGAGACGGAGAAAAGCCAAAAGAATAAAGCAAGGAGAAGTAAAATGAGCGACCGAATAACTTCCGAGGGAAAGGAAACAAAGAAAGTGGAAGGGAAAATGTATAAAAAATCCAAATATAATTTTCTTCTTGAGACCGATGATGGTTTCCTGCTGGTTTACAACTCCAAGACCGGAGCTTTTGCGGCCGTCCCCGGTGATTTAAAGGGCAAAGTCTCAGTTTTAATTGAAGATCCGTCAGCCGGGGACCGGGAGGAGCTGCTGGTTCAGGAGTTAAGCAATGGCGGGTTTATAGTAGAAAATCAAAAAGACGAGTCCGGTGAAGTACGCGAAATATATGAGAACTATAAGAAAGACAATCTCAAGAACGTGCTGACTCTGCTCGCGTCAGAAAACTGCAACTTTAGCTGCCCGTATTGCTTCGTCTATGAAAGAAGGGGGTTTAACATGAAACCCTGGGTCTACGACGCGGTTATGAAGCATATCGAAAAAAATATACCGGAGAACTCACAGCTAAAGATCAACTGGTTTGGAGGAGAACCGACATTGTCCCATAATGCCATAGTCGACTTCATGGGAAAGCTGAATGCTTTCGCCGGAAAGAAAAACATCAAACTTCTTTACAGCATGGTGACAAACGGCTACTTGCTGGATAAGAAGAAATTTTCTGAGTACCTTAAGCTGGGCTTGAACATGTTCCAGATCACTCTGGACGGCAATGAGGTAAGCCATGACAGGACCCGGTGCCTGGTGAACGGCAAGGGAACCTTTAAGGTTATCTGGGAAAACCTCGAGAAGATAAAAGAACTCCCGGAATACTACGACATGGCTATCCGGGTGAACTTTCTAAAGGGCATGGAACCGGAAATCGATGTGCTGGCCAGGAAATTCGCCGATAAATTCGGAAAAGACGAGAGATTCAATATTTATTTCCGGCCCGTGTACGATTTCAAGACTACCCGTGAAGATGTATGCGAAGTAAAGGAGAATATCTATTCGCTCAAAGAAGGGATATATAAGCAGATGAAATACAACCTGCTCAGCGCCAGTCTTTCCGGAAAGATAAGGACCAACACGCTGCTTTCCAATCCTGTGCCGCGCCCCGTCCCTGCGTGGTGCGATACGGAGAAACAGAACTTCTACGTGGTCGGCGCGGACGGGAAGCTGTTCAAATGCGATTCCTATATCGGCAATAAAGAGCAGGCGGTAGGCGAGCTGACGGAAGAAGGTGACATCAGGAAATATCCCGGCGCTTACAACTGGAACAAGAATGTCTATGAAGAACCGGAGACTGCAAAGTGCCGTGACTGCAGGCTTTTGCCGATATGCCAGGGAGGCTGCCCTCGCATGAGAAAAGAGCAGAAAGGAACATGCTACTTGTCGGAAGAGCAGTTAAAATTCGCCCTATTGGAGACGCATAAATTCAATTTAAGTCTGCAAAGTAATAAATCAAAGGAGATCCTATGATCGTATGGTACCAGGTAGCGCTTCCCGACACGGGAGCCGTAGAATGCAGTCATCATGTGGGCGGCATATGCTGCCTCAGCGGGGTATGCTGCAAGGAGGAAAAATAACATCATGGAGAGAATCATGTTCATATGGTATCAGTCGGCAAGCTCTCCGGATGGCGTGGAGTGCAGCCATTTCGCCGGAGTTTGCTGTTTGAGCGGGGTGTGCTGTAAAGAAGAGAAGTAGAGAGGCCCCATGCTGCTTATAGACAATCTTTCAAAGACGTATGAGTTGGACGGGGAAAAAATAGAAGCGGTCAAACCGTTCAGCATGGAAATTACCGGGGGAAAAGTCTGCTGTTTCCTGGGACCAAACGGAGCGGGAAAGACCACGGTCATTAAGATGCTTTGCGGCCTTGTCAGTCCGACAAGCGGGAAGATCGTCTATAACGGCATGAATATGTCAGCTGTCAGGGGGGCGTTTCTGGGAAAAACCGGGGTGGTCCTGGAGGGCGCCAGGAATATACACTGGCGCCTTACCCCCCTGGAAAACATGGAGTATTTCAGACGACTCCACGGATTAGGCACTGATGCCGGGCATGTTTCATCTTATGTGGAGCTGTTGGGCCTGGAGAAATATAAAGATACCGAATGCAGGTTCTTATCCAGGGGCAATCAGCAAAAGGTGGCCATAGCTTGCGCCTTATCCCTGAAAGCGGAAGTGCTGTTGCTGGACGAGCCGACCCTCGGCCTGGACATGGAAATATCCAGGACAATAATGGAGCTCATGCGCAGGGAAAAGAACAACAACAGGATAATAATCATAACCACGCATGATGCCGAATTCATTGAAAGAACAGCCGACGTGATAACCGTCTTTAAAAAAGGCAGGGTGCATAAATTCAATGGCCCGGGTGAAATAGTGGAAAAATACGCAAAAGACGATAAGAGATTTTCCTCAGCCTACATCAACCTCGTAAGGGGCATCGATGAATAACAGGACTTTAACGCACTGGAACGTGTTTTTGGGTGAGACCAGGCTCGCGTACATTAATACCAAAAGATACGGCATAAACTGGCTTGTCGGAACACTGAACCTTCTCCTTTTCCTGGTATTTATCCAACTGGGGATCTATTCCTTTCAAAACGGCATTTCACGCGGATATCTAGGCGATAAGATAGAAATACTGATCCTGGGATTCTTCGTTTTCTCCATCATCGGCATGGGGATTTCCACTGTAAGCTCCAGGATCAGCGAGGGAGCTTCGACGGGGGTACTGGAGCATCTGATGCTGAGCCCGGTAAGTTCCCGATACGTGCTGCTTTATTCCACTCTGGTCCAATTTTCATTCGGACTTGTCGTTTACCTGCTTCTGCTGCCGGTAAGTATGTTGATTTGCAGGCATTTTTTCACGATAAACCTTCCCAAGCTCGTTTTTTACGCGATCCCATTATGGCTCGCAAGTTGTGCTGCGGGTTTTATGATGGGGGCTTTAACTATTATCTATAAAAAAACCCAGAATTTCGCCAATTTGATGCAGTTCGTGATACTTGCCCTTATGGTTCTGCCTTCCTGCCCCTTTAGTCCGTATTCGGCCTTTCCGATATCCCCCCAGGCCGCCGCGCTGATCAGTGCGGTAGGAGGGAAAGCGCAGATCGGGTGGGGATTTAATTCATTCATATATCTTCAGAGCGTTGCTTACCTGCTGATTGGGATGAAGCTTTTTAAGTTGGCGGAGGAATATGCTAAAACTAAAGGGATCCTTGGTCAGTATTAACATCCTATTCTTAATGATGACTACACTTTCGGGAGGCGATATGGCTGTCAATAACGGAAAAGCGGCGACAGACGGGCACGTGAAGGAAATCAGCCTGAGATTAAAGGGCAACAGCGAGGTCTTTTTCGAGGAAACCCAGGGCGCTTTTGAGATCAAGAAAATGGAATATACCGGCTACGGGGAAAATCCGGTTTCAATAGAGAATTCTGAAACGGCAATCACTCTCACTCAGAAAAAGAAAGGATCTTTTTTCAGCAGCGACCCTGCCGCGCTGGTTAAATATCAGATCCTCCTTCCCAAAGGGAAAACTATAGTTATCGAAGCGGATAAATCCAAGCTTTCGGGACGAATAAGCGGCAGCGCTGTGAAAATTAACGCAGGCAATGTGATAATGGAGAGCCTTGTCATTAATTCCGAAGGGGATGTTAAGATGAATATCGGCAAGGGGAGTATTTCCGGAAGGATAGAATCAGCGCGGGGAATAAAGATCACTGCCGGCGCCGTAACCGGGGAAATGGACGTAATAGAAACAGCTGACCTTAAAACGGTTTTTGGGCATGCAAAACTCAAAATCTACAGGATAAGAAAAATAGATAAATAATATTGGCCTTCTTTTCAAGAAATACAAGGATCTATTCCCGTCGATCGCCGCGCACTCCGTGTTCAATTTGCTCACAAGTTTGCTCTACCTAAACTAAACAAGTATAGACTAGACAGCCTCAGGCCCTTTAAGGTCCTGAGGCTGTATTATGTTCCGCGGGAAATTACTTCTTTTTGTTGTTGGCGGCCCAGGTCAGGTAGGCGTGCATGAAGGGGTCCAGGTCGCCGTCCATGACGGTCTCTATCTGGGAGCTTTCGTAGTCGGTGCGCATGTCTTTCACCAGCTGGTAAGGCATGAAAACGTAGGAGCGGATCTGGTGGCCCCAGCCGATGTCGCCTTTGGCGTCGTAGTGGCGCTCCATCTCGGAGCGCTTCTTGTCCATCTCCACTTCGTAAAGCTTGGCTTTCAGCATCTTCATCGCGGTCTCGCGGTTCTGGTGCTGGGAGCGCTCTATCTGGCAGGCCACCACAATGCCCGAGGGGATATGCGTCAGGCGCACCGCGGTCTCCACCTTGTTCACGTTCTGGCCGCCGGCCCCGCCGGAGCGGAAGGTGTCCAGCTTGATGTCCTTGTCTTCCACCTTTATCTCTATCTCGTCGTTGATGTCGGCCAGGACTTCCATGGAGGCGAAAGAGGTGTGGCGGCGCTTGTTGGCGTCGAAAGGGGAAATGCGGACCAGGCGGTGCACGCCTATCTCGCTCTTGAGGTAGCCGAAGGCGTACTTGCCTTTAACGATGGCGGTCACGCCGCGCACCCCGGCCTCTTCCCCTGCGAGCATGTCCGTGATAGCGAAACTGAAGCCCTTGCTCTGCGCCCAGCGGGTGTACATCCTGAGCAGCATCTGGGCCCAGTCGCAGGCCTCGGTTCCGCCTACGCCGGCGTGGATGCTTATGATGGCGTCCAGCTTGTCCATGGGGTCGGACAACTTCAGTTCAAAATCAAGAGCGGAAAGCTTTTTTTCCACCGCGCCCAGGCCTTCCATGATCACGGGCAGCTCGGCGGTATCCCCGGCGTCGCGCGCCAGTTCGAAGTGGACCTTGAAATCGTCTATCTCGCGCTTTACGGTGTCCAGGAGTTCAACGCCTTTCTTCAGGTCGTTGAGGTCCTTCAGGTGGGCCTGCGCTTTCTGGGCGTCGTTCCAAAAATCGCCTGAGCCGGAGACGGCTTCTTTTTCGCGCAGGACGGACCGCTTGTCCTCAAGCCCGTAGAGTTTGGCCAGAGAAGACAAAGCCCCCTCCAGCTCTTCAAGTTTGTTAGCCACGTCTTTAAGTTCCAGCGTTCCAGCCATATTATTATTTTAGCAATTTTATTTTTAACCGTATTTTAATAGAATAAGATTTACCGCAAAGTTAGATTTATATATATGGCCGATAAACTTTCCGCAGCCCGTTCGAAGATCGACAGCCTGGACCGGCGCATAGCCGCCCTGCTCACGCGCCGCTTCGCGCTGGCGATACCGCTAAAAGCGCTGAAGAAGAAGCCCGCCGACCCCGCGCGGGAAAAACAGGTGCTGGCCAACGCCGCGGCGGCCGGGAAAAAGATCTTCGCCCCTTCCACCGTGGCCGTGTTCGCCGAGATCATAAAGCAATCGAAAAAACTCCAGAAATCGTCCGTCAAGTAGAACCCGGCTGCTTTCCTCTCCGCTACAGGGAACTAAAGTGCAAAGAAAACAAATAAAAGCCGGCCTGCTCGGCTTTCCGCTTTCCAAATCGCTTTCACCGGAGATCTTCCGTATTTTTTCCGGCCTGACCGGGGCCGATATTAATTATGAGCTCCGGGAATGCGGCGAGGTCGAACTCGCCTCCGTCATACAGGCGGTTAAGGGCGAAGGCTGGGCCGGCTTCAACGTCACCATCCCGCACAAGCGGTCCGTTTTCAAAATGCTCGACCAGGCGGACCCGGCCTCCCGGGACATCGAAGCGGTCAACGCCGTGCGCTTCGGCCGCGGCGGGCTGGAAGGGCTGAATACCGACGCTGCGGCGATCAGGAATGCTTTGGAAGAGAACGGGATAGACCCCGCCGGGAAGAGCTCCGTCATCTTCGGCTCCGGCGGCTCCGCGGGGGCGGCCGGCTGGGCGCTGGGGCGCTCCCGCGCGGCTGCCGTCGCCTTCCGCGCCAGGAACGCCGCCGCCGCGCAGGAGATCTCCGCGAGCCTGGCCAGGGTTTTCCCCGGGACCATTTTCACCGCGGCCCCCTTCGCCGCCGCCGGACCCGCGGATATTTTCGTGAACGCCACGCCTATAGGCATGTATCAGCCAGGGATGCCTCCGGCAAAACCGAAGCCCGGCGACGCCTGCCTGGACCTGGCTTACGCCCGGGGCGGCACGGAGTTCGTTAAAGCCGCCGCCGCGGCCGGCGCGAAGGGCATAGACGGCCTGGAAGTTTTGGTCAGGCAGGCTTCGCTCTCCCTTAAATTATGGTCGGGCCTGCCGGCGGGCGATATTGTAGAATTTAACAGGGAAGCCATAAGGCTGCTCAGGGAAAAACTCCAGGGGGAATGATGCTCAGATACCTTACCGCCGGCGAATCGCACGGAAAATACCTTACAGGAATACTCGAAGGCTTTCCGGCCGGGGTGAAGATCACCCGGGAGTACATAGCGGCCCAGCTCAGCCGGAGGCGGCAGGCCCCGGGGCGCAGTCCCAGGCAAGCCCGGGAAACCGACGCTTTTGAAATAGTCTCAGGCCTCAGCGGGAATGTCACTACCGGCGCGCCCATAAGCCTGCTGATACCGAACGCGGGCCGGGACCTGCCTCCGCCTTCAAGCCTGCCCCGCCCCGGCCATGCCGACCTGCCGGGCATGCTCAAATACGGGCTGCTGAACGCCGTCCTTATAAGGGAACGGGCCAGCGCCCGGGAAACCGCGATGCGCACCGCTTTGGGCTCTTTCGCCCTGCGCCTGCATGAACTGCTGGACATAAATATCAATTCTAAGGTAGTCCGCCTCGGGAGCCTGAGCACCGTCACGGCGGAGACCGCCGCGGCCGAACTCCTGCGGGCACGCCGCGCCGGAGATACGCTGGGCGGCGTTTTCGAAGTGACCGTGGAGAACCTGCCGGCCGGGCTGGGCGGCTTCAGCCAGTGGGACCAGCGGCTCGGCTCCCGCCTGGGCGCGGCGCTGATGGGAATAAATGGCGTAAAAGGCTTTGAAGTGGGCGGCGGTTTCGCCCTGGCCGCGGCGGGAGGCATGGATGCCTCCAAGGACCCTGAGCTTTCCGGCGGGCTGGACGGCGGCATGACCAACGGCCGCGCGCTTACGCTGCGCTGCGCCGTAAAACCAGTGCCCGGCCTGCCCGGCGGCACGCTTTCCACGGACCTCAAAAGCTTCCGCAAAAAGCTTTCTATTTCCAAGACCTCCGACACCACGGCGGTATTCGCGGCGGCCGTGGTAGGCGAGCACGCGGCCGCGCTGGAGCTGGCCGGCGCCCTGCTTGAAAAATTCGGCGGGGATTCTTTTTCGGAACTTGCGCAGCGGGTGGACGAATGGCGAAAACAAACCGGCAAAATACTGAAACGCCTGTAAAGAACGTCTTCCTGACGGGCTTCATGTGCGCCGGGAAGACCCTGTGCGGCAAGGCGCTGGCGCGTGCCCTGAAACTGCCTTTTTGCGACACCGACCTCCTCCTGGAGAAAAAGACCGGTAAAACCACTGCGGAGCTGATCATAAAAAAGGGGCTGGGAGCTTTCAGGAAACTGGAGGCGGCCCTGGTGAAAGAACTGGCCGCCCGCGGCGGACAGGTGATCGCCCTTGGCGGCGGGGTTTACCCGTCGCGCAAATGGGAAGGCCTGTTCAAACGGACCGGCGTAAGCGTTTTCCTTTATTGCCCCTGGCCCGAACTCGAAGGCAGGCTTAAAACGGCCTGCGCGCCCCGGCCGCTGCTGGCCGGGCCGTGGGAAACGGCCGGCCCGAGGGCGAAGAGGCTTCGCACGGCCCGCCTCAAATTCTACCGCCGCGCGGACATCACGATAAACACCTCCGGACTCACGCCGAAACAGGCCGCGGACAAAATAAAGAAGGCTCTTAAACTATGAAGACATTCAACTTTACCATCAAGAGTTCTAAGACGATAAAGGCCGCGCTGGGCCGGGGCATGGCGGACATCCCGGCCAGCTTCCCCGGCCTTTTCAAAGACGCGGACAAGATCTGCCTGGTCACGGGCACCGACGCCCCGCCCAGCCTGCGCGCCAAAGCGCTGGCGCTTTTCCCCGAAGGGAAGATCCCGCATTTTTACTTCTGGCTCCCGCCCTCGGAAAAGGCCAAGACCCTGGAGCAGGCCGGCAAGCTCTGCTCTTTCCTTTTCGACAAAGGTTTCTCACGCAATTCCCTCATCATCGCGGCCGGCGGCGGGGCGGTGACCGACCTGGCCGGTTTCGCGGCCTCTATTTATATGCGCGGCATTAACTGGGTCAGCGTCCCCACCACTTTCCTGGCCCAGATAGACGCGGGCCTGGGCGGCAAGACCGCCGTGAACCTGGGCGGCGCGAAGAACATTGCCGGGACTTTCCACCAGCCGGCCCTGGCCGTCTGCGACACCGCCTTCCTGGATTCCCTCCCGCACTCCGAGCTGCGCTCCGGCGGCGGCGAACTGGTGAAATACGCCATGATAGGCCCGGGCGCCCTGTGGCGGACGGTGAAAACGCATCTCTCGAAGACCCTGGCCGGCGACCGCTCCGCCCTGACGGCCTGCGTAAGCGCCTGCGCCGCCTATAAAATGAAACTGGTGGCCAGGGACGAACGCGACGAACGCGGCGTGCGCGAGGCGCTGAACTTCGGCCATACGGCCGGCCACGCTTTCGAGGCCATGTCCGGCGGCTCCCTGCCGCACGGCGAAGCCGTGGCGCGCGGGATCCGCTTCGCCCTGATCGCCTCGCAGGGGACGGGCATTCTGAAGCGCGGGGATTTCCTCAAGCTCAACGCGCTGGTGGACGCGCTGCGCCTTAAGCCCGCCGCGGTGCGCAAGGATTTCAGGCATTTCCTCTCGCTGGTCTCGCGGGACAAGAAAGCGCGCGGCGCCGGGAACCGCTTCGTTCTCATCGCCGGGCCCGGCCGCCTCTGCCCCGCCGAGAACCTCGACGCCCCGCTGCTGAAAACGGCCTTCGAAGGAGCCCTGAAATGAATATCCTCGTGATCCACGGCCCCAACCTGCACCTGCTCGGCAAGCGCAAGCCGGAACTTTACGGCAAAGCCACCCTGGCCGAACTGGACAAGGCCATAAAGAAACACGCCGCAGGCCTGGGAGTGAAGGTCCGCATTTTCCAGAGCAACTGCGAAGGCGCGATAATAGATCTCCTGACCGCCAACGCGCCCTGGGCGGACGCGCTGGTGATAAATCCGGCGGCCTACACCCATTACAGCTACGCCATCCGCGACACCATAGAGGCGCTCGGCCTTCCGGCGGCCGAAGTCCATCTGACCGACATCTCTAAACGGGAGCCTTTCCGCAAAGTTTCCGTCATAAAGCCCGTCTGCCGCGCGCAGTTCAAAGGCGAAGGCTCCGCCTCGTATTTCAAGGCGCTGGATTTCTGCGCCTCGCTGAAAAAATAATGAAGTCCTACTCCCCTCCGCCCGATAAATCCATAACCATACGCGCCCTACTGCTGGCCGCGATTTCCCGCGGCACCGCGCGGGTAGACAATCCGCTGCTCTGTAAGGACACGGAAGCCGCCGTCCGCTGCCTGAAAGCGCTGGGCGTAAAGGTAAGGAAGGAAGGAAACGCTTTTATAGTCGAAGGCCGGGGACTGAAGGGTCTCAAAAAACCGCAAAAACCGCTCGACGCCGGAGAATCAGGGGCTCTCACCCGCCTGCTGGCCGGCATCCTGGCCGGGCAGGATTTTTCTTCGGAGCTGACGGGGCGCGGCTCGCTTTTAAAAAGGCCGATGGACGTCCTGGCCGGCGCGCTGAAGAAACTGGGCGCCGCTGTCTGCACGAAGAACGGGCTGCTTCCTCTTTCGATAAAGCCGGCTTCTCTTAAAGGGAGCCGCATCTCCGGCGTGGAAAGCGCCCAGATAAAATCCGCGCTGCTGCTGGCCGGGCTTTACGCCGGCGGCCCCGTCACGGTGACGGAGAAGGTTCTGACCCGGGACCACACCGAGCGCCTGCTCGCCCTGCTGGGCGCAAAGCTCACAAAACAGGGGCCGCGCGTAAAACTGGAACCGGGCCCCCTCACCGCCAGGCCTTTAACGATCCCCGGCGACATTTCCTCGGCGGCGCCGTTCATAGCGGCCGCGCTGCTCTCCGGAAAAGCCCTGAAGATAACTTCCTGCGGTCTCAACCCGGCCCGCCTCGGCTTCGTAAAAGCGCTGAAGAGAATGGGAGCCGTACTGGACCTGAAGGCCGTGGAGGCCTTCCCTGAACCTTTCGGAGAAATCGAGGTCCTTCCGTCCGCGCTCAAGGCCCGCGCGTTCAAGGCGGAAGAGATCCCCGCGATGATAGACGAAGTCCCGCTGCTGGCCCTGCTGGCGGCCCGCGCGAGCGGCGTGACCGTCATCCGCGGCATAGAGAGCCTGCGCGCCAAGGAGTCCGACAGGATAGAGAGCGCGCTGGCGCTGCTCGCCTCGCTGGGCGTCAAGGCCGTCTACCAGAACGGCGCGATGAAGATCACGGGCCGGCCCTCTTTTTCCGCCGTTAAGCCGGTTCAGACCTTCGGCGACCACCGCATCGCCATGGCCGCTGCCGCCGCCTCGCTCGTCTGCCCTGAGCTTAAAATAGAAAACCCGGGCTGCGTGAACAAATCATACCCGGGTTTCTGGAAAGACTTCAGGAAGGTTTTTACTTTTTCCTGAACAAGCCTTTGGCTTTTTCCGCCAGCGCCTTACCCGGGTCCTTGCCGAACTTCTCCATTACCGCGGAAGAAGAAAAATAATAAGTTTTTCCTTTCAGCTCCAGGGCGGGCGTATTCGCCGCCACTATCACTTTCGCACCGGTGGCCGGGCAGACGGCTTCCCGGCCTATCTCCTCCCTGGAGATCTTGTGCAGGGCCAGCGTCTTTGAATTTTTCGCGTCCGGCTGCGCCGCGGGCTTCTCTACGGCCGGTGCGGCGGTCGCGGGAGCGGCCGGGGCCTGGGCGGGAACCGCCGGAACCGCCGCGGTCTGCGCCGCCGCGGGGGCTGTTTCAGCTGCGGCAGCGGGGGCCGCCGGTTTCGCGGCTTCCTCTTTGTTCAGCATCTTCATCAGCTTGCCTTTGAGGTCCGCCATCACGCCCGCCTTCGCCGCCGGCGCGGACGCGCACAACAGCGCCGCGGCCAGGAATATTGTAAGTGTTTTCATTTAGAGCTCCTTATTTAAGCGCTTCTACCAGCGCGGCCCCGTATTTTTTAGCCGGGACAGGGCCATTAGCGGTTATCAGTTTTCCGTCTATTTCCAGGTCGGCGCCGGTGCATTTCCCGCCGGACTTCTCCACCTCGGCGGCCCCGTCGGGAAAGCAGGTGACTTTTTTCCCTTTCAGCAGTCCCGCGTGGGCCAGCGCCACCGGGGAGATGCAGATGGAGCCTATGACCTTATCCAGCTCCATGGCTTTTTTAAAGATGGCGTGCACCTTGGGGGTATCCAGGTGCGCAAGCGCGCCCGGCCCGCCCACCAAAGTCAGCGCGTCGTAGTCCGAGGGGTTTATCTCGTCCACGGTCTTGTCCACCTGGGCCGTCGCCCTGAATTTGCCCCTGGCCTCGCCTTTCGCGGTGGAAACGGTGTCCACTTTGTGGCCGGCGGCCTCGAGGATCTTTTTCGGTTCGGTGTATTCCTCGTCCCTGAACCCCTGGAACGCTATGAACATCGCGATCTTTTTCATATCTCTCCTTCCCGTAAATATTATAACAAAGCTTCAGAACAAGGTGTCCGCGGCGGCGAGGAGCGTGACCCCGAGTACCGAGACGTTCAGGTACAGGGAAAGCCGGCGGTAACGCTCGGCGGCCCACGGCTCCCGGAAAGCCGAAGCGAAGACCAGCGGCAGCGCTAAAGCGTTGGCGGCCAGCAGGAGGGTCGGGATCCCGCCCCGGACCAGCAGGAAAACTTTCAGGTATAGCGTCAGGAAAGCGAAAGCCGCGGCCCAGACGACAGCCAGCCGCCGCACCTGCGGCAGCGACAGGTGGTCCAGGAGGGAAGGCTGCTCGCGGAGCCGCTCGTCGCCGATGTTCGCGAGCAGCAGCACCCAGAGATGCGGTACCTGCCAGACCCCGAAGAGCGCCATGAGGTAGAGTACGGTCGGCGCCCCCGGAGCGCCGCCCGCCGCCAGCCAGCCTATCAGGGGAGGAAGCGTGCCGCACAATACCCCCGGGACAAGGGCGAACAAGGTCCTCTTTTTAAGCGGGGTATACGCCGCGTTATACAGGAAAACGGCCAGCAGTCCCGCCAGCGGGCCGCCGGCTGACGGCGAGCAAGAATAAAGCCCCCCCAGCCCGGCGCCGAGCAGGAGCAGCGCCTGGACCAGGGCCTGCGCGGGCGGCATGCGCTTCGCGGGCAGGGGTCTCCGCCGGGTGCGCTCCAGGCGGATGTCGAAGAACCGGTCCTGCCAGTTGTTCAGCGTGCAGGCCCCCGCCGCGAGAACGAACACGCTTAAGCCCGCGAACAGGGCGTCCGTTCCGCGCTCCCGGTCGCAAGCGGCGTAACCCAGCGCCGCGGCCGCTCCCGCCAGGGCGCTTACGGGGAGCTTCATCAAACCCGCCCTGTCCGACAGAGAGCCTTCCATGACACCCCCTATTTTTTGCGCAGCCAGTCCAGGTATTCCTTCTGCGTCACTACGCGCAGGTCCGCCATCATGGCGGCGTCCCCCGCGCCGCAGTACCGGGAGCAGAAGATCTTATACGTCCCGGGCATGCCGGCGTAGAACCAGGCGTAGGTCTTCATTTTCGGCACTGCGTCCATCTTGATCCGGAACGCGGGCACGGAGAAACCGTGGATGACGTCCAGCGAGGTGAGGGTGATCTTTACGGGCCTCCCCAGCGGGACCACCAGCAGTCCTTCTGACCTTTTGCCGGTCGGGTAATAAAAGACCCACGCGAACCGCACCCCCGTCGCCCTGATATCGAGCGCGTCCCTGGGCACGCCGCGCAGCCCAAGGAAGGACTGCCAGCCGACATAGAACATAAAGAGCGCGATCAGGGCTGGCACTATCATCCAGGCCAGCTCCAGCGCCGCGTTCCCCCGTATATCCGCGGCCCCGGGATTCCCCGCCTGCCGGTAGCGGATCAGGAAATAGATCATGACCCCGGTCACGAGAAGCAGCAGCAGGAAGCTGAGCCCGATGATGTACAGAAAAGTAGAATCGACTTGTTTGACTATGTTTTCCATTGTGCCTCACCTGTTCAGAACATCGGTAAAAGCCAGGGAGAACCCGTCTTCACCCGCTATAATACAATACTAGCCGGAGATTTCAAGGGTTTTTTCGTGTGCCGCACTTTAGCCTGTGCGCTGAAGTGTTGTATTATACGTAGTATCTTACTTTTACCCCATACGGGGCGCCGGTCGGCTGCTAGAGGAAAGGATCATGAGAGTACTGCTGGTCGAAGATAACGCGCTTACGCGGAACACCATAAAGGCCCTGCTGGGAAGGCTGGGTCACGAAGTGGTCGCCGAAGCCGAAACAGGAACCAGCGCGGCGAAGTCCTTCGCCGAACTGAAACCCGACGTGGTGCTCCTGGACCTTATCCTGCCCGGCAGATCCGGCCTTGAGGTCCTGGAAGACCTGCTGAAGCTGGACCCGCGGGCGCGGGTGGTGGTCGTCACCGCCGTGGACCAGGACGAAATGGACCGCCAGCTCCTGGACAAAGGCGTGCACGCGATCCTGCGCAAGCCGTTCTCATTCGACGATTTCAAAGCGGCGCTGAAGGGGCTGGCCCCGGAAGAAATAGAAGCGAACCGGATACTCGAGGGGATAGCCGCGGCCGGCATGGAAAGGTGCGTGGAGAGGCTGTCCCGCATCTCGACGGGGCAGTGGAAAGTGGCCAGGATCCGCGTGTCGCGGGGCAGCATGGACGAGATCATCGGCAGCCACACCATCACCGGCGTCTCCGGCTTCGCGGTCTACTTCAGGATCGAAGGCGACTGCCCTTTTACTTCGATGATAATGTTCCACCCGGAAGACGTGGGCATCATTTCCCGCGGCTTCCTCGGCCCCGTTCCGCTGCCCAACTTCAGCCAGGCGCAGGACCTGCTGTTCGCGGAGCTGGGGAATATCATCCTGAACTCGGTCATCAGCGCTTTGTCCAATAAACTTAAACGCTCCTTCATGCCTTCGGCGCCCAAAGGCGTGCACGGGGAAACCCGCTTCCTGCTGGAGGCGATCTGGGACACGCTGGAAAAAGGGCAATATTCGGCGGCCTCCATCACGCTCGACCTGCAGTGCGGCGCCGACACGGCCCGCAGCGAGATCGTAGTGATCATCCCCGAAAATCTGGCCCGCGCCCTGGCCGCGGCTTAAGCGCGCCCGGGCCACATCCTCTTAAAAATTCCTATAATATGTATGAAGTTGCCGACGTAGCTCAGTGGTAGAGCACTCGCCTTGTAAGCGAAAGGTCGTCAGTTCAATCCTGACCGTCGGCTGATTTTTTCCCGGTACCGCCCGGCTATTTGCTAAAATATGTACTTACGGCCCCTTCGTCTAGCGGTTAGGACGCTGCCCTCTCAAGGCAGAGATCACGGGTTCGAATCCCGTAGGGGCCGCCAATTTACGCTGTTGCCGAAATCCGCGCTGCCGAACCCCGGCAGCGCGTGCAGTTTCTCCGTTTCTGCCGCCGGGAAATTAAAATTTACTTTTATTTTTTTCCCGCCTAAAAGGAAGTTCGAACCGATTTTTTTCAATATTTGCAGGTTTTCCTCCGGATTTCCCGCAACCGCGGACTCTCCGGCGAGAACTGCGGTTTTATAGAAGCCCATAAGCGGTTCGAACCGTTTACTCCCCTCCCGCTCAAAAGCTGCGAGTTTCATTTCATTTTCCTTTTTCTCTTCCAGGCATGAACGCTTCTTTTGGGCGTATTCATCCTGCGTTATCAACCCGTTAAGTATCATGTCCAAAAGAGCGTTCATGCTCTTCGTAAGGAAATCTATTTTATCTCGCAGATTTTGTGCGGCCTCTTCCCCGGCCTGGGCCGCCTTCATTCCTTCCGCTTTTATGTTATCAAGAGCATCGGCGGCCAGGGCCGGGGGTAAGGAAACTCCTTTCAATAAGGCGCGTATCTGTTTTTCCACTTCCTCTTCCCGCACATAAGGCTCCGAGCAAGGCCCTTTGCGCTTGGTGCAGCGCAGGTAGTTATGGCCCTTTTGGGTCTCTGTGGTTACAAAGCAACCGCAGGCGGCGCATTGAAACTGGCCGCGGTAAGTGTAAGGCTTCAGCTTGCCGTTTTTAGGCTTGCTTTTACGCGCCATTACCTCCTGGCACTTATCGAATAGGGCTTTCGTTATAAGCGGCTTATGCTTGCCCTCATAAAGCTCGCCCTTGAACCGCATAAGCCCGTAGTAAATGGGGTTCTGGAGCACATATTGATAGTTGGAGATAGAAAGCGCGCCGCGCTGCCTTCCCCCTATAAGCCCTACCCCATTCATTATGCGGCGAACCTCCGCCAGGGGATAATTCCCGGAGGCATATAGTTCAAAGGTTTTGCGGACAAAGGCAACCCGGTCTTTATCCGGCAAGATGGTCTTGGTTTCCAGATCGTTTATGTAGCCGAGCGGTGCGCGGCCGGGCCAGGTGCCGTTGCGCAGCTTCTGCCTGAGGCCGCGGTGTACGTTCTCTGAAAGGTTATCAACGTAGTATTTGCTCTGGCCGAATGCGATAGAAAGCATGAACTTCCCCTGCGGCGTGGGGTCGAACCAAAAGGTAGGGAACTTCAAAGCCGTTATCTTGCCGATGTCCACCAGATATATTAAGCGGCCACCATCAATGCTATTGCGGCAAAGCCGGTCCGGGTGCCAGGCGATGATGCCCTGGGCCGAGCCCTGCTCAAGGCCAGCGACCATTTCGTTGAAGATTTCGCGGCCCGGCTCCTTGGCAGTCTTGTTTTCAACGAACTCGCGGACAATGGTGAGGCCTTCTTTTTTAGCGTAGTCGCGTAGTTCCGTGAGCTGCGCCTCAATAGAAAGGATCTGCCGCTCCGGCTCGTCCGTGGACTTGCGAGCATAAAGGAAATACCGCATATTAAGCTTCTCCATACCTTGCCTCCCCGCTCTTAAGGCCGGTTTTGCCCAGCAGGGCTGAACCGGACTTAAGTGCTATTCTCAACTCTGCGCCGCTGGTAAGGCCGGCCAGGCGCACCAGCGCTGGGCCGGCCGCACCTGCGGCCATAAGGATGATAAATCGGTTCGGTAAACCGTTCCTCGGTTTACCAGCGCGTCAGCGCTGAACTTCCTTTCAGGCGGGAAAAAAATAAAAGTAAATTTTAATTTCCCGGCGGCAGAAACGGAGAAACTGCACGCGCTGCCGGGGTTCGGCAGCGCGGATTTCGGCAACAGCGTAAATTGGCGGTCTTTTCAGGATGAAGTTCGAACCTTCTTCGCGCAACATCCTGAGGTAACTTTATAAATACCGCTTTCTAGCCGTTAGAGCAGCGGTAGGCGGATCTTATCCGCA
>Ga0208789_1001063_pt1 | contig 17791 bp, 15 predicted proteins | sample Methanotroph_Enr_FD_187368 | JGI IMG/M metagenome (GOLD analysis project Ga0208789, IMG submission 187368) | Enriched soil microbial communities from Old Woman Creek wetland in Ohio, USA - Methanotroph_Enrichment_5 (SPAdes) (version 2) | ecosystem: Environmental > Terrestrial > Soil > Wetlands...
CCGCGACAACAAGCCCATCAAGATCGCTGCCAAGAAGGTCGCGAAGTTCAAGCCCGGCAAGAAGCTCGCTGACGAAGTCAACGGCAAGGGCGGCAAGAAGCGCAAGTAGTCGGATCCCGCGCGGCAGGCTGTCGCGCACCACCATCGACGGGGCCCATGTCATCGGGCCCCGTTTTTTTTTCAATTATTCTTTTTTGAGTTCTATTCCTCCGTCTGATCTACGTGCCCCGAAGGTTGGTCCCCCGGGCTTTGGCTGGAAACCCCCGCCGAAAAACCCGCCAGGGCTGGATCCATTCCCATCCAGGGAGCCATCGTGGCCGTGGCGGCCACAATTCAGACTCCTGGCACTGCCTTCCGATGCATAGGGCATCCGAGAGGCACCGATGTCCGACGAACAAGACGAACCCACCGGCAGGAAGCTCCCGCTCAAGCTGATCCTCATCGCCCTGGTGGGCCTCGCGGTCCTGGGCGGCGGGGGCTTCGGCGTCCGGGTCTTCCTGAAGAAGCGCGCCGCCGCCAAGGCCGCAGCCGCTCAGCAGGCCCCCGGCAGCCAGGGCGCGGCCGCAGCCGATGACGACGATGGGGACTGCGGCGGCGAAGCCTCCGGCGGGGGCGAAGGCGAGGGGGCCAGCGGGCCGCCCGTCATGGTCCTGACGCGGAACGTGAACCTCTCCGGCCCGCGCCTGAACGCGTTCCTCCACTGCGAGCTGAACATCCTCTTCTGTGATGCAGAGCTGGGCAAGCTGGCCGCCAGCGACAAGGCCTCCCCTGAGCGCAGCGAGATCCAGGCCATCGTCCTGGACGCCCTCACCGGCAAGAGCGTGGAGGATGCCTCCGATCCCGAGTTCCGGGAATCCCTCCGGCAGGACATCAAGGACAAGCTCAACGCCCAGTTCGGACCCAAGCCGCTGAAGCCCGGCGAGGATCCGCCGAAGCGCAAGAAGCCCAAGCACCCCATCAAGGATGTGCTCATCGTGGACTGGGCCATCCAGCAGTAGGGAAGCGGCCGTGATGGCATGCCCGTTGCGGCCTCCCCCACCGGAGTCCATGCTTTGACAGGACCCACAGGAGAGCCATGGCCAAGCGGGTGGACCGGATGGAAGGCGAGCGCGTGCTCAGCTTCGAGCAGGTGGTGGCGGAGCTCATGCCCTTCATCGACACGCCCCTGAAGCTGGAGATCCAGCTGGGGCAGACCCGCATGACCATCCGCGAGCTGCTGGACCTGGAGCCCGGCTCCCTGGTGGAGCTGAAGAAGAGCGCCGGCGAGCCCATGGACGTGCTCTGCAAGGAGCGCGTGCTCCTCCACGGCGAGGTCACGGTCCTGGAGGACAGCCTGGGCCTCCGCGTCACCGAGGTGGTGGACCCCGACCGCAAGGTCTGATCCTCCGGACACCTCCGGGTAGGGACCCCGCCCCGCCTGTGGCATCCTGGGACTTCGCCATGGATCCGGTCGCACCCGAAGTTCCGCCCATCGCCCTCTGCCTGGGGGGCATGGATCCGTCCGGGGGCGCGGGGATCCTCCGGGATGCGCTCACCGTGGCGGCCCTGGGCTGCCACCCCATGGCGGTGAGCCTGGCGGAGACGCTGCAGAACGGCCTCGGCTGCAGCCGCATCGAGCCGCCCTCCATGGACCCCGTCCTGCGCCTGGAGAACCTGGCCCCCCATCTGGCCGGCCGCTGGGGGGTGAAGGTGGGCCTCTGCGCCCTGGAGCCCGCCCCTTTCCGCCGCCTCTGCGCCGTCCTGGGACATCTCGCCCCGCCGTTGCGCATCTGGGACCCCATCCTGGCACCGTCGGCCGGCGTGGGGCTCCATGACGGGGAGGACCTCCGACGGATGGCCTCGGCCCTCCTCCCCATGGGGGGATGGGTGGTGAGCCCCAACCGGGGGGAGGCCGCCGCCTTCGCCGGCCTCCCCCCCGAGGCCATCCACGCCGCAGAGCCCAGCCTCCTGGCCCGGCCCTGGCTGGAGGCCGGAGCCGCGGCCGTGTGGCTCAAGGGCGGCCATGCCGAGGGGGACCGCGTCCAGGACCTCTGGATCACCGCGGGCGGCATCGAGGCCCTGGAGGCCTCCCCCCGCCTGCCCGGCACCCGGCGCGGAACCGGCTGCACCCTGGCCTCCACTTGGCTGGGTCTGCGCCTGCGGGGCCTGGACCCGCAGGCCGCCGCCCTCGAATCGGCCCGCCGCCTGAGGAACCGCTGGGACCGGGCCTGGGTCCCCGGCGGAGCGGGCCGCCCCATGTTCGCCCCGGAGGCCCTGTGATCCTCCACGAAGGCCCCGGGTTCCTGATCCGCAGCGCCCCGGACGGCCCCTGGGCCGGCTGGTGCGGCTCCCGGTTCCTGGAGGAGGGCCTCGCCTCGGTGAACGCGGCCCCCGGCCGGGCGCTGGCCCGCCTCATGCGCCTGGCCGCCCTGCTTCCCGGGGGCTTCGGCCTGGTCTGGGACCATCCCCCGGCCTGGATGGAGGCCCTCCAGCCCGAGGCCCGTCAGGGCTGGTGGGAGGCCATCTCGGCCATCCCGGGGCTGACCCTGCACCTCGGCCCCGACACCGCCCTGCAGGTGCCCGGCGGCGCCTTCCGCGCCTGGCTCCATGGCCCCGAACCGCCCACGGGCCCCCTGGGGGAGCGCTGGCGCCAGGGCACCCTGGGATGGGCGCCCCGCGCATCCGGATCCTGGTGCCTGCCGGACCTGGGACCCGCCGGCGGAGGCGAGGAGGTTCCCCCCGGCTGGCTCTGGGGCGAAGTGATCGTCCCCGTCGGAGCCCTGGGAACCCTCGGCTCGGGGGAGGCCCTCGCCGCGGCCATGGCCGAGGCCCAGGGCGCGGCCGAACGGGGCCTGGCCCAGCGCCTCGCGGCCGGGGCCTGGGGGGACCTTCCCTTCGTCCGGCGGTCCGTGGGCTGGCGCCTGGCCCTCACGGGCGGCGCCGAGTTCCAGCGGGCCAGCGGCACCTGGAAGGCGGCCTTCGGACAGATCAGGGCCCTCGCGGCCCTGCTCCAGGACCGCCTGCGCGCGCCCCTCCATGCGGGTGCCTCCTCGGACATCCAGGCGGCCGCCCTCCTGGGACGCCAGGCCCTGCGGGAGGGCCTGCCCTGGCGGGCCAGCCTGCCCCTGCCCCCGGCCCCCGGCAGCTTCAGCCCGGGCCTCTCCTCGGATCCCAGGGATCCCGTCCCCATCGAGGGGCGGGCCCTCCAGCCGGCGGACTGGGCCGACACCCTGGACCACCCCCCCGCCGTCCTGCTCCGGGTGCCCGCCGTGCCCCCGGAGGCGGGGGCCCTCGCCCTGCTCGCCGGCCTCCATCCCGCGCCCGCGGTCCGCTGGCTGCCCCCGGACCTGGCGCCGCCGGGCCCCTTCGATCCGGATCGGCCGTGGGCCCCCGCCACGGCCTTCCCCTTCCCGGCCGACCCTGGCAATGGACAGCAGCGAGGGCTCTTCGAGGGCCTCGACTGATACGCTGGAAGGCTGCAGGAGCCGCCATGTCCACGGAGCACGCCGAGCAGAGATCCAGGGTGCGGGTCGCGCTGCTGTCCATCACCGCCGGCGTGGTGGTGCTGGGGCTGAAGTACGTCGCCTACGTGATCTCGGGGTCCGTCGCCCTGCGGTCGGACGCCATCGAGAGCATCGTGAACGTGGTGGCGGCCATCTTCGCCCTGGGCGCCATCGTCTTCGCCGGCAAGCCCGCCGACCGGGAGCACCCCTACGGTCACGGGAAGATCGAGCACTTCAGCGCGGCCTTCGAGGGGGGCCTCATCGCCCTGGCGGCGGCCTTCATCCTCATCGAGGCCACCCACGCCCTCCTTTTCGGAGTCCAGTTCAAGAACCTCGGCCAGGGCCTGATCGTGAACCTTGCCGCAGGATTCCTCAACGGCCTGCTGGGCTGGTATCTCCTGCACAAGGGCCGGGCCACGCGCTCCAAGGCCCTGGAGGCGGACGGCCACCACATCCTCTCGGACTTCTGGACGACGGTGGGCATCGCCACCGGCCTGCTGGTGGTGAAGCTCACGGGCCTCGCCTGGATGGATCCGGTCATGGCCATGGTCGTCGGGCTGCTCCTGGCCCGGACGGGCTTCCGCCTCGTGGCCGAGTCCTCGCGGGCCCTCCTGGACTCGGAGGATCCCGAGGTGGTGGGCAAGGTGCTCGCCGCCATGAACCAGGTGCGCTCCTGGGATGTCATTGCCGTCCACGAGCTGCGCACCTTCCGCTCGGGCCGCTACACCCACGTGGACGTCCACCTGGTGGTGCCCGAGTTCTACTCCATCCGCCAGGCCCACGATCTCTGCGAAGGCTTCGGCGTGCGGGCCCTCCGCGAGGCCGGCGTGGAAGGCGAGGTGCATACCCACGTGGATCCCTGCGGGCGCCTCTACTGCGACCGCTGCCCCGCCGAATCCTGCGGCATCCGCCGCGCTCCCCGCACCGCGCCCAACGCCTTCACCCTGGAGGAGGCCACGGCCACGGGGCCCGCCTGAGGTCCGCTACACTCCTCCCCATCACCTCCGAGGCCCCCATGTCCCAGCCCCAGCTGCTCGCCCGCGGTGCATCCGACCTGGTGCTGCTGCCCCGCATGGCCAACCGCCACGGCCTCGTGGCCGGGGCCACCGGCACGGGCAAGACCGTGACCCTGCGTGTCATGGCGGAGCGCTTCTCCGCCCTCGGCGTGCCGGTCTTCATGGCCGACGTGAAGGGCGACCTTCCGGGCCTCGTCAAGGCCGGCGGGGACCACCCCAAGGTGGCGGAGCGCGTGGCGCAGATGAAGCTGGAGGGGTTCGAATACGCGGGCTTCCCGGTGGTCTTCTGGGACCTCTACGGCCAGCAGGGGCATCCGGTCCGCACCACGGTCAGCGACATGGGCCCGCTCCTGTTCTCCCGCCTGCTCAACCTGAACGGCACCCAGGAAGGCGTGCTGAACCTCGTGTTCAAGATCGCCGACGACAACGGCCTGCTGCTGCTGGACCTGAAGGACCTGCGGTCCATGCTCCAGTTCGTGGGCGACCATGCCGCCGAGTACAAGACCCAGTACGGCAATGTCTCCGCCGCCAGCATCGGCGCCATCCAGCGGGGCCTGCTGGAGCTCGAGAGCCAGGGCGCCGAGGCCTTCTTCGGCGAGCCGGCCCTGGACCTCGACGATCTCATGCAGACCGACGCGAAGGGCCGCGGCGTCATCAACATCCTGGCGGCGGACAAGCTCATCAACGCCCCCAAGCTCTACGCGACCTTCCTGCTCTGGCTGCTGTCGGAGCTGTTCGAGCGGCTGCCCGAGGTGGGTGATCCCGAGAAACCCAAGCTGGCCTTCTTCTTCGACGAGGCCCACCTGCTCTTCAACGACGCGCCGGATGCCCTGCTGGACAAGATCGAGCAGGTGGTGCGTCTGGTGCGATCCAAGGGCGTGGGCGTGTACTTCGTCACCCAGAACCCGCTCGATGTCCCCGACAAGGTGCTGGGCCAGCTCGGCAACCGCGTCCAGCACGCCCTCCGCGCCTTCACGCCCCGGGACCAGAAGGCCGTGAAGGCCGCCGCCGAGACCTTCCGCGCCAATCCGGCGCTCGACGTGGCCACGGCCATCACGGAGCTGGCCGTGGGCGAGGCCCTGGTCTCCCTCCTGGACGAGAAGGGTCGCCCTGGCGTCGTGGAGCGGGCCCTGGTGTGTCCGCCCCAGAGCCAGCTCGCGCCCATCACGCCCGATGCGCGGCAGCAGGTCATCAAGGCCTCCCTGCTCGCCGGCCACTACGAGCAGGCCGTGGACCGGGAAAGCGCCTTCGAGAAGCTGAAGGCCCTGACCGAGGAGGCCATGCAGCAGGAGGCCGCCCAGACCCAGGCCAGGGAAGCGGCCAGGGCCTCGAGGGAACCCGCGCGCCGCTCCGACACGCTCGTCGAATCCTTCGGCAAGAGCGTGGCCCGCGCCGCGGGCAGCGCCATCGGCCGGCAGATCATCCGGGGCGTCCTCGGGTCCCTCTTCGGCGGCGGGGGGCGACGCCGCTGATCAGGCCGCGCTGTGGTGCCTCAGGGCGTCGATGGCCGCCATGAGGGCCTGGGGGTCGCTGGCGGCGTGCAGGTTCTGGCGGAAGCCGTGGCCGCCGGGCACGCCCTTGGTGAACCAGGCGCCGATCTTCTTGATCTTGTGCAGGGCCTCGCGCGGCTCCAGCAGATCCAGCAGGATCTGGAAGAGCCGCAGGGTCGCGTCGATGCGCATCTCCGTCGTCACCGCGAACGCGGGCTCCAGGATCTGCCGGAAGATGAACGGGTTGTAGAGAGCGCCACGGCCGATCATCACGGCCGCGCAGCCCGTCTCCTCGACCATGCGGAAGGCGTCGGCGGCGACATTGACGTCGCCGTTGCCGATGATGGGGTACGAGGTGCCCGCCTCCACGGCCCGGGCGATGATGCTCCAGTCCGCGTGGCCCTCGTACTGCTGGGCGCGGGTGCGCGGGTGGATGGCCAGGGCCTGCACGCCCGCGGCCTCGAACATGCGCAGGAAATCGAGGAATTCGCCCCGCTCCTTCTGCGAGGCGTCCCAGCCCGCCCGCATCTTCACGGTGACGGGCACCTTCACCGCCTTCACCATGGCCGTGACACAGCGTTCCGCCAGGCGGATGTCCTTGAGCAGGGCCGAGCCCGCGCCGCCCCGGGTGACGTTGCTGGCGGGGCAACCCATGTTCAGGTCCACCAGGTCCGCCCCGGCGGCCTCGCAGAGCTGGGCGCCCTCCGCCAACGCCTCCGGGCGTCCGCCGGAGATCTGCATGGAGAGCGGCCGCTCGCCCGTGGCGGCCATCATCTTCTCCGCCTTCACCGCATGCCGGATCAGCGCCTCGCTGCTGATCATCTCCGACACCACCAGCCCCACCCCGCCGATCTCCCGGATGAACTTCCGGAAGGGCTGGTCGGTGATCTCGTGCAGCGGGGCCATGACCAGGCGGTTGGGCACCTGGACATCGCGGATCGTGAATGGCGTGTGGGGGAAGGTCATGGATTGTCCGACCTTCCAGTGTAGCGAGAGGCTCTGGATTTGCCCTTCGGTCAAATTCAGTGGCAGGGAGGCCCACGCCTCCCCATGCCAGCTCTTTTGAAACGCGCAGCGTTTCTGCCGCTGAATCCGGCCTGGCGGGATTCAGCGGGGGACCGCCACCTTGCAACGTCCAGCGGGGCGTCGCCCGGCGCACTACCGCCGCGGGGCCGGCTCCTGCAGGTTGGCCAGGAACTCGTCATTGGTCTTGGCCTTGCCGAGGCGGTCGACGAGGAGTTCCATGCTCTCGCTGGGGCCGCTGGCGCTGAGGACCTTGCGGAGCACCCAGATCTTGGCCAGCTTGGCGGGCTCGATGAGAAGGTCCTCCTTGCGGGTGCCGGACTTCTGGATGTCCATGGCCGGGAAGATGCGCTTGTCGGAGAGCTTGCGGTCCAGCACGATCTCGCTGTTGCCGGTGCCCTTGAACTCCTCGAAGATCACGTCGTCCATGCGGCTGCCGGTCTCGATGAGGGCCGTGGCCACGATGGTGAGGGAGCCGCCGCCCTCGATGTTGCGGGCCGCGCCGAAGAAGCGCTTGGGCCGCTGCAGGGCGTTGCTGTCCACGCCGCCGGAGAGCACCTTCCCGCTGGGCGGCACCACGGTGTTGTAGGCCCGGGCCAGGCGCGTGATGGAGTCCAGCAGGATCACCACGTCCTTCTTGTGCTCCACCAGCCGCTTGGCCTTCTCGATGACCATCTCGGCCACCTGGACGTGGCGCGTGGCCGGCTCGTCGAAGGTGCTGGAGACCACCTCGCCTTTCACGCTGCGTTCCATGTCCGTCACCTCCTCAGGCCGCTCGTCGATGAGCAGCACGATGAGGAACACCTCCGGGTGGTTGGCGGTGATGGAGTTGGCGATGTTCTGCAGCAGCACGGTCTTGCCCGTGCGCGGCGGGGCCACGATGAGGGCGCGCTGTCCCTTGCCCAGGGGCGTCATCAGGTCCATGACCCGGGTGCTCAGCTCCTGGGTGTCCCGCTCCATGCGCAGGTGGTGCTTGGGGTAGAGGGGGATGAGGTCGTCGAAGTGGAGCCGTTCCCGGGCCATGGTCGGCGGATCGAAGTTGACCGCATCCACGCGGAGCATGGCGAAGAACTTCTCGCCCTCCTTGGGGGCGCGGATCATGCCGGACAGGGTGTCGCCGGTGCGCAGGTTGAACTTCCGGATCTGGCTGGGGGAGATGTAGATGTCTTCGGCGCCGGCGAGGTAGTTCTGGTCGGGGCTGCGGAGGAAGCCGAACCCCTCCGGGAGCACCTCCAGCACCCCCTCGGCGAAGAACTGGCCCTCGCGCTCGGCCTGGGCCTGGAGCACGCGGAAGACCAGCTCCTGCTTGCGCATGGAGAGCGGGCTCTCGATCTGGAGCTCTTTGGCGAGTTCGGCCAGCTTCCCGATGGAGAGCTCCTTGAGCTCCTGAAGGCTCAGGACGACCGGCGGCACAGGCTGGGTGGCCATGGGACACCTCGGGATCGGGCGAGTCGGAATTGGCTCGGGAATGCTGACATGATAGGTCGGATTTAATGATCAGCCAATTCCGGCGGGTTCCTTACAAGCGAATCCCAGCACCTGGGCCACGAATCCCTTGGGGTCCTCCACCGGATAGGCATGACCCACCCCCGGCACCACTTCGAAGCGGGCCCCGGGAATGCCCTGGGCCGTGGCCAGGCATTTCCAGGGCGGGGTCAGCAGGTCCTCCGCTCCGGACAGCAGCAGCACCGGCGCCTTGATGGCGCCCAGACGGTCCCGGATGTCCCACCCGAGGGTCCCCCGGATCTGGTGGAGGTTGCCGTGCAGAGGCCGCCCTCCGCCCGTGACCACCTGGTGGTAGGCCCGCAGCACGCCGTGGCGGGCCTCCAGGAAGCCGTCACCCCAGAGGAAGGGTGCCACGGCGTCGAACTGGAAGAGGGGACCGCCCAGCTCCAGGCAGCGGGCCCAGTGCTCGACCTTGAGGGCCATGGCGAAGTCGATGCGGGGCATGGCGCTGGTGAGTACCGCCCCCGCGAAGGCCCCGGAATGCCGGGACAGCAGTTCCAGGCTCAGGGCGCTGCCGTTGGAGAGGCCCACCAGCCAGGGGCGCTCCACCCCGAGGGCCTGGAAGAGTTCCCAGGCGTCCCCGGCCAGGTCGGCGGTGAGGTAGGGCCCCTCCTCCGGGGCGTCGGACTTGCCCTGGCCCCGGCTGTCGAAGGTGAGGACCCGGAACCGCTGCGTCAGGCCCGGCAGCGCGCCCGCCCACATGGTCGTGTCCGACAGCAGGCCGTTCAGCAGCACCATCCAGGGCCCGTCGGGCGGTCCCTGCACCCGGTAGTGGAGGCGGATGCCCGAGGCCAGCGTGACGTGGGTGGGCGCGGGTCTCACGCGCCGCTCCGGAGTTCCGACGGGGTGAGGTGCCGCTCGAAGGACCAGAGGCCGGAGGCCCAGCGGATCACCGTGCAACTGGCCTTCTTCACCTCCAGGCTGCGTCCGGTCAGGTGGAAGGCCAACTCCCCCAGGAAGGGCTGGTGGCTGGTGAGGGCCAGCACATCGTCCTGGCCCAGTTCTGCCATGAGGCTCCGCAGCCAGAGATCGGCTGCGCCCGGGTCGCCGTGGGGGACCAGCCCCTCCCAGGCCTCCACCGGGAAGGCTCGGCCCGCGGCCTCCTGGAGGCAGGTCATGGTCTCGACGGCCCGCCGGTAGGGGCTGGCCACGCCCCGGGTGGGGATCTGGCCGCGGGCCACGAGGCCGCGCATGGCGGCGCGGGTCTTCGCCCATCCCTCGGGCGTGAGGGCCCGGTCCGCGTCCCGCTGGCCGGGGCGGGGATCCTCGGCGAGGCCATGGCGGATGAGGAGCAGAGTCGCGGACATGCCCCGATCTTAACGCCCCCTGGCCGCCTTCCAGGCCAGGTGGCCCTGATGGCGCCGATGGGCGGCCAGGTAGCGCGCGTCCTCGGCGTACGTGGTGGGATAGATGGCCGGAACAGGCTGCGGCCGGAGGCCCGCATCCACATTCGTGAAGGTGAAGATGCAGCTGTTGGAGAGGTTCGTCTGGGTGCGGTCGCGACTGATGCGGATGATCTCGGTTTCCACGGAGACGCTCGTCGCCCCGGCATAGACGGCCCGGCTCACGAAGTGCAGCTTGTCGCCCATGCGCACGGGCTGGACGAAGTTGATGCGGTTCACGGCGACGATGACGGGCCGGTCGGGCGCCACCTCCTCGGCACAAATGGCGGACTGCTCGAAGGCGCGGCGGATGAGGTGCCCGCCGAAGATCTTCTGGGGCACGTTCTCGTGCTCGGGATAGGTGCGCTCCCAGCCGTTGGTCACGCAATCCGCCGCCAGCAGGCCCTCGAAGCCCGGCTTGTCCTGGGCCGCATGGAGGGCCGCCAGCAGGCCGTACTCCTCCCGGCTCGGGGGTTCCTGGGCCTGATGCTGCTGTTGCCGGTATGCCTCGCGGCGGGCGATGGCGCGGTTCCAGCGGCGATGGCCCAGGTCCCCTTCCGGCGTGAAGGCCGGCAGCACCAGGCTCTGGGCCCCATCTCCGGCCGTGCTGCGGGCCACCATGGTGAAGTAGCAGGAGGCGATGTGCGCAGGCGGCTCGCCGTGGGGGCCGAGGGGATGCTCCACCCGGATGCCTACCTCCAGGCTGGTGCGCCCCACGAAGTTCACCCGGGCGCTGAAGGCGATGTCGCGCTTCACGTCCGCCGAGGCGCGGATGTAGATGTTGTCGATGGCGGCGGTGACCACCCGTGCGCCGGGATGGGCCTGCCGCACATAGTCGAGGGCCGCGTCCTCCGCCAGCTTGTCCAGGATCTCCAGCAGCAATCCGAAGCGGACGTTGCCGGGGAGATCCTCGTCCAGCAGCATGTAGCGCCGGCGGAGATCGGGATCCGAACCGAGGCGCAGGGTCAGGAGGCGGTCGTCGGGGAGGGCCATGGGGCAGTATGCCTTAATTTCCATGGGCTTCCGGCCCGTTCCATGGGATACTGACTGTTTGGGCCACTCCCGGCTGGCGCTGTCCGCCATCGATGCCTGCCAGCCAGGCACGCATCCGCAGGGAAAGCCCCGGGAGACAACGTGAGCGACACCACCTTCGCGGCCCTCGGCTGCAACGAGGCCCTGCTGGCAGCCCTGGCCAGGCGCGGCTTCGAGACCCCCATGCCCGTCCAGGCCCAGACCTTCCGGCCCGGGCTCGAAGGGCGCGACCTGCTGGTGCAGAGCCGCACCGGCTCGGGCAAGACCCTGGCCTTCGGCCTGCCGCTCCTGCACCGGCTCTCGGACGAGCGCCACACCCAGGCCCTCATCCTGGCGCCCACCCGCGAACTGGCTCAGCAGGTGGGCGCCGAGTTGCACAGCCTCGTGCCCAAGCTGCCCATCGCCTCCCTGGTGGGCGGCGTCGCCTATCCCCCCCAGATGAAGGCCCTGTCCATGGGCGCGCCGGTGGTCGTGGGCACCCCCGGCCGCGTGATGGACCACATGGAGCGCGGCACGCTGGACCTGAGCCACGTGGGCATGATCGTCCTCGACGAGTGCGACGAGATGCTCAACATGGGCTTCCTCGAGGACGTGGAGACCATCCTCGCCAAGGTGCCCAAGGGCCCCCAGACCTACCTCTTCTCCGCCACCCTGCCCGCCCCCATCGCCAAGCTGGCCGGGCGGTTCCTCAATGATCCCGTGCGGATCCAGCTCGCGGAGGCGGGCGAGACCGCCGTCCATGCCGACATCGCCCACACGCCGGTCATCGTGCCCGACCACCAGCAGGTGCGGGCGCTGGTGAACCTCCTGCTCATGGACGAGCCCAGCTCCGCCCTGATCTTCACGAAGACCAAGGCGCAGAGCGAGGAGGTGGCCGAGGAACTGACCGTGTCGGGCCTTCCCGCCGCCTTCCTCCACGGCGACCTGGCCCAGGCCACGCGCACCCGCATCCTCGGCCAGTTCAAGGACGGCAAGCTCCGCTACCTGGTCGCCACGGACGTGGCCGCCCGCGGCCTGGACATTGAAGGCCTGCCGCTCGTGGTCCACATCGGCATCCCCACGCAGCTCGAGAGCTACATCCACCGCAGCGGCCGAACGGGCCGCGCCGGGGCCAAGGGCACCAGCCTGGCCGTCGTGAACTGGAAGGAGAGCCGCATCCTGCTGGCGTGGAGCCGCCGCGGCGGACTCAAGCTCGACTGGCGGGCCATCCCCGCCCCGGCGGAGATCCGCGAAGCCCAGGCCCGCAAGCTGCTGGAAGGCATCCAGGGCGCCGCCAGCGCCGCCCTGCTCAAGCAGGCCGGCGAACTGCTGAAGGACGCGGATCCCGTGCGCCTGGTGGCGGGCCTGCTGGGCCTGGTGCAAGCCGACCGCTCCTCCGGTTTCGATCTGCCCAGCGAGCCCGAGCGCAAGGCCAAGCCCCGCTTCGACGCGCCCCGCGAGCGCCGCGAGGGTGGCCCCCGCCCCCAGCGGACCTATGCCGAGCGTGCCGCCGCCCGCGGGGAGGCCCCCCGGCCCGAGACCCCCTCCAAGACCCGCCCCGACGGCAGCTTCAAGCCCCGGCGCGAGCGCGACGAGAAGCCCCGCCCTTACACCAAGCCCAAGGCCGACGCCCCGGCGCGCCCCCGGAAGGCCTGGGACGATCGCCCCGCCTCCAAGGACACGCCGCGGCCGTGGAAGTCGGCACCCGTGAAGGCGTGGAAGAAGAAGTAGGCTTCAGGCTTCAGAAATGCAGAAACGGCGCCGGAAGGCGCCGTTTCCATGAGAACTCAGGACTGAAGGTTGCTGGCCGCTGCAAAGGACTCGCAACGGTAACCCGCCTGGTCCTTTTAATGCCTACCCGTTCGGATCGGTGCCGGCCAGGTCCACGGGCTTGGGCTCCTCCACCTGCTTGGGCAGCCCCCAGATGCGGGTCTCCACCGGCTGGGAAGGGGCCTTGGCCCGGGCATCCCTGATCTTCTGGATGCTGTCCGCATCGCTGCCGGACTTGGGGACGGTGCCCGGCTTGAAGGCGAGGTGCAGGACCGTATCCGTGGTGGCCGCGGTGGCCAGGAGCCCCGTGTAGCGATCGATATCCGCCCACTCCATTCCCGGAGGCGCGGTGAAGTCCTCCTTCGGCGTGCTGGGGAGGGCGGCCTTCATGAAGTCCACCCAGATGGGCAGGGCCACGTGGCCGCCATCCGCGCCACGGTAGAGGGTCTTCTTCTCGTCGAGCCCCACCCACACGCCGCAGGTGATCCGCGTCGAGAAGCCCAGGAACCAGGCGTCCGTGTACTGGTCCGTGGTGCCGGTCTTGCCGGCCACGGGCCATTGCAGGACGTTGCTGGCGGCCCCGGTCCCCATCGTGGCCACGCCCTGGAGGCACTGGGTGAGCTGGAAGGTGCTCTGGGGATCCAGCACCTGCTCGGTGGCGGCCCCGCTGTGGCTCTCCAGCACCCGGCCGTTCCGGTCCACCACTTTCCTGATGAAGAAGGGCATCGGCGCCTGGAGGCCGCCGTTGGCGATGGTGCCGTAGGCCCGCACCATCTCGCGCAGGGTGAGGTCCGCCGAGCCGAGGGCCATGCTCGGATAGGGGGGGATGAACCCGGTGAGCCCGCACTTGCGGGCGAAGTCGATGACATTGAGCACGCCGGCATCCTCCAGCGTGCGGACGGCCGGCACGTTCCGGGAATCCCGCAACGCCTCCCAGATGGGGATGGGTCCCCAGTAGTCCATCTCGTAGTTGCGGGGTTCGTAGGCCTTTGAATCCCGACGGAGGGGCTTGTAGTCCACGGTCCCGTCGGGGTGGGTGATCGTGGCGAAATCCGCCGTGTCGAGGAACCGGGTCGGGATGTCCTGCACCACCGTCGCCGGAGTCATGCCGCCGGTGAAAGCCGCGCCGTAGACGAAGGCCTTCATGGTGGAACCCACCTGGCGCTGGGCCTGGATGGCCCGGTCGAACTTCGATCGGTTGAAATCGTAGCCGCCCACCATGGCGCGGATCTCGCCCGTACGGGGATCGATGGCCATGAGGGCGCCCTCCACCTGGGGCTCCTGGTCGAGCTCCAGCGCCTTGGGCGTACCGTCCACCGCCGTCTTCACGGAGAAGAGGGGCACGGACCCGCGCGGCATCAGCTTCTGGACATCCTTGCCGGCCCAGGCGAAGGCCGCCGCCGGAACCTCGAGGCGGGCGGCCCCGATACGTACCTCCGCATCCCCCTTCTTCCAGCCCAGGATGATCCCGCGGACCTCGTCCCCGTTTTCGAAGTAGCGCTTCCATCCGGGGAGCTTGGCCTCCTCGGGATCATTCACGTACTGGACGGCATCCTTGCGGAAGCCGCGGCGACGATCCACCACCTTGAGGCCCTGGCGCACGGCATTGTTCGCGGCCTCCTGCCAGTAGCTGTCGATGGTGGTGGTCACTTCCAAGCCGCCGTTCAGCACCTGGTCCCGGCCGTACTTCTCATAGAGGTACTTGCGCACCTCCTCCAGCACGTAGGGGGCCACGGAATCCTCCCGGGCGTTCTCCCGCGCCAGGCGGATGGGCTTGTCCATGAGAAGGCTGGCTTCCTGGGGCTTGAGGTAGCCTTCCTTGGCCATGCGGAGCAGCACGTGGTCGCGCCGCGCCTTGGCCGCGACACGGGCCTTGGGATCGGGGTTGTACGGGTTGTACCAGTTCGGGTTCTGCACCAGGCCGGCGAGCAGGGCGCATTCCTCCGGGGCCAGCTGGGGGGCGCTCTTGCCGAAGTAGTATTCGGCGGCGGCCTCGATGCCGTAGCGGCCGCCGCCCAGGTACACCTCGTTGGCGTACATCTCGAGGATCTGCTTCTTGGTGTAGGCCTTCTCCACCTTGCGGGCCAGGATCATCTCCTGGATCTTCCGCTTGAGGCCCCCGGCGAACAGCCGGCGCTCCCGCTTGGCGGTGACCGTCCGGATCAATTGCATCGTGAGGGTGGAGGCGCCTTCCTTGCGCCGTCCGAAGCTGAGGACGAAGTTGGCCCCGGCGCGGGCCACGCCGCGGTAGTCGATGCCGCCGTGGTTCCAGAAGTCGGCGTCCTCAGTGGCCACCAGGGCATTGATGTAGGCCTTGGGAATGTCGCCGTAGGGGATCACCACCCGGTGCTCCTCGGCGAAGACTCCCAGCACGTTGCCGTTCTGATCCAGGACCTTGGTGATGGTCTTGGGCACGCGCATGGCGAACAGGGTCAGGAAACCATCCGCGTCCCGCGAGAGGACGGACCAGGTCACCGCAAAGGCGGCGGCGCCCGCCACCATCAGGCCCAGCGCGACGAGAAGCAGTCGCCGGAGCCAGCGGTGGAGGGGGTTGGGGTTCGGGGAGGCCGGCTTCGAGACCATGCACCCAGGATAGCGGTAGAGTGTCGGCATGCCCCAGCGATTGATCCTCGTGGCCAAGGTCAAGTCCCCGCATCTGGCGGCGACCCTCCGGGAGTCCATCCCGGCCTTCCTGGAACGTGGCTGGAGCGTGACCGGCGAACCCGGCCTCGTAGAGGCCTGGGATCTCTCGGGCCTGCCCGCGGGCAGCCTGCGCGTGGACGCCGAACTGGGCGCCCAGGAACCCCCCGCGGACCTCTGCCTCGTGCTGGGGGGTGACGGGACCCTGCTCTACGCCGCCCGGCGCGTGGGTCTGCGCGGCACCCCCATCCTGGGCATCAACCTGGGATCCCTGGGCTTCCTCACGGCCCATCCCGTGTCCGAGGCCCACTCGGCCGTCGAGGCCTTCCTGGCGGGCGGTCTGGTGCCGGATCGGCGCTTCATGCTGGAGGCGGAGCTGTGGCGGGACGGCCGCCTGCTCACGCGGCACACGGTGCTCAACGATGCCGTGCTGGCCAAGGGGGCCCTGGCCCGGATCATGGATCTCCGCCTGGCGGTGGGCGACCAGGACGCCGGCCCCATCAAGGCCGACGGGCTCATCGTCTCCACGCCCACGGGTTCCACGGCCTATTCCCTCTCCGCCGGAGGGCCGATTCTCCATCCCTGCCTGGAGGCCTTCGTCGTCTCCCCCATCTGCCCGCACACCCTCACGCTGCGTCCCACGGTCGTCCCCGCCACCATCCCCATCACCATCTCCCTGGACGACGCGGAGGATGCGCACCTCACGCTGGATGGCCAGGTGGGACACCGTGTCCTTCCGGGCGACCGGGTCCGCTTGCACATGGCCCAGACCGGCATCACGCTGCTGCAACGGCCGGGCCTGGACTTCTTCGGTCTCCTCCAGCAGAAGCTCCACTGGGGAGACCGGTAGGCCGCGATCGGCGGTCCGATTCCGGCTGTCGTCGCGCCCGGGCACAGACGGGTGGGCCGGGGCCGCGGGAGGAGCGCTTCGGTCGGCGGAGGTCTGCGTCCTGACAGGCTTGTGACCCCAGACACAGGGGGCGAGATGGAGACTTCCCCAGGTCAGGACCGCGTCCCCGCAAGGAGCCCCACATGGCCCTCAAAGAACGACCGAAACCCTTCCTGCTGCCGGAGTACTGCAAAGGCTGCGGCCGCTGCCTCGACGCCTGCGCCAAGGACTGCATCACGCTCAGTGATCAGATCAACCCGCTCACCGGCCTCATCCCGGTGGTGATGGATCTGGCCAACTGCAACGCCTGCGGCCTCTGCATGGACGCCTGCCCCGAGCCCTACGGCCTGCGGCCCGCGCCCGAGGGCGTCGTGGAGGACTTCGAGCTGGAGGATCCGGCCAAGCTCTTCGGCGTCAAGCCCAGCGACGCGCCGGAGCCCGTGGACCTCCCCTCCGAGATCCTGCCCCTGCCCCGCACCGAACCCCTGGTCATCAAGGGCACGTACGCCTCGGCCATCGGCGCCCTCCTCGCCGGCTGCCGCCACGTCTACGGCTACCCCATCACCCCCTCCACCGAGGGCGCCGAGCTGATGGCCAAGTTCCTGCCCAAGCTGGACGGAACCTTCATCCAGGCGGTCAGCGAAGTGGCCACCGTGAACATGATGTACGGCACCGCCGGTGCCGGCCTGCCCACCATGACCTTCACCTCCTCGCCGGGCTTCAGCCTCATGCTGGAGGGTGTCTCCTACATGATCGGCGCGGAACTGCCGGGCGTCTTCGTGGACGTCATGCGCGGCGGCCCGGGCCTGGGCAACATCGCCCCCGAGCAGTCGGACATCAAGCTGGCCTGCCACGGGCTGGGCCACGGCAACACGCAGGCCATCACCCTGGCCCCCTCCACGCCCCAGGAGATGCTCGACCTGACCATCCTGGCCTTCGAGCTGAGCTTCAAGTACCGCAACCCCGTCATCATCCTGGGCGACGGCTACCTGGGCCAGATGACCGGCAAGGTGCAGCTGCCGGAAAGCCTCATCAAGCCCGGCATCCCCAAGTGGGCGGTCTACGGCGACGCCATGCACCGCAAGAACGTCATCACCTCGATCTTCCTCACCGAGACGGACCTCGAAGCCCACAACGTGCACCTGAACGAGAAGTACGAGGCCATGGAGGTCGAGGCCCGCGCCGAGAGCTTCCTCTGCGAGGATGCCGAGGTGCTCCTCATCGCCTGCAACACCCCCGCCCGCATGGCCAAGGGCTGCGTCCAGGAGCTGCGCCACCAGGGCATCAAGGCCGGCCTCTTCCGGCCCATCACCCTCTGGCCCTTCCCCATCCACGAGCTGGAATCCGCCATGGCGACCGCCCAGCGGATCGTCGTGGTCGAGGCCAGCGCCGGCCAGCTGGAGGACGAGGTCCGCCTGGCCCTCAGCAAGGCGGGCATCCGCAACTACCCCGAATTCGAATCCGTGCGCCGCATGGGCGGCATCCTGCCCCAGCAGGACGAGGTCATGGCCCAGGTGCTGGGACACAAGGAGGCCCGCGTATGAGCAAGAGCAGCGTCTTCTACGACAAGTTCGAGCGCCAC
>Ga0208789_1001064_pt1 | contig 17785 bp, 14 predicted proteins | sample Methanotroph_Enr_FD_187368 | JGI IMG/M metagenome (GOLD analysis project Ga0208789, IMG submission 187368) | Enriched soil microbial communities from Old Woman Creek wetland in Ohio, USA - Methanotroph_Enrichment_5 (SPAdes) (version 2) | ecosystem: Environmental > Terrestrial > Soil > Wetlands...
CAGATCTTTGCCTATAACAGGGATAAATACTTCCCGAACAACCAGATCGTTTTTATGGCAAATGAAGGGCGCGGAGCAACCTATTTAAATACCGACGGAAAGAAAAAGATCTATTACACAGTCAGGAGTGGTGATAATCCCGGTGCTATTGCCAGAAAATACAGAATCAGTGTCAGCAATTTATGCGAATGGAATAATATCCATCACAATAAAATCAGGATAGGGCAAAAACTCGCCATTTACTCGAAAGACTACGCTCCTATAGCTAAAGCCGAACCACAGGTTGAGCAAACTCAAATCTCCGGTAGTCAGACTTCGAGTAAGTTTGTACCTCTGAAATTACAAACAATCGGTTCTGAAGGTGCACTAAACGAGGAATTTACCTTATACACAGTCCGTAGCGGCGATAGCCTTTACACAATTGCCAAACAATTTGCAGGGGTGTCGGATCTCGAAATCAAATTATTGAATAATATTAAAAATGCAAGAAGTATAGTTCCCGGTCAAAAACTAAAAATTCCAGTTAAGGCCTGAGGACAGAAAATATAAATAAAAGCCCGCTTAAATCATTGATATGATATAAGCGGGCTTTTTTATTGGCATCTTATGATACTTGCTTCTATAATATTAAAATTCAAAATCAGTGGTGTCCGGTTAATATTTGTCAAGTTGCTTCAAACAATTATTTAGTGGGCACTTTGTGATTCATTGTAGTAGTCACAACAGGGAAATCATAAAGTCGCAGAAAAGAAATTGGAGACAACTTTATCTGGCAGTTGTAGATATGAATAATCTTGCGTGAAATCCCATGGAATGATAAGCGAACAAATCCGGATACCCCAATACTTGCTAAAGGATTATTGGGGTATGACCAGTGGTGTTTTCCCCACCAGGCCCAATGAAAGATTTCCTGAGAATATTACATTGGCTTTCACAGACTCGGGACTCAGATAAAGTTCAGAAACTGATAATCTTGCCAGTTTCCCGTTTAATTCAAACCCATAACCCAGCGGGTAATGCTTAAAGAATTTTGAAATTTGCACCTCGATATCAGATATATTTGATTTAAATGGTATTGCAACCGACCTGGCAATCATGCGTTCAATCTTTCCGTTAAACAACCATTTTGCCGAACTCATCATCAGGTTGCGGGTTTTCAGATCAAATTTCAGATCTTTAATCCGTAGTGTAGTATCTTCAGCAAAAAAATAGGGAATTCCGGTCAGATAGAGCGTACCCCTTATGCTTCCGGATACCGTTGTTTCGACAGCCATTCTTTCGTTAGTTCCGTAAACCCTGAAAGTTTCGAACCTGATCCGGCGATTTCCAAAAACAAAAGTTGAATCTCCAAGTTGTTCCTTGATCATACGGTTGATACTAGTATAAGGTATGTCAGTCAATAAGTTAACTTTAAAAGTATCGCTTGGTAACTTCAGTGGTTGAATATTGGGTAAAGCCGTCACCTTCCCTGACGAGGGGACATTATCAAGTAAACACTCCACATCGGATGTAATTGCAGCCCCGATCCTGATGTGTCCTGCAGTTCCCTCTACCGGGACAAGGGAAACAGAATAGGGAGTGATCGCTAACCATGCATCGTAACTGCCGGGAATTTTAAACGGGTTGAATAACATTTGCCACCCCTGTTCGGCATAACCTCTGAAATCGAAACCTTTTGCAATTACTTCGTCAACCTGTTGTGAAAATGTCTTAAGATTTGAAGGAAGAAGCATATTCGCAACGATTGTGACAGGGATATCAATTCCCCCTATCTTTACGGCAGGTTTTTTAGTCCACACATAACCATCAGATATCGTGGTGGTTTTAATACTCCAGTCGCGGTTGATCGCTAATTTGGTTTTAAAACGAAGCCTGACCTGGCCGGTATATTCCCACGAATTGACCAGCGGAATATTATACCCGAACAACTTCATCCCTTTTTGTATGGAGACGCTTACAGGTAATTCCCAGCTCAATTCGCTCTGTTCGAAATTCAGGGTAACGTTCCCATCTTTCAAGGCTTTAAACTTAAGGTTGTCACCTCCGTTGTCCACAAAACTTGTATCCTGGTATAAAACACTATCTAATTGATCATTAATAAGCTGCTCCAGTTTTGAGGTTTCCAGGTCAGCGTATAAATTGATAATTGAGGTCTGAGGTTTGCGTGGTATTGACCGGTAGTTTTCGATTGGCATCGCAGGTTTAAAAACCTTGCAACTGTTTAAAAGAAATACACCAACAAACACTGCCAGACTCATGACAGTAATTCTTCGAATAATCATATTCTTACGAATAAATCCGGTTTTTATCATCGTGGAATTATTCCAATCCCTTCAAATAAAAACCCGATATACAAATTGAATTGATATTTTGAAAATATTATCAGGCAGAAATCAGAGGGAAGCAACTAATTCCCTGATAATTAAACTCATTTTTGGCTCCGCCTTCATGGCTACCTCCTGCACCTCCTCATGCGAGATTTCAACAATTTCGCCGGGAACACCACTATCGGTAATAATGGAGATTCCGAACACACTCATTCCCATATGACGAGCGACAATAACTTCGGGAACGGTTGACATACCAATAGCGTCGCCGCCAAGTATACGGAACATTTTATATTCTGCAGGAGTTTCGAAAGTCGGACCGGGAACTCCCACATAAACACCTTCTTTAAGATCAATATGATTTATAATTGCAATTTTGCGGGCAAGGTTCCTGAGGTGGAGATCGTAAGCCATACTCATATCGGGGAAACGCGTTCCCATTTCATTTATATTCGGTCCCATAAGCGGATTATGACCAAACATGTTGATATGGTCAGTGATCATCATTAAGTCGCCAACATTGAATCCGGGATTAAGTCCCCCGCTGGCATTCGATACAAATAAAGTATTGATTCCCAGATCTTTCATAACCCGTACCGGGAAGGTAACTTCTTTCATATCATACCCTTCATAGAAATGGAACCGGCCCTGCATTGCAATAATGTTTTTTCCACCCAGCTTTCCAAAAATTAACTGACTTTTATGACCATCAACAGTTGAAACGGGAAAATTTGGAATATCATTGTATTTCAGGATCTGAACAATTTCAATTTCATTTACAAGACCACCAAGTCCGGTACCCAGTATAATTCCGGCATCGGCTTTAAATCCTGTTGCTTTTTGAATAAAGGTTGAAGTTGCTTTTATTTTCTCTAACATAATTTACTATTTTACGATCAAAATCCTTCCCCGCACTATTTAAAAAACTGATTTTAAGGGGAATATAATACATGTTCTTCCGGATAACTTCAGGGACGGCATCAAGATCACGAAACCTTACCATATCTTTTTCGGTGGTCACGATGATTTTTCTTCCAGCCGGGATGGAATCGAATTTAGTTACAATCCGGTCGAGATCTTTTTCGATGTACTGGTGATGATCGGAAAATATTATCTCCTGGATATCATGCGTCCCATGCCTCAAATACTCTTTAAACTGTGATGGATCTGCAATACCGGAAATCATTAATACAGACAACCCTTCGACCAGCTTTACAGATTTTAAGGAAACATCTGCCGGGAAAACCGGCATCAACGAACCGTAGTCAATTCTCGAAAAGTACAGGTTCTGATAAGGCCTAATATTCAGCTCATTAGTTATTATGCGTTCGTCAATTGGTTTTAACTCCGCCGGGCACTTTGTGACAATAATTATGCTGGCCCTGCTTTTATTTGATGCTGATTCACGTAAACGGCCAAAAGGCAAAAGAGAATCTTTTGTAATTAAATGATTGTAATCGGTCAGGAGAATATTTATCCCAGGTGTAACATACTGGTGCTGAAATGCATCATCGAGCAGAATAACATCAGGCTTAAGAGGCAGTTCCATCAAATTTTTAATCCCACGTACGCGGTTTGCATCAACTGCTACCGTTAAATCGTTGTATTTTAATTTAATCTGTAAAGGTTCGTCTCCTACCTGGCTCACTTTGGAAGTTTGTTCGACAATATAAAATCCCCTGGTTTTTCTTTTGTAGCCCCTGCTTAGGGTGGCCACCTTAAAATTTGACTTCAATAATTCGGCAATATACTCGGTATGGGGAGTTTTCCCCGTTCCTCCCACGGCGATATTGCCGATAGAGATTACAGGAATGTCAAATTCCCGGGAAGACAAAATCTTAAGACTAAACAATTCATTTCTTAAGCCCGTCAGCATTCCGTAAAAAAAAGAGAGTAATTTCAGAAACAAATATTTCACCTTTGAATTTTTATAAATTAATCAAATTTTTATTGCGGTGGAAAGTTACAATAACCATTGATTAAAAAAAATCAGGTCAAAAACAATCATAATTAAATATAGAATTACTATACCTAATTAATTTCCAGACTATAAGGCATGCGGGTATAAATACCGTTTGCATGTGCTTCGCGTGAAAAATTCTCCCACATTGGGTATGATTCCCCTAGTTTTGATTGTAAAACGCTATTTTGCACCTTAGTGGAGAAGCTTTTCATCAGCTCTTCGAAGGTATCTTTTTGCTTTGGCAATTCTTTAATTCTATAATGTTCGATCCCTGCCTTAGCAGCGGCCAGCTTTACTGCGTCGTTCAGACCACCAAATTCATCAACCAGTCCATTCAATTTTCCGTTCTCCCCGCTCCAGACACGTCCTTGCCCGATTGAATCAACAGCCGCGGTTGTTTTCTTTCGGCCATCGGCTACATGAGAGATAAAAGTTTCGTAGGTCGATTCGACATAGTGTTGCATCAGGTTAATCTCAAACGGGGTCATTTTTCGGGTAATTGAAGGCATATCGGAGTGTTCGTTCGTCGAAACATTGTCGAATGTAATCCCGATTTTATCTGTAAGCAGCCCGCTCAGATTAGGAATTGTGCCAAAAACACCAATCGATCCGGTAATGGTGGTTGGGTTTGCAAGGATGGCATCGGCACCACAGGCAATGTAGTATCCACCTGAGGCTGCATAATCACCCATTGAAACGATAACAGGTTTAACCTTCTGTGCGAGAATCACTTCTCGCCATATCACTTCAGAACCATAAGCTGATCCACCTGGCGAATTTACCCTAATAACGATTGCCTTAACTGTAGAATCGGTGCGAGCTTCGCGTACAGCCTTTGAGACTTCCTTAGAATCAATCTGGTACGGTCCATCAGTCCCACCGTCGATCTCACCTTCAGCATAAACAATAGCGATCCGGTCTTTGGGCAAACCTGTAATATCGATTGCTTTGGGTACTTTATCGTATTCGTTGACAGAGACTACCGGAATTTCGTCATTCTCACCAAGACCAGTTAACTTCCTGAAATCGGCCAATACCTGGTCCTTGTATTTAAGATTATCAAAAAAACCGTATTTCAAATATTTATCTGCCTTTTGAAAGGTCATTACCTCATCGGCATACTTGTTCAGGCTATCAACGGGTATCTTTCTTCTTTCCGAAATCCCTTTCAAAACATGGCTCCAGATGCTGTTCAGGTAAACACTGGTTTGTTCCCGGTTCGCATCGCTCATTTTATCATACAGGAAAGGCTCAACCGCCGATTTGAACTTGTTGTTTTTACCGCGAACCACCTGCATTTCAATACCGAATTTATCCATCGCTTTTTTAAAGAAAGTGTGTTCGGCATTTAATCCGCGGAAATCGAACATACCCATCGGATTAAGGATCAGGCTATCGGATACTGTGGCCAGGTAATAAGCCTTCTGTGAAATCATATCGGCATATGTATAGATGAACTTTCCGGAGGTTTTGAAATCGATCAGTGCATTTCTGATCTCCTCAATTGTAGCATAACCAGCTTTTATATCAGATAGTTCCAGGAAAACACCTTTAATCCGGTCGTCGGTTTTTGCTTTTTCAATACAGCTAAGAACCTGGTTAAGTCCTGTTGTTGTAGATGATTTTATACCGGGAAATTCAATGTCTTCAAACGGATTGTTTGATTTTCGCTCGACAATCCGACTGTCCAGTTTAAGCAGAAGCAACGTCTGGCCTTTGAGTGTAACTGCCTGATCTTTAAAAGAGGTAACAGCAGAAATCACTCCTACAAGAATTACGACAAGGAGAACAGAGGCAACGATAATGGCAAGCAGCGATGCAAAAAAAGCCTTCCAGAAGATTTTCATATATAATTTCTATTTTTGATATTTAGGTAAAATTCAATTGTTTCTGAATTATCCGTATTATTGTTGAGATAAATTATGCAAATTTATAAATAATGGCCGAAGTTTATATCCTTTTAGGTGGTAATGTGGGAGATAAGTCAAATATATTTGAAGAAACGAGAAAACAGATCAGTGAAAGAATTGGACCCATTACCAAACGATCATCAGTTTACATTACCGAACCATGGGGATTCAAATCAGACCTATTCTGGAATCAGGCTATAGTAACAGAAACTGCACTTCTTCCTCACGAAGTTCTAAAACAAACCCAGGCCATCGAGATAAATATGGGACGTATTATAAAATCAGCGCATTACATAGCCAGAGTAATGGATATCGACCTGCTTTTTTACAATGATATGCAGTTAAACACCCCTGATCTTATCTTGCCTCATCCCAGAATTGGGGAGCGAAAATTTGTGCTGGTTCCGCTGAACGAAATCGCCCCGGATAAACGTCATCCTGTTTCAGGTCTGAAGATACACGAAATGCTCCTCAGGTGCACAGATCAGCATAGTGTGGAAAGAAATGATCAGAAATGAGTATGCAACACACTCTCTTTCGAGTCGATTTTTTCACCATAAGCAAGATCACCGGCGTCACCCAGCCCGGGGACAATATAGGATTTTGGGGTCATCCCGGGATCAACTGCGCCAACCCAAAGGGTAACCCGATCATTAGGAAGCTTATTTAAAACATAGTCAATCCCCTGTTTACTCGCAATTACCGAAACAAGGTGAATATGGCTTGGCTCCCCTTTTTTGAGCAGTGCCTGGTAAGCAATTTCCATCGATGCACCCGTGGCCAACATCGGATCTGACATTATAACCACCTTATTATCAAGCAGTGGCGATGCGATATACTCAAATTCGATATGAAATTCACCATCCTGACCGTATTTTCTATACGCGGAAATAAAACAGTTTTCAGCTTTGTCGAAGTAATTGAGCAGACCTTGGTGAAGCGGAAGACCGGCGCGTAGTATAGTTGCCAGAACAGGCTGATGTTCAAGCATCGGTATTTTTGCTACTCCAAGTGGAGTAGTAACTTCCCGGGTTTTATAAACAAGATTTTTACTGATTTCGTAAGCAAATATCTCGCCAACACGCTCGAGGTTTCTTCTGAATCGCAGTGAATCTTTCTGGATTACCTCGTCCCTGATTTCGGCAATGAATTGGTTGAGCAATGAGTTGCTTTCGCCTAATATGTGTATCATGAAGAATTTTTGCGCAAAAATAAAGAATATATTAAAGCAATCCCTCATCTGCAAAGCTGAAATAACCTCCCTGTGTAATAATCAGGTGATCAAGCAGGGGAATATCCATGATAGTGCCTGCATCTTTTATTTGCCGCGTTATTTTACGGTCGGCATCACTGGCATCCAGATTGCCCGATGGGTGATTATGGGCAAAAATCAGGGATGTGGCATGTTTTTCAAGTGCCATTTTCAGTACTAACCGAACATCAATCACAGTACCGGTCATACCACCCTGGCTCAATCGTTGTTTATCAATAATTTTATTCTGCCGGTTTAAAAACACAACCCAGAACTCTTCATGCGGAATATCGCCGATTAACGGACGGAGATAATGCGCTACATCGCTGCTGCCGGTAATTTTATCCATATGCAGAGCGGAAGAATGGTTACGGCGCCGACCAAGTTCCATTGCTGCAATGATCGAGAGCGCTTTTGCCTCTCCGATCCCTTTAAACTGTTTCAGATCCCCTACATTGAGTTTGCCAAGTTCGTTCAGATTGTTCTTCACCTTCTCCAGTATTCTGCGTGAAAGTTCAACAGCTGACTCTTCGGAATTACCCGATCCAATAAGTATAGCAATCAGCTCGGCATCCGAAAGCGATGACATTCCCTTGTTTAAAAGTTTTTCACGCGGACGATCCTCAACCGCCCAATCCTTTATATTCAGTTTGTGATACGCTTCCATAGAAGGTTGATTCCTTAATTGTCAGGCACTTCAACAAATTTACCACAAAAAATATAGAATAACAAAAAAAGCCCAACCTTTGTAGGATGAGCTTCTAAAAATATTTCAGAGCTGAAAATTACAGGCTATTAACGTGTAAAGCCAGGCTTGATTTCAGGTTGGATGCCTTGTTGTTGTGAATAACGTTCTGCTTGGCCAATTTGTCAAGCATAGTTGCTATTTTTGGCAAAAGCTCAGTGGCTACTGCCTTATCAGTAGTTTCACGTAATAAACGAACCGCATTACGGGCTGTTTTTGAATAATACTTGTTATGCAGGCGACGAACTTCACTCTGCTTAGCTCTTTTAATAGCTGATTTATGGTTTGCCATTTTTTATAAAATTTCTTTGTTCAAAAATTCGTAGTCTGTAGGGGATTCGAACCCCTATGGCAAGAATGAAAATCTTGAATCCTAACCCTTAGATGAACAGACCATCTCGATAATATCCCCATTGATTGGGGTCGTAAAAGTAATCTATTTTTTTTAATCGGCCATGTCTTCAACCTTTTTAATTGAAAAAATGACACTTATGTAGTCTGTAGGGGATTCGAACCCCTATGGCAAGAATGAAAATCTTGAATCCTAACCCTTAGATGAACAGACCATCGACAATTCACCATTTTTCAAATCAGTGATCACTGAATTTTCGAAAAAAGCTGAAGTACAAAACTGAATTTAAAGCTTATTGCCCTTCCAATTTTAGCGTTGCAAAGAAAGAAACTATTTTTCAAAATGACAAGATCAGATTAAAAAAAAACTCATAATTTTAAAGGTTTATAATACACTGAAAATGAGGGGACGCCATTAATAAAGAAGCAAACTCACGCTTTAAAACTGGTTTTTTAATATCTTTGCAGTAATAATTATTTCCATAAATGGTTGATTGATCCGTTCCAAACGAAAAAAGGAAACACAGAACACCCTGAAATTTCAGAATACAAAAGAGAATTTGAACTTTGTGCAATGAGCTGACAATATAAATTTAAATCATAAACAATTGCTACCGCCAAAGCAATTCCTGAACTGGAGAAAAAGATCAAATCGGAAGAACAATAGCCGGATTAACCATACACGAATTCTCCGAATGGAATTTAGCCGGGAACAAAATAACCTTTTTACTCTTTTTGATTGTTGTTTATTCGGACTTACATTAGATATAACTAATAAATATATATATTTGCCTTGTTTTATTAGTTATAACTCATGAAAGAAAAGCTTATAGAAAGGCCTGACTATACGGATAAAATTCGTCCGTACATTAGGCAACCGATCATCAAGATTCTGACCGGTCAAAGACGGATTGGGAAGAGTTGCATTCTCCGTCAATTAATAAATATTATTGGCCATACAGATAGTAATTCAAACATCATATACATCAATAAAGAGTTGAAAGAATTCCGGGAAATCCGGACTGAGGATGATTTATATCGGGTCATCAGCAGCCAGCTAGCAAAAGACAAAAACAATTACGTCTTTGTTGATGAAATTCAGGAAATCCCTTCTTTCCAGCACACACTTAGAAGCTTACTTGCAGAAGGAGGTTGTGATATATACTGCACCGGAAGTAATGCGACAATGCTTTCAGGCGAATTAGCTACTCTTCTTGCGGGACGCTACATGGAGATTTCTGTTCATTGTTTGTCATACATTGAATTTTTGAGTTTTCATCAACTTAAAGATAGTAACGAGAGCTTGCAGAAATACCTACGTATCGGAGGTATGCCTTATTTGTATCATTTTAAAGGTAACGAAGCAATGTGTTTTGAGTATCTTCAAAATCTCTACTCCACGATTCTTTTAAAAGATGTTATCGCACGAAAACAGATTCGGAATGTGGACTTTTTGGGACGATTAGTGGGTTATATAGCAGATAATACCGGTAACCTTTTTTCTGCATCAAGCATAAGTAAATACCTAAAATCACAACGACAACAATTACCAACACAGATGGTTATAGAATATTCTATGGCTTTGGCGCAAGCCTATTTCATTCACAAAGTTTCACGGGTGGATATTCAGAGACTTAAAATATTTGAGATTGGTGAAAAGTATTACTTCGAAGATTTAGGCATCCGCAACGCTATCCGGGGGTTTGATCCTTTGACCGAGATACAAAAATGGATGGAAAATATTGTTTATATGCAACTTATACGACATGGATTTACCGTTTATGTTGGAAAAGCTGATAGTTTAGAAATTGACTTTGTTAGTCTGCGACAACAAGAACGTATTTACATTCAGGTTTCTTACCGATTGGATGGAGAAAACACCAGGAACAGGGAAATTACCAGTCTGTTAAAAACAATGGATAATTTCCCTAAATACATTGTTACCTTAGATGAATTTTCGTTGGGTGTAACTCCTGAAGGAATACGAATTGTACATTTAAGGGAATTTTTGCTGATGGATTTAAAGCCAAAAATTTAATTCAATAATTTGGTGATTTCCTGTATCAACTGATCTTTTCGCTCAGGACGGGGCGCTTTCATATTTACAATATTTACCAGCTTGTCCATCAGCATATTAGGCAGGAAAACTTTGCGCAGAAATCCGACGCCCGTTCATTGCCTGTTGTGTGAGGCGATTTTTCAGAACAATTATACCAGATCGTCATCCCGATATTACACATCTGATCTACAATGTAAGTTCGTACGAAAAGCATTGCCTGTTCCATTCCAGAAATGTACGTTTGATTCGTTCCATATCTCCCATATCATATTCCACCCTTTGAAATGCCTCAACGATGCTGCTGCAAACCTCGCATACGCTTCGCGGCCCACATCAGTGGTTTCAGGTCTATCTTCGCCCAGTTAAAATCAGCACTGATGAATTTCACCCCCGATGCTTTAATGCTGTCCATATCCTTGTCCGAGCTCATAATATGGATGTTAAATCCCAGGCCAAAAGGAATTATCTTAACAGGAAGTTCCGTTTTTTTCAATCCTGACTCAACTGCCAGTAATGAAAATGCCTGAAACAGAATGACTAAAAATAATATTGTTATTTTCATAGATTAGGTATTAATACATTTGCAAACGCTGGTAAATCCTTCAAGGAAAAGGTGCCGTGATTCATCATAACTATATTTTTATTCCTCTATTCAACCTTTCACACTTAAAATTTAACCAGACTTAATTCTTTGGCAAGATTATGAATTCCCTGCTCTATCTTTTCTTTTTGCCTGGGTTCAGCTTTGGCTAATCCACTCTTGTAACGTCTTAACAAAGATGCATTCAAACCAATTTTTCCCGCCAGGGCACTCACATCAAAAAAGTTGTATGTTTTGAAGAACCCGGATAAATCATAGCGGTAATCGAATTCAAAATTAGACTTGAATAGACCATAATCGCCCCACTGCCCGGTTTCTTCGACATATTCCTTGGCCGAATCAACGGCGTCAAGTAAAGCTTCCTTTGCTTCTGTTTCTGTTTCTCCGGTTCCATATATTCTAAGTACATCAGGTAAATAGATAGAATACAATCCATCATTTCCCTTTTCAATAATTGCTTTAATCTTTTTCATATTGATATCTTTTAAGTATATCTCTAAGTTAATGCATGAACATATTTAATATGCTTATTTGTCGATTTAATATACCAACCATCCGCTTCAAGCAAACGATAAAATTCTGAAAATTTCATATTTTGATTTTCTTCTCAGCAAACGAAAGTAACACATTTGTTTCTTTAAAACAACAATTTCCATTTCTATTTTTATTCAAATTACATTTTCACGATTAGGAAAAAAATAAGAAGTGAAAATGTTCAAATTTGGCTATAAACTAATTTCTCAGAAGATAATCATATAAATATTTTCATATAAAAACTGTTGTAATGAGGTAATATAACTTTGAAAATGATTAACTCAAACTAACATAATTAGGCTCATGAAAGGTTTACTCGTATTTATTGCAATTTCTTTTATTGCCCTTGCTGCGATTATGATCTCAGATGGTAAAGCAGGAATTTTAATATTTGGAATAATTGCATTTATTGTTATCGTCCTATTCTTTGGATACATGGGATCAAGGGATGATTAATTTTCTAATTAAGAAACTTATATGTTACTATTGTAACAAATGATAACTTTACTCTTTCCAAAAGCATATAGTTGACACAACTGGAGATTAAAAAAAATAAGTATATGAGAAAATCAAATAATTAAATTAGAATCAATCAATTTGAAGTACATTTAAGTAAATCAACTCTTTAACATTAGATTCTGCCATAAAAAATGGCCATCCCGGTAAACCGGAACAGCCTTTTTTTAATTACATAACGAAATGTTTACATAATTCATAATTCTCAATTAATCAGTCTTCCTGTGCTGCGATCAGGATTTCCATGATCTTCTTTCCGGCAGAAGCGACAGAGGTTCCAGGTCCGAATATGGCAACAACACCTGCATCGTAAAGGAACTGGTAATCCTGTGCGGGGATCACCCCACCTGCAATTACCATAATATCTTCGCGACCCAGCTTTTTCAGCTCTTCCAAAACAGCCGGGATCAGTGTTTTATGTCCGGCAGCCAGCGATGAAACACCCAGGACGTGAACATCATTTTCGACAGCCTGTTTGGCCGCTTCAGCAGGAGTCTGGAACAAAGGTCCCATATCGACATCGAAACCGATATCAGCATAGCCGGTTGCTACAACTTTAGCTCCGCGGTCGTGCCCGTCCTGACCCATCTTGGCGATCATAATACGTGGCTGACGACCCTCTTTTTCTGCAAACTGATTGACAAGCATACGTGCCTGTTCAAAATCTTTGTCATTCTTAGCTTCTGATGAGTACACGCCTGAAATTGTTCTGATGGTTGCTTTATAACGTCCTGCAATTTTCTCACATGCTGTGGAAATTTCTCCGAGTGAAGCTCTTTTCTGAGCTGCAACTATTGCCAGTTCGAGCAAATTGCCTTCCCCGGTTTTAGCACATTTCGTAATTGCGTCAAGTGCAATAATAACTTCAGCCTCATTACGTTCGGCACGAAGTTTATTCAATCTTTCGATCTGGGACAACCGGACAGCCGAGTTGTCAATATTTAGAATATCGATAGGATCTTCTTTTTCGAGACGGTATTTATTTACCCCGATAATTGCCTGCGTGCCAGAGTCGATACGACCTTGTGTGCGGGCTGCTGCCTCTTCGATGCGCATCTTGGGCACACCTGTTTCGATTGCTTTTGACATGCCACCCAGTTTTTCAACCTCTTCAATTAACGCCCATGCTTTCTTAACAAGGTCGTTTGTCAAAGACTCGACATAGTAGGAACCGGCCCATGGATCAAGCGAACGGCATACTTCTGTTTCCTGCTGAATATAAAGCTGTGTATTGCGGGCAATACGTGCCGAAAAGTCGGTTGGAAGCGCGATTGCCTCATCAAGTGCATTGGTATGAAGCGATTGTGTATGACCAAGAACTGCCGCCATTGCTTCGATACAGGTACGTCCTATGTTGTTGTAAGGATCCTGTTCGGTCAACGACCAGCCGGAAGTCTGGGAGTGCGTACGAAGGGCCATTGATTTGGCGCTTTTAGGATTAAATTGTTTAACCATTTTAGCCCAGATCATACGCGCAGCACGCATTTTGGCAATCTCCATAAAATGGTTCATCCCGACAGCCCAGAAGAAAGACAAACGGGGTGCAAATGCATCGATGCTCAAACCGGCTTTGATCCCGGTGCGGATATAATCCAGGCCGTCGGCCAGCGTGTAAGCCATTTCGATATCAGCGGTTGCACCCGCTTCCTGCATATGGTAACCCGAAATTGAAATGGAGTTGAATTTCGGCATATATTGCGAGGTGTACTTAAAAATATCGGCGATAATCCTCATTGAGAATTCAGGTGGATAAATATAGGTATTACGCACCATGAACTCTTTCAGAATATCGTTCTGAATGGTACCTGCAAGCTCTTCCAATTTTGCACCCTGTTCCAATGCAGTGACAATATAGAATGCCAAAACCGGCAAAACTGCACCATTCATTGTCATCGAAACAGACATTTTATTCAGGGGGATATTGTCGAAAAGAATTTTCATATCCAGGATCGAATCGATGGCAACACCGGCCTTCCCCACATCACCCTCAACACGCGGATGGTCAGAATCGTAACCACGGTGAGTTGCAAGGTCAAAAGCAACCGAAAGTCCTTTCTGACCGGCTGCAAGATTCCGGCGATAAAATGCATTCGATTCTTCTGCGGTAGAAAATCCGGCATACTGGCGGATCGTCCATGGCCGCGTGGCAAACATCGTTGAATATGGACCACGAAGGAAGGGTGCAATACCGGCAGCATAATTCAAATGCTCAAGTCCCTCAAGATCTTCCCTGGTATAGACACTTTTCACCGGGATCAACTCCGGAGTCATCCAGATTTTATCAATCCCGTTTTTCTTTTCCCACTCCTTTGCTGAAGTGCAAGGTTTTGTGGTGTTTTTGATATTTATATTTTTAAAATCAGGCTTCATAATTGATACTATTTTATCCCAAGTTTATGATTATATGCCGTCAGTGATTCAAGCAAATTTGTCTTCACACTGATGAAATTTTCGATTCCTGCTGCTTTAAGATCCTCCGCACAAGCCGGAGTTCCTGCAACTACAAAAATTGTTTTCCCTTTCAACTGGCGGAATGCTTCAGGTGCAAATCCGGCATATTCCTCATCAGAACTACAGATAACAACGATATCGGCTTTTGCTTCCAACGCAACTTTAGCGCCTTCATATACCGTTTCGAATGCATTGTTGTCAACTACTTCGTAACCGGCAACAGCAAAGAAATTACAGGCAAACTGAGCCCGTGCCTTGCTGAAAGCTACGCTTCCGATTGTAAGCATGAATGCTTTAGGCCGTTTATTCTTCAATGAAAAACGGTCTGTTGAATACCTTAGTGCCTCTATTTGCTGAGCCCCTCTGAATAACTTAATGGTCTCAACTTCAGCATCCTTATCTGTTTGATCGAGAGTTTCGAACAACTGATTGCTTAAATTGTCACCAATTTGCTCTGTATAATTAGGAAACTGATTAACACCCAATATATTATCCCGACGTGTTGCCACCGCTTTTATCCGTTTTGCAGCCATTTCATTCACCTGGGCCTGAACAAAACCCTGGCGGAATGCAGCAATAAATCCACCTTTCTCCTGGATTTCAAGGAAAAGCTTCCATGACTGTTCGGCGATAGAAGCGGTTAAAGTTTCGATATAATAAGATCCTGCAGCAGGATCGGCAATTTTATCAAAATGAGCCTCTTCCTTCAGAACAGCCTGCTGGTTGCGGGCAATACGTTCCGAAATATCGGTAGGCTGCTCATATACAATATCAAACGGAAGTACTGTCAATGAATCGGTTCCACCCAATATCGCCGACATTGCCTCTGTTTCGGTACGAAGTACGTTTACATAGGGATCATAAATTGTTTTATTCCAGACAGAGGTCTCGGAATGAATATTCATTTCACAGGCACACAGGCATAGGTCACTATTACAATTGTTATCACATTTGCAATCAGGGCCGCATTCGCATTTTGGGTTGTATGCCTTTACAATATTTGCCCATAACATTCGTGCTGCACGAAGTTTAGCCAATTCCATAAAATAATTACCACCAATACCGAAGTTAAAACGGATGCGCGGAGCAACTGCACCTGCATTCATCCCGTTTTCCGTGAGCCGGGTAAGATACTCGGCCCCGATAGCCAAAGAGAAACCCAACTCCTGCACAATGGAAGCCCCGGCATTGTTGAAATTCCTGCCGTTAACGCCTATCAATTGAATACCTTTATATTCGCTAGCTGACTCCAGCACCTCTTTCACACGGACAAAAGCCTCGGTTTCGCTGGAGCAAAATTTTCCTTTGAGCGTAAAGACACCAATAGGATCGAAGTTGACGGATGCTTTCATCTCGCCAGGATTGACTTTTTGATCTTTCAGAAATGCAACCAGGCTTTTTACCAATGGCAGGTTTTTGCAGGTCATCACAAAATTCACCTCTGTTTTTTCAAGAGAGATTCCCCTTAACAGTTGTATCAAATCATCCACACTGATCTCCCGGTAGTTTTTAAAAACAAAGCCAACAGATGCAACACCTTTAGAGATGATATCCAATGCTTTCTGATTAGCCTCAACAAGATTAACAACCTCGATATCCTGTCGGATTAACCAGTTGTTTCCTGCTTTGCGATTTCCGCGAACGAAGGGAAACTGTCCGGGTAAAGTCCCCACAAATTCAAGTCCGTTCAAATTTTCATCACGATAATACGGACGGACGTTAATCCCCTCATTCGTTCGCCAAATAAGGGTTTTGTCATAATCTTTTCCCTTTAAGTCTGTGTTAATCTGGGCCTCCCACGCTTCGGTCGATACAGGGGGAAACTCCGAAAATAATTTTATATCTTTCTCATTCATAATTAAATAACTATTTGGAAAAATCGAATTGCAAAGTTAAAGGTTTATAACTGAATAACCTGAAAAAGAACTTGGTTTTTTGTAATAAATGACAATAATCAGATTTTGTTAACTTTGTATTACATATATATAAAATTACATATATCAATAGAATAGGCTCATGAATCAGATGACAATCACACAGCGATCGGCTTTAACGATTGCTGTATTAACCTCCTTTTTAGCACCATTCCTGATATCGGGAGTGAATATTGCATTGCCGGCAATTGAAATTGAATTTGATCTTGATGCTGTGGCGCTGAGCTGGGTTGTAACTTCCTACCTGCTTGCATCGGCTGTTTTTTTGCTCCCTATCGGGAAATTTGCTGATATCCGGGGACAAAAATTTGTTTTCCAGGGAGGAGTCATCATCTTCACAATAGCAACTGCCCTTTGCGGAATTGCTCCCAATGGACTGTCATTAATTATATTAAGGATTATACAGGGACTTGGCGCTTCTATGACAATCACGACGAGTGCTCCCATACTTGTCGCCGTCTTTCCTCCGGCTGAACGCGGCAAGGTACTTGGACTCAATGTTGCAGCAGTCTATCTCGGTTTATCCATGGGACCATTTATGGGTGGACTTCTCACACAATATTTTGGGTGGCGCAGTATATTTCTTTTTTGCGTCCCTTTGGGAATTGTTGCTGTTTTATTGGTGTTTTTCAAATTGAAGACCACTCCTACAACCAAAACCACTGGCAAAATTGATCATATTGGGGCATTTTACTATTCTGCCGGACTTATCGCTGTAGTTTACAGCTCATCAAACCTGAATAAACCATTTGGCTGGCCGTTGCTGATCACCGGCATGCTGTTTCTTTTCCTATTTATCTTACGATGTAAAAAATCTGCCTATCCGATTTTTGAGATCTCCCTGTTTACGCGCAACCGCCTGTTTGCCTTTTCGAACATTGCAGCATTGATCAACTACAGCGCCACTTTTTCGCTGGTTTTTCTGATGAGTCTTTTCCTTCAGAAAATCAAAGGATTCACCCCGCAGCAAGCGGGAACTATTCTTGTCGCCCAGCCCTTGATGATGACCCTCCTTTCACCCTTCGCGGGGAAACTCTCCGACAGGATTGAACCCAGGAAGCTTGCCACAGCCGGGATGCTGATCAGTGCAATTGGTTTGTTCATGCTGGCATTTATCGGTCAGCATACTCCAGTCTACATGA
>Ga0208789_1001065_pt1 | contig 17780 bp, 16 predicted proteins | sample Methanotroph_Enr_FD_187368 | JGI IMG/M metagenome (GOLD analysis project Ga0208789, IMG submission 187368) | Enriched soil microbial communities from Old Woman Creek wetland in Ohio, USA - Methanotroph_Enrichment_5 (SPAdes) (version 2) | ecosystem: Environmental > Terrestrial > Soil > Wetlands...
TCCTGAGCGACTATTTCATTATCAGCAAAATGCAAGCCAGATTAGAGGATGTTATGCTTCGTGATGAACAATTCCACCTGGTATATTTCGATGCTTTCGGCCCGGATGTACAACCCAAATTATGGACCGAACAAGTATTTGCGCAATTATTCAAATGCCTGAAACCGGATGGGATACTTGTAACATACAGTTGTAAAGGCACCGTGAAGCGAGCATTGAAAGCTGCAGGATTTACTATCGAGAAACTAGCGGGACCGGCAGGAAAGCGGGAAGTACTCAGGGCAATGAAAAGAAGGGTTTAAGGATTTGGAGTTAGGTTGTAGGGTTTCATGTTTCAGGGTTTCAGAGATTCAGAGATTCAGAGTTTCAGGGTTTCAGGGTTTCAGGGTTTCAGAGTTTCAAGGTTTCAGAGTTTCAGGATTTCAGAGTTTAAGAGTTTCAGAGTTTCATGTTTCAGAGTTTCGTGTTTCCTAATTGCCGATCCAGTCATTTTTAATTTTCAATTCTATTTACTCAAACTGCAAAACAGTAATAATCAACATAAATCAGTAATAAATACAAGAACTATATGATACAACACATCAAAACTCCGGCTCTGATAATGGGTGCAGGAAATAAGGAGAAAAAAATTGAAGAATTTTTCGGACGTGTAAACTCCGACACTTCAGAAGTAAGCATTGCCCGGATGACAAGCCCCGAGGGCTGGGTTGAACCCGGTCAATGCCCGGAATTCAACGAATACACATTGGTTCTGAAAGGAACGCTGAAAGTAGCCAGCAGTGATGGAGAAATACTTGTATCCGAAGGGCAGGCAATCCTTACAGGAAAGGGCGAATGGGTACAGTACAGCAGTCCCTTTGCAGGTGGTGCCGAATATGTAGCCGTATGTTTGCCTGCATTTGCAATGGACCTGGTGAAAAGGGACGAGTAATCGCTGATTCAAATAATGTTCTTTCCGGAATTCAAACTACAGAAATGAAGAGTGAACATGGATTACTCACTCTTTGCTTATATTTATAGGTGTTTCCCGCTGAGCGGGACAGGCTGTGAGGTCTCTTCGCCAGGTTAACAATTCCGGGATTTAGAAGTAATCAGTAATTCAGTTTATTATTTTTACTTCATAAATAGCTAATCGTTAATCCTTGTTTTTGAAATAGAAGAATTTCAGCTTTAATGGCAGGTTCTGATTAGCGAAACGGATATTACATTTCAACAAACGAATTGGAAGCGCTGTCGTATTTCTTGTTAAAGATTCCAGCTTTCAGCAAACTGTTAATCGTATTGCGTACTGTTGTTATACGCTGACTGTAATTTGCAGAACCGATTGAACATAGATTTGTAAATGCGACGTCATAATTCCCGTTTGTATTCAGTGCATTGGCAATCCTGTCGTTCATTCCGCGCCCCTGGTGACGGATATCACAGATCATCTGGCATACTTTTGCAGGGACCCCGTTCAAATTAAAGCGTTTGTCGTATTCAACCATATTGTTTTTAAAATGTTGAATAGCAGTTTCGACCTGAACTTTACGATGGGCCGGATCGTTGCTTGCCCAATGCACCATACGGGCCGAACATATCAGTTCCTGGTTTTCGACCTCTTGCAAGGAAGGGTTCAGGTAGTCCATCAATGCCTGGGTAGTTATATCGTTTTCCAACTGTGAAAGAGTACCGGTTCCGTTTCTATAAAAAATACGGGAATCTTTCAACACCAGCTTTGGAAAATAGTCAGTGGCATTAGGTAAAGCGAGCAACTTACGGAAAAACTTAACAAAATCGCCATTCGGCACATGGGCAGCATATTGCATAAAACTGAAAGTGAATTTTGCCCTGTCGTAGGTATTCAGGCACAAGTAGGATCCCCTGCTTTCGGCCTGGGCTGTAGGATTAATATAATATGCCCAAAAACCGAAATCGGAACCATAATCAGCCGGATTGTAAACCAGGCCTGGCGTAACAGTTGTATTGAACAATCCAAAATTTCCGGCATATACTGTTCGGCTACCAATTACAAATTTTGGTTCCGAACTACCGTTTAACTTTGCATAATGAACTGTACGGCCGGTAGCCGTAACTCCGCTCGAAAGTGAAAAATCATGTGGCATAGCTTAAATATTAAAGGTTTATGGAATTAAAAATACACATTCATTCCGTTTAATGCTATTTTTAAAAGTAAATTAATGAATGGAATCAACAAAGTAACAAACGACAATCTGTTTTGCTTTTACTCCTTATCAATTAATTACCAATCAAGCCATTAACTCTGTTTGTATTCTAAAAATCAGTATCCGTTTATTTCCTGACAAATCCATGAAAATCCTGCACCGGGCAATGTTGAATATCAACTTTTTCGACCCATGCATGTGAAGGCCCCTGCTGACATGCGTGTATAAACAGTTCTAATTTTTCCGGCTCGCCTTCGGCTTCAATATAAACATTCCCATTCGACAGGTTTTTAACAAAGCCGCTTATCTCCAGATATTCAGCCTTTTGTATCACAAAATACCTGAACCCGACACCTTGCACATGACCGTATATGGTTAGAATTACGGCTTGTTTCATAATTTAAATATTTCGGATGTTGGATGTTAGATGTCGGAAATCAAAATCATTGATTTATCCTAGTTTATTCACTAATCACTATTTGTTATTCACTATTCGTTATTCACTATTCGTCTCTTGCCTTTTCACCTTTAATCATATTACATATTCAATCTACGTGTAATCAATTGTTCGACGATAAAAAACAGTTTCTGGGGTGATGCAGTACGCCAGGGCAGGTTATCAAAGTTGCCGCCCATTGCCAGATAATAATCAAGGTGGCCGGCTTCGAATTCTTGTTTTACGTGGCCACGGAAATTGAGGCATACTATCCAGCCATCTTCCAGTTCATCGAACCATTCCTGGTAATAATCGTCATCGGAGTAATGAAAATTGAGTACATTTTCGCCAATCAGTATATATTTGGTTATTCTGTTTTCGAGCAGCGTCTCAATTACATTACGGTAAAGGAACATAATATCGTTATACAGGCAATCGTTCCATTCGCCAATTAGTTCAATGATACAAAATCCCTGTTCATAATCTGCATAAAGCAACTTCACATAAAGTGTTTCGGAACCAATATAATCCCACTGCGGGTGAAGCAAATAATTATAGACTTTTCCGGTGCATTCAAATTCGCTGTATTCGCGCCCATAAAAAGGTGAGCGTTCATCTTCAGAAGCCTGGTAAAGGTCAAGCCAGTTATAATAGGGTTCAATATCGTGCATATACTATTTAACAACTATGTTTCGTAAAAGACAGGGAACAAGTGTTTTTTTTTTGATATCAGGTTTCAAATGTCAGATGTCGGCAGTGTATGGAAAGCAGTCTATTATGTGACACTTCACTATTCAGTTACAAAAAGCATAAAACGTATTACAAACCCATAAATTACTTCAAGCCCGCCATTTTTTTATGTTTTTTTGTTAACGACTTTGCCGGGCTTATCACGAAAGCTTGCCGGTTAAAATTAGTTACCAGGTTTGCCAGAACCGGGGTCATTTTCGCAGTAGTGCTTTATGAACTTTTCGCCCTTCCCGTACTATGATTTCAACAACCTCTTGAATGTCTTTTCTTGAAGTCCTGAAATTTACAATACAAGCTCTTAAACAATATTTGTCCGAAATTACAGCATTCGATAAAAACACTTCACCTCCTTTTTGCAATTCATTCAATAAACTTTCATTTAACGTGTTCAAATAAGTTTCGCCGTCTTTTCCGTCATGCATATAATCAGCAGGAACATATCTCAAAGTTGTAATGCTCAGATTTTGTGTTACTGCTTCAAGCTCAGAATGTTTTTTGGCTTCTTCGAATAACATTTGTGAGAGCGCTATGTTTTCGCCAATCATTTCTATGTATCCATTCTTTCCTACCTGCTGCAAAGCCATCCAAACCTTTAATGCCCTGAATCCTCTTGAATTCTGAAGGCCGTATTCGTAATAATTGAGAGTGGGTTCTTCGTCGTTACTACTGAAATTATAATAAACGGGATGCGCACTGTATGTGTCAATCAGATGTTGTGGATTTTTCACTAAGGTGCAACCTGCTTCAAGCGGTGCATAAAGCCATTTATGAGGATCGAGTGCAATGGAATCAGCTTCCTCAATTCCATTAAACAATTCTTTGTATTGCGGAATTACTGCGGCAGGAATTCCATAAGCACCGTCAACATGAAACCATAAATCATTCGCCTTACATATTGTCGCTATTGCAGAAAGATTATCTACCACGCCAGTGCTCACATCTCCGGCATTTCCAATTACAAGAAATGGTTTTTTGCCATTCTTTAAATCATCATAAATTGTTTGCGACAAAATTTCTGTGTTCATTTTATTGTCAGCATTGGTTGGTATCCATCGGATTGCTTTTAAGCCATGTCCGAATAAAACAGCCGCCTTTTCAATCCAGGTGTGAGTTGCTTTTGAGCAATAAAAAACCATTTCACTTTCAATGTTTCCTAAGCCGTCTTCCTTCAAACTCTTTGGTGCTTTGGCTGTTCTCGCTGCTAAAAAAGCTGTAAGGTTTGCCATGTTTCCGCCGCTCACTAATATTCCCCCAGATGAAGGCGCTATGCCAATAAATTCTGCCAGCCATTTCACTGTCTGCTTTTCAATAGCGGTTGCCATTGGGCTCAAGATATTGGCGCCCACATTGGGGTTAACAACAGAAGCTAATAAATCTGCCAATGCGCCAATTGGAGTTGGAGATGAAGTAATATATCCAAAAAATTTCGGATGCCCGTTTAACAATGAATGATTGAGTAACAAATCCGAAGTCTTGGAGAATAATTCCGAAACCGAGGTGCCTTGTTCGGGCAATGAATCATTTCCCAATATCTTTTGTATTTGCCTGGGAGTTTCACCTGTAGTAACAGGTTTTTCATCAATTGTATCCATGAAATTGGAGATAGTATCTACTAATTGATAACCAATTTTCCTGAATTCATCTTTATTGATTTTTAGTGGTGATTCCCGATTGTCTGCCATAATAATTCTTATTGGTTTTATTTAGACAAAGTTAATTCCTTATTACAGAGTTTCAAGATTGAACCTCACCGATTCATGATCGCAAACGGGCAGATTTGCTAATTTTTATTTCCTATTTCCCAAATTCACTGAATGCAGGCACAATGGCAGAGGAACGTGTTGCGGAGTAAGCTGCAAAAAAACCTATAGCTCCGTTATTGATGTTTCCGGTAACATTGGACGGAGGCCCGCTGAACAATGGATTTGAACCACGCAGTTCTGCCTGGGCTTCCATTATGAAAGTATAATATTCCTTGCTAATACTGTTTACTTCAACTGTTACCGTGTCACCCTGAATCAATCCTTCATCCGGTTTACCCTGTTGAAGATAAGCAACCGTTGCCCCATTTGTATAATTCCCATTAAAAAATTTATCATCGGTTGCAAACCATTCGTTCAGGCTATCGGTTAGCAATTGACGATTTCGAAAAATTAAAAACCTGTAAAAATCAACACTGGGTGGCTCCTGTACATAACATTTCACTTCCCAGATTCCATTTTTAGACCATTCGGGATGGAAGAGTAATCCAACCGAATCAAGCGGATTAATCGGATTTAGGATTGAAACAGCGGAATAATCTGCGTGACCGCCAACTGGATCTGCAAGCTTAATATTTAATGTATAAGTCCGGCCACTGATACCAAATACAGAAGGATCCGTGCGATATACTCCGGCAGTATCTTCATTCAGAATGAATGTTTGAGTTCCATCGGTAATACTCACATTTGCTCCGGTTACCCTTGGCGCAGGCTGATCATAAAAATAACTGGATGTTGTTCGGAGTATAACTGTTTGAGCCGTTGTATCTGTAGTAATGGCACCGTCAACTACCAGACGGACATAACTGTCATCAAGCTGAATATCTATTTTTTCGGTACAGGAAACAGCCAGCATCGAAAACAGGGAAATAAAAAATATTGCTTTGATATATTTCATTTAATTTTAATTATTCAACTGTAAAAAAACTTTGAGTTTAAAAATCAAGGTTCATAGTTCCCGACTCAGCATTCCGGCACACGGTACTTGGGAGTGGACAATCGAAATACGGCACCCGGAACCTGGCACCGGAACCAATTGATTTGAAAATACATGAATGTTTTATCTGCCATCTCGATTAAAACTTAAAGTTATACGTCAACGCCGGAATGATGGCAAAAAGGTACGTCTTTTCGGCATAAGTTACATTTGGATTATTTGAATCCTCCGTAAAGTTAATCGACCATGCATTGTGCCTGTTGTATGCATTATAAACAGATAAGTTCCATTCGCCGTGCCATTTTTTCCCTGGTTTTTCTTTACCCTTGAGTGAAACCGATACATCAAGGCGGTGATAATCAGGCATACGATATGCATTACGGTTCGAATATATCGGAATAATTGCATTGCCAACAACCGCGCGTCCGGTCGGGAAAGTTACCGGGAGACCAGTTGCATATACCCAGGTTGCCGAAGCCGAAACCCGTTTCGAGAAATCATAGTTGGCTACCACATTTACTGAATGCGGTTTATCATAAGGCGCATTATAAAGATTGCCTCCGTTAATTTCCGGGATTATCCGGAAAGATCTTGAGTACGTGTAACTTATCCACCCTGTTAGATGCCCTTCGTTTTTGCGAATCATGGTTTCAACCCCATACGAATATCCTTTCCCAATGCGTAATTCACCTTCGATATAAGGATTAAGCAGGAGCTGGGCATGATCGCGGAAATCAATGACATTTCTGAAATTTTTATAATACGTCTCTATTGAGACCTCGTACATATTCTGTTTTAAATTCCTGAAATACCCTATTGCAAACTGGTCGCATAATTGTGGTTTTACGTTTGGTGTAGCCGGGAACCAGATATCAAGAGGGGTTCCGGCAGTTGAGTTTTGCGCTAGGGTCAGAAACTGTGCGGCATGCGAATAGCTTCCCTTTATGGACGATACATCATTTACCAGGTAGGTAAATGCCAGGCGGGGTTCCAGGCTCGAATAGGAATTAAATAAATCGCTTTTCCCATATACTGTGCTGTCAACAGGGTTATAGCTTGCATCATAATGGTAGTATGTTCCGGGACCGATATTTTGAAACAGGGCGTATCTTAAACCATATTTAAGGGTCAATTTTTGCGAGATTTTATATTCATCAGAGGCATACAGGCTATGTTCCAACGCGTACTCAGCCGGAAGTATAAATTCGGTAACGGCGCTTTCGTTCCCTAGCCCGCTGGCTGTTCCGGGGAAAAATATATGATACATCGTAGTAGCTCCGAACTTGAGCGTATGTTTATTGGATATGTAATGTGTAAAATCAAAGCGGGCTGAATAATCGCGCATTTTTGAAGTCCATTTAAACGAATTCGCATCACCTTCGGGGGTTCCGAGTTCATAATTGTAATTCGAATAAATCAGGCTGAGGTTGAAGAAGAGTTTTTTTGAAAAAAGATGGTTCCAGCGTAACGAACCAGTCTGGTTGCCAAACCCCATGGAGGCAAACTGATTTTTAAATGTATCGCGACCGGCGTAACCCGAAAAATAGACACGGTTATTTTCGTCGATCACGTGGGTTACTTTCAGGTTTAAGTCATAAAAGTAGAGTTTATTGTCGCGAACATTTTTATCCTTTGCAAAAGGCAGGAACAAATCGGCATACGTCCTGCGTGCGGAAACCAGGAAAGTTGTACGATCCTTAATAATCGGGCCTTCAATGGTAAGCTTGCTCGATACGGTGCCAACACTTCCTGTTATGCCGAACTTTTTAGCATTTCCGTCCCTCATGCGAACTTCGAGTAAGGAGGAAAGTCTTCCTCCATAAGCAGCCGGGATATCACCCTTGTAAAGAATGACATCTTTTACAGCATCATTGTTAAATACTGAAAAGAATCCCAACAGATGCGAGGCATTATGAATGGTGGCTTCATCGAGGATAATAAGATTCTGATCGGAGTTGCCGCCACGCACACTAAATCCTGTTGAACCTTCGCTAGTTGACTGCACACCCGGAAGAAGCTGCAGTACTTTCACAACATCAATTTCACCCAGCAGGGCAGGCACTTTTTGTATGGTTTTAATATCCATTTTCACCAGGCTCATTTCGGGGGCACGTACATTTTCATCAGTACGCCTGCCGGTAATCACTACCTCGCCCAATATAGCCTGATAAGGCTGCAAACTGATATCAATAGTCAAATTTCTATCAAGTTGTATCGCTTTTTCCTGTGCAGCATACCCGACAAAGGAATACCTGAAGTTGTATTTTCCGGGTGCAAGACTCAGCGAATAAAACCCATACATATTTGTTACTGTTCCCACTTTCAGATCAGCACAATACACGCTAACACCAATCAACATCTCTCCGTTTGACTGATCACGCACATATCCGCTAAGGGTCACTTTTCCCTGATCGTTTTCGTAAGAACCCGCTCTGCTGATAAAGGGACGAAGAAGAAATGGAATGAAAACAAAAAAAAGGAGAAGTTTTCGCATGAATAAAATCAAATTCCGGTAAAAGATCGGTAAAACAAAATAAGATTTAATTATGTTCACAAATGAAATTACCTGAAAGCTGCCATCAGGAGATTTATATCCTGGAAAGGAAGGCGAAACGAATCGCTGAGAAATTTATTGGTAGATATCCCATTGTATAAGTACACACCCTGGCGGACCCCGTAATCGGAATACAATACCTTTTCGACTCCGCCTTCTTCACCCATTCGCAACAGGATAGGCGACAGGAAATTACTTAAGGCATAGGAAGCTGTATGAGGCACTTTTGAGGCTATATTAGGCACACAATAATGAGTTACTCCGTATTGTTTAAAAACAGGGTTGCGGTGGTCGGTTACCCTTGATGTTTCGAAACAGCCGCCTTGATCGATGCTTACATCAATAATTACAGCTCCCGTTTTCATTTGTTGCACCATTTCCTCGGTTACAACAATAGGAGTACGTCCATAAGCAGTATGAATTGCGCCGATAACAACATCAGCTGAGCGCAGTGCATTCATAAGCACCCGGGGCTGTATCATGGAAGTATAAACCCTTGTGTTCAAATTATTTTGCAGCCGGCGTAATTTATATACCGAATTATCGAATATCTTTACGAAAGCTCCCATGCCCAACGCTGCTCTTGTAGCATATTCGCCAACTGTCCCTGCACCGAGAATAACGACTTCGGTGGGCGAAATTCCCGAAAAACCGCCAAGCATCTTTCCCCGTCCATATTCAGGGTTACTCATGTATTCAGCAGCTACCAGCATCGAAGTATTGCCGGCGATTTCGCTCATTGCCCGAATCACGGGAAATGTTCCTGCTTTATCCTGAACATACTCGAAAGCCAATGCTGTAATGCGTTTCAGCAGCAATCGTCTGAAATATTCCTCGTTTATGGCTGAAGTATGAATGGAAGAAATAATGGTTTGTTTATTCCCCATCATTTCAATCTCCTCCATGGTAGGAGGCGCAATTTTGAGCAGTATGTCAGCTCCAAATATTTTTTTAGTATCGTGAATAATCTCACCACCCATCTCGGCATATTCGGCATCGGGGAAATGAGCTGCCTTACCGGCATCAGCTTCTATCAGCACCTGATGACCGTGATGAACGAGTAAACCCACAGCATCAGGATCCAGCGGTATCCGATTTTCCGAAAATGCACATTCCTTCGGAACGCCAATAACAAGATTTTTCTGACCACTCTTTACTTCCAGCCGCTCTTCCTGGGGCATCAATTGTTCCGAATGAAATATTCCGGAGTAGTTATTTTGTGCCATAACTCTATTATCTCAAAAATCAGAATGTAATGGTGCGCGTGGTGCCATCCGGCGAAACCAGGATATTTACATGTACCGTTTCTTCGGGCAACAAATTTACGATTTTTTCGGGCCATTCCAGCAAACAGTAATTTCCGCTGTAAAAGTAATCTTCATAACCGATTTCCAGCATTTCGGTCCAGGATTTAATCCTGTAAAGATCAAAATGATATATACTTGTTGAATCTTCTGTAAAATATTCATTCACAATAGCGAATGTAGGACTGCTTACCGTGTCAGTAACTTTTAAATGTTCACAGATTGTCTTGATAAAGGTTGTTTTACCGGCTCCCATTTCGCCATGAAAAGCAAAGATTCTTTTATCTTTATGAAATTCAATCAAGGCGGAAGCTATAATGTGAAGTTCATCCGGTGATTGACAGGTGTATATTTCGGGCATGCGTGATGGTTAGTATTTCAATGAATGGTTCATGTTATTGCAGGTAGAGAATTTCTGTTTTTTGTTGTGCCGAAGTGCAGGGTGCCGAAGTACCGGGTACCGATGTACAGGGTTCCGTTTGTCGGAGTGTTGGGATTGGTAGATTGTAACCAGAAACTTGATATCTGAAACCATTTCCCTATTTCCCTATTTTCTATTTTTCCCATCCCTACTTTGCTTTCATATAAATGAAAGGGATCATGATTTCCTCCATCGAAATGCCTCCGTGCTGGATGGTATCGCGGTAATACTGAACATAGTGATTGTAGTTGTTGGGATAAGCAAAGAAATCGACGCCCCGACAAAACAGATAGGTTGAACTCACATTGGTACGCGGAAGAAAAGCTTCAGCCGGATTTTTAACCTCAAATACTTCATTTTTATTATAATTAAGGCTTTTCCCGTTTTTATAACGGAGATTGGTATTGGTAGCACGGTCGCCAATCACTTTAACCGGGTTGCCAACTCTTACCGAGCCGTGATCGGTGGTTATAATGAGAGGTATCTTTTTTGCAGCCAGGAATTTAATAATATCGAGCAGCGGCGAATGTTCGAACCAACTTACCGTTAACGAACGGTATGCCGCTTCGTCGTCGGCTAGTTCGCGTATCACTTCCATTTCGGTTCGGGCGTGCGAGAGCATATCCACGAAATTGTAAACAATGACATTAAAACGGTTGTCCATCAGGTTGGGAAGCGTATCAACCAGTTTACGGCCTGCTGTAAGATTCAGGATTTTCGTATAGGAATATTTCACATCGTGCCCGAACCGTTTCATATTTTCACGAAGCAATTCTCCTTCATACATGTTCTTACTGCCGTCTTCATCTTCTTCGACCCAGTATTTTGGATATTTTTTAATTATTTCGGTTGGCATAAGACCTGAGAACAAAGCATTGCGGGCATACTGCGTTGTTGAAGGCAATATGCTGTAATACAATTCATCGCTCTCGACGCGGTAATATTCCTCAAAAATAGGCTGAAGCATTTTCCACTGGTCGTACCGCAGGTTATCGATTAAGATCAGGAACATCGAGCTGTTCTCTTCTATCAAAGGGAAAACTTTCTCGCGCAAAAGTGTATGAGATTGGATAGGCTTATCGTCACTCCGGCCATTCAGCCAATCGAGGTAATTCCGTTCGACGTATTTACAAAAAACCTGGTTGGCTTCATCCTTCTGCGAACGCATTATATCAATAATTCCCTGGTCCTGGGCTTTTTCGAGTTCGAGTTCCCAGTAAACCAGTTTTTTATAAACTTCGACCCATTCATTAAAATCAAGCCTGTTGCTGATTTCCATTCCTATGTTACGAAATTGCTGTTGATAGGCATGAGTCGTTTTTTCACTGACCAGCCGCTTGTTTTCCAGGTTTTTCTTTACACTCAGCAATATCTGTTTCGGGTTAACAGGCTTAATCAGGTAATCCGATATGCTTGCCCCGATTGCATCTTCCATGATATGCTCTTCTTCACTTTTGGTGATCATCACAACGGGTAAGTTTGGGTAACTCGCTTTAATGATCGAAAGGGTTTCGATGCCCGACAATCCAGGCATGTTTTCGTCAAGAAAAACGATATCCACTGTTTTGGATTTCAGCAAATCAATAGCTTCGTCACCATTATTCGTTGTAAATACTTCATACCCCTTGTCCTTAAGAAACATGATATGCGGTTTCAAAAGATCAATTTCATCGTCGGCCCACAATATTACTCCGTTTTCCATTTTTTTGAATTAGCTTTACTATATAACAATCAATAAGCGCATTTGTTATCTTTGCATACCTGGACTAAAAGAGTGAGGTCGAAGATTTTTTAATACCATCTGATACTAACATACTAAGTCATCCTTTAATGGTTTATTGTGTTTGTAAACGAATTAACGTTACTTTTATACAAATTTAACAAAATAGAGTGTCAACTGAACCTGCCTTTAAACGAAAAATAATAAACGACCCGCTTTATGGTTTTATTACCATTGCCGATAAATTGGTTTTTGATGTAATTGAGCACCCGTTTTTCCAACGCCTCCGGAGGATAGAACAGTTAGGATACGCATCAATGGTGTATCCGGGTGCGTTACATACTCGGTTTCAACATGCTATTGGCGCCATGCACCTTATGGGCCTGGCCATTGAAACACTACGATCGAAGGGATTTGAAATTTCGCAGCAGGAATCACAGGGAGCAACACTGGCTATTCTGCTGCACGATATCGGGCACGGACCTTTTTCGCATGCACTTGAACATCATATTGTTCACAATATTTCGCATGAGGAAATTACCCTCATGTTTTTGAAACAATTGAATACCGAATTCGAAAACAAATTGGAAACCGCCATTGCCATTTTCGAAAACACTTATCCCCGTAAGTTTTTACACCAGTTAGTATCAGGGCAACTTGATGTTGACAGGCTCGATTACCTGATGCGTGATAGTTTTTACACCGGAGTCAACGAAGGGGTGATCAGTACCGAACGAATACTGAAAATGCTGACTGTTGTGGATGATGACCTGGCCGTTGAACTGAAAGGCATTTATTCAATTGAAAAGTTTATTGTTGCCCGCCGGCTGATGTACTGGCAGGTATATTATCATAAAACTGTGCTGGCCGTAGAATATATGCAGATCAGCATACTGAACAGGGCCAGGGTACTTGCAAGTGAGGGAAAAGAATTGCCTGCTTCATCAGCCTTACAGTTTTTCCTGAGTCATCAGATCGGGAAGGAACAATTTGAAACATCACCTGCCATACTTTCAACCTTTGCTGCGCTTGACGATTACGACATTCATTCTGCAATAAAGCAATGGTCGTCACATCCTGATCCGATTCTGAGTTCCTTATGCACATCACTTCTTAACAGGAATCTCTTCAGGGTTATAATCACCCCAATTCCTTTCGCAGAAGAAAAAATTACCGAAATACGGAACAGGATATCAAAAAAACTAAAACTGGAAGGAGAAGAGTACCATTATTTTACCGGCCAGGGAGAAATCTCGAACAGCGCCTACGATCCCAACAACGATCGAATAACTATTGTAGATAAAGATGGTGAACGATGGGATATTTCCGGTCTGTCCGAACAGTTGAATATTGCAATTTACAATAAAACTGTTTCAAAGTACTTCACCTGGTTTCCTAAATGGGCCGACAAATGACAACACTTATTAAATAGATGTTATAAACATGTGATGCCCATGTGAATAATAATAGCTATATTTGCAAACTTTTAAACCAACTGGAATTTAACTTATTTGATCCTGATGGAATTTACTGCAAAAGACATCGCCGACCTTGTAGGTGGCACTATCGACGGAAACCCTGACGTAAAAGTGAACCGATTAGCAAGGATTGAAGATGGCGAACCTGAGGCGCTCAGTTTCCTGGCCAATCCAAAATACTATTCATATATCTATAGCACCCGATCGTCTATCGTATTAGTTCAGAGTGATTTCGAGGCTGAACAGGCACTTTTCTGCACTTTAATCCGTGTTGACGATCCTTATACTGCTTTTGCAAACCTGCTTGAGATTTATGATAAAATGCGAAAAGGCAAAACTGGAACTTCGTCCTTATCTTCGATTGCTTCGTCAGCGAAAATAGGGAGCAATGCCTATATTGGTGATTTTGTTGTTATCAGCGATAATGTAGTTATTGGTGATGATGTTAAAATTTTCCCGCACAGTTATATTGGTGAAAATGTTAAAATAGGCTCGGGAACAACTATCAATCCCGGGGTAATCATATATTACGACTGCACCATTGGAGCCAAATGCACCATACACGGAGGTTCCGTTATTGGCGCCGATGGATTTGGCTTTGCCCCGCAGAGTGACAATAATTATAAAAAAGTAGCTCAGATCGGGAATGTTATTATTGAAGACAATGTTGAAATAGGCGCAAATACAACGATTGACCGCGCTACCCTTGGTTCTACTATTATCCGTCGTGGTGTTAAACTCGATAACCTGATACAGGTCGGCCACAACGTTGAAATCGGAGAAAATACAGTTATAGCCGCCCAATCAGGAATTGCAGGATCGACCAAAGTAGGGAAAAACTGTATGTTAGGTGGCCAGGTAGGACTTGCAGGCCACATTGTTATTGCCGACGATGTTAAAATCGGGGCACAGGCAGGTTTAGCCAGTAGTGTAAATAAACCCGGTAGTGTGCTTCTCGGTGCACCCGCCATTGATATCAGCAGATTCCGAAGGATTATAGCCATTTTTAATAACCTTGATAAATTATATTACCGGATAGGGGATCTGGAAAAAACAATAAAACAATTACAAGCCGAAAGAATCGTCGACGAAAAAAACAGCTAAATACTACAGTTTACTTATATTTTAATATGTTTGATAAACAACGTACCATTAAAGAGCCGGTTACCATTAAAGGCTCCGGATTACATACAGGCAAACAGGTTACCCTAACTTTCAAACCGGCCCCTGCCGACCACGGAATCAAATTTTGCCGTGTTGACCTGGAGGAAAAACCGGTGATTGATGCCATTGCAGATTACGTGGTAGATACATCGCGCGGAACAACAATCGAATTTCAAGGTGTAAGGCTTGTAACTATCGAACACGTTTTGGCTTCGGTCGCAGGATTAGGCATCGATAATATACTGGTGGAAGTTGACAGCGAAGAAATGCCGATTATGGACGGCAGCGCCCGTTTTTTTGTTGCAGCCCTTGATACCGCAGGAATAATTGAACTGGATGCTATACGCGAATATTTCGAGTTCCGGAGTACTCTTACTCTTACAGACGCAAAACGAAAGAGTGAAATGGTACTTGTTCCTGACGACAACTTCCGGCTTTCGGTAATGATTGATTTTGAAACACGGATACTGGGTACTCAATATGCCTCAATCGCCGATATCGAAGACTTCAGGAAAGAAATTGCCGATTGCCGCACCTTTGTATTTCTGCATGACCTGGAATTCCTTATCAATAACAACCTGATTAAAGGTGGCGATGTGAGCAATGCAATCGTTTTTGTTGAACGCCTGCTCAGTGAAGCCGAACTTGATAGCCTGGCCAAGCATTTCAACAAGCCCAAAATTACCGTTCTGAAAGAAGGTATCTTAAATAACCTTGAACTTCGATTCCATAATGAACCTGCCAGGCATAAACTCCTGGATGTGATTGGCGACCTTGCTCTCGTCGGGATGCCATTGAAAGGACATATTATTGCTACACGTCCCGGACACCTGGTGAATACCAATTTTGCAAAACTCATACGTGAGCATATTAAAAATGCACCAAAAGGGCCTAAAATTGACCTCAACAAGAAACCAGTTTACGATATTAACGATATTAAAAAAATATTACCTCACCGTCCGCCATTTCTCTTAATTGATAAAATAATGGAAATTAGCGACAAGCAGGTTATTGGCGTAAAGAATGTCACTATGAATGAGGCTTTTTTTGTCGGCCACTTTCCCGAAGAACCGGTCATGCCCGGAGTACTCCAAGTTGAGGCTATGGCGCAGACCGGCGGGGTATTTGTGCTGCATTCAGTGCCTGATCCTGAAAATTACATCACCTATTTCCTTAAAATGGAATCCGTTAAATTCAGGCAAAAGGTTGTTCCCGGCGACACTCTGGTATTTGTGCTCGAAATGATATCGCCTGTCCGTAGAGGCATATGCCATATGCGCGGAATAGCCTGGGTAGGCGATAAAATTGTAACCGAAGCAGAATTGATGGCACAGATTGTGAGAAAGAAAGATACTTCAGAATAAAAATGCATGTTGCCGTTTGCCAGGTACAGGGTTCCATTTTTAAGAACTTTGAACCCAAAGCCCTTGAACTCCTGAATCACAAAACCAAAAATTTCAATTAAATTACTGCAATGAACCAGCCCTTAGCATACGTACACCCACAGGCAAATGTTGCCAAGAATGTAGTAATTGAGCCTTTTGTAAATATTGAAAAAAATGTTCAGATCGGCGAAGGAACCTGGATCGGGTCAAGTGTTACTATTATGGAAGGAGCCCGTATCGGGAAAAACTGCCGGATTTTTCCCGGAGCAGTTATTGCTGCCATACCGCAGGATTTAAAATATGCCGGCGAAGACTCATTAGTAAGAATTGGCGATAATACCACTATAAGGGAATTTGTTACAATCAACAGGGGAACAAAAGCAATGATGGAAACTGTTATTGGCAACAACTGCCTGATAATGGCTTACGCTCATATAGCTCACGATTGTATCGTCGGAAACAATTGCATCCTGGCTAATGCCGCCACACTTGCCGGCCATATTACGGTTGATGATTATGCCATTATTGGTGGGTTGACTGCTGTGCACCAGTTTGTTACCATTGGCCAGCACACAATGATCTCAGGAGGTTCGCTGGTTCGTAAAGATGTGCCACCTTTTACCAAGGCTGCGCGTGAACCGGTTTCTTATGTTGGGATTAACTCAGTAGGCTTACGCCGAAGAGGATTTTCGAACGAAAAAATCAACGAGATACAGGATATTTACCGCATCATTTTCCTTAGCGGTTACAATGTAAGCCGGGCTGTCGAAATCGTGGAAACAACCATGCATCCTACGGTTGAACGTGATGAAATTCTTTCGTTTATCAGCCGCTCCACACGAGGGATAATGAAAGGCTATTCGAAATCAAGAGAATAAATTAAATCGGCTCAGAAATTTTATGTAATCCAGTTTAACTGGATAATTAATTTGGACTGATTGAAACAAAATCTGTGATCTCCACGACAAATTAGCAAATCAAAACACTAAAGCTTTTATAAGCTATTCAACCAGGAATAATCAATTTCCCAAACCCAGAACTGAAAAATCCATGCAGATTATCCTGAACAAAATAAGCAGAAAGTTTAATTACGAATGGATTTTCCGGGATGTGGATTTTGAATTTGAACAAGGAAATGCGTATGCCATTCTTGGATCGAACGGTTCGGGAAAATCAACGCTGCTTCAGATTATTTCGGGCCACCTGCATCCCTCCGGCGGAACGGTAACTTACTTTCATAATAACCAGGAAATTCCGGTTGATGACTTTTTCAGGCATGTAACTTTCAGCGGCCCGTATCTCGAACTTATCGAAGAATTCACCCTGGAGGAAATGATCACGTTCCACAGCCGGTTCCGTAAATTCCGCCACAGCATGGATGTAAATGCGGTAATGGAAGCCACCGGTCTGATACGCAACCGCAACAAACCGATTAAATATTTCTCTTCCGGCATGAAACAAAGGGTGCGGCTGGCAATTGCCCTGCTTACCGAATCGGAAGTCGTGCTTCTCGACGAACCCGCTGCCAACCTCGACCGAAAAGCCATCGAATGGTACCGCAACCTGGTAGCCGAAAATCATAAAGACAGGATTATAATTGTTTGCTCCAATTCGCAAAGCGAGGAACATGATTTTTGTACACAATCCATTGTGATTGATGATTATAAGAAGAGTGGGAAATAGTTAATAGAAAATAGAAAATAGTT
>Ga0208789_1001066_pt1 | contig 17741 bp, 13 predicted proteins | sample Methanotroph_Enr_FD_187368 | JGI IMG/M metagenome (GOLD analysis project Ga0208789, IMG submission 187368) | Enriched soil microbial communities from Old Woman Creek wetland in Ohio, USA - Methanotroph_Enrichment_5 (SPAdes) (version 2) | ecosystem: Environmental > Terrestrial > Soil > Wetlands...
AAAGTTTGGGTTAACACTCACCAGGAATGGAAACAAATTTATAACGAAGCGTGGCGCCAGATGCGTGACTTCTTTTATATGCCTACCATGCATGGTTTGGATTGGAAGGCAATGCACGACAAGTATGCGGTTATGCTTCCTTATGTTAACAACCGCAACGACCTCACTTACCTGATCGGCGAATTGATTGCCGAATTAAGTATTGGCCATTCTTATATTTCCGGAGGTGAGCGTAAACCACTTGAAAGGATCAGCCTTGGCCTGTTAGGAGCCCAATTAAGCAAAGACGCTTCCGGGTTTTTCAGGATTGACAGCTTGCTGCAGGGAGCTAACTGGAACCCTGATTTACACTCACCGCTCACCGAAGTTGGCGTAGGTGCCGTAAAAGGCGAGTACATAACTTCTGTCAATGGCAAGTCAACCAAAGACATGCCGGATATTTATTCCTCTCTGATAAATAAAGCGGGGAAAAATGTTGAACTCACAATTAACGCATCTCCCGCCGAAGGTGGCCGCAAAGTATTGGTGGTTCCGGTGAATGATGAATCAAAACTCTATTATTATACCTGGGTTCAGGAGAATATCCGTAAGGTCGATAAAGCCACCAACGGGCAGGTTGGATATATCCATATACCCGATATGGGGCCTGAAGGACTAAATGAATTTGTTAAATATTTCTACCCGCAGCTGGCTAAAAAAGCTTTGATTATTGATGACCGTGGAAATGGTGGAGGAAATGTATCGCCTATGATATTAGAACGCCTGAGCCGGGAGATTCAGCGCAGTAACATGGCACGCAATGTGCAGCAAATCGGACATACTCCTACCAAAATGATGCTGGGGCCTAAAGTTTTACTCATCAACAGCTATTCCGCATCCGATGGCGACCTTTTCCCTTATGGATTCGAGAAATATAAACTGGGAAAAGTAATAGGCAAACGAACCTGGGGCGGCGTAGTCGGTATTAGAGGCTCATTGCCTTTTGTTGATGGCGCTGACCTGCGGAAACCTGAATTTGCAAGCTATTCAGCCGATGAAAGCAAATGGATTATCGAAGGGCATGGCGTTGATCCTGATATTGACATTGACAACGATCCATCGAGGGAATACAACGGTATTGACGATCAGCTTAACAAAGCCATTGAAGTAATTCTCGATGAACTGAAAAGTTATAAGGAACAGCCTGCTATTCCATCGCCACCGGATAAAAGCAAATAACAATTATAACATAAAACGGCGGCTCATATCAGAAGCCGTCGTTTTTTTGTTTTTCAAAGAAAATGTGTTAATACATTTGTGAAAGAATATACCTTAGATGATGGAATACGCAACACGTTATCAAACTCGAAAAAACAAATCTCCAAAACATTTCACGTATCGATTACTCTTTTGGTTTATTTTATACCTTTCGCAGAAAATAGTTTACTCTAAAATGAATAAAATACTGCTGCTCTTGATTTTCGTTCCTGTTTTTTCATTGATAGGAAAGGCTCAATCATCAAAACAGGAATTCGATACGTTGCAATTCAATAAACATCTTGAATTTGCAAACTGGCTTGTTGAATACGAATACTATACTCAACTTGTTTCCGAAACGATCCATTCACAGTCCGATATTACTGCCAACGAGTGGTTTAGCTACCGTGATAAAAAGGTATGGCATACCGTTGGCGGGAATTATACTGATAACTCTTTCACTATCCTCAGGCATGTAATATTTGATTCACTTAACACCATTTCGGATTATACCGGCAGTTACGATACCTCGGTACTGGAAGCTTCCGGGTCTGCGTTATCATTTGCAAACACTCAATTCCAGGGAATACGCGATACATGCAACATCTATTTTAATTCCTTCGTTTCCCCGAATCCTGACCAAACAATAAGCATATGGTTCCTTCCAGCCTTTCAGCCCAGCGGTCAGGCTATTTATGGATGCGAATGGGAATATATTTTCGACAGAACAGGTAGAAATCTTATCCGGCAAAATTCATACACCAATGTAATAACAGGCGTTTGGATTGGTCAACCCCGCGAATTGTGGCTTAACTACCGCAATACGGATAATCCAACGGTAGGGAGTGCTTTTTTCGTGCTCTCATTCCGCGATTACTTTACCCGTATCCATATTGATACCCGGATAAGCACCAGCACCACGACAAAGGATGCAAGCGGAAATTACACCTGGACGCATAAAATGAAGTGAAATACTATAAAGATATCATCTTTCGTATGTAAAAAAGTGGTCCTGGATTCCATGTAGAAATAGGCACATTTTTTTTTCAAAAGTCCGCATTTCAGATTTCTTTTATATTTACATTTGTTTCTAATCTAACTCCTATGCAAACCTGGTGGGATGCCCTTACGGCAATCGAAAAAATATTATGGTTCATTGCTGTGCCATTTTCAGTTATATTTATACTTCAGATGATACTGTCCTTTACGGGTATTGGAGGTGGTGCTACTGACCCGGGGGCAGAATTCACCAATATTCAAACCGATGTGTCTGCCGGGCACGATATATCGCATAGTAACGAAGATGCAGGTCCGGGTTTCAGCTTTTTTACTATCAGGAACTTTATTGCTTTTTTTACGGTGTTCAGTTGGTCAGGTTTAGCCTTCAACAATGCAGGGCTTAGCATAGCACTAACAGTTATACTTTCCGTTGTAATGGGTGTTGTTGCTATGCTGCTTATTTCGTCTCTTTTTTATTTTACATCTAAAATGACTGACAGCGGAAATGTATCTGTTAAAAATGCCATAGGTGCTACAGGCAAGGTATATATTCCTATTAAAGCTAACAAAGGAAACGTTGGAAAAGTACAGGTAACTTTCCAGGGATCCATCAGGGAACTGCAGGCTATCACTTTGCTTGATAAAGACCTGTCAACCAATACAATAATTAAAGTGACGGGCTTAGCTGATGAAAACATTCTGATCGTTGAGTCCAATTAATCATTTCAAAACTATATAAAAATCTTTAAACACTTCAAATTATGTCTTATCTGGTAATCGTTGTAGTAATTTTTGCAATCATCATTTTCACCACTTTTGTTTCCCTTTTCAGAAGGTATAAAAGATGTCCCTCCGATAAAATCCTGGTGGTTTATGGACGCACCGGCCTGAATAAAGAAGGTACAAACCGCTCTGCAAAATGTATTCATGGCGGTGCCGCCTTTATCTGGCCAGTGATTCAAAGTTATGCGTACCTCGATCTCACGCCAATAAGCATTGAAGTCAATCTGACCAATGCCCTCAGCCGCCAGAATATCCGGGTTGATGTCCCCTCACGGTTTACGGTTGGTATTTCAACGGATGTTTCGATTATGAATAATGCAGCCGAACGGATGCTTGGGCTACCTTTAAACGCTATACAAGAACTTGCTAAGGATATTATTTTCGGTCAGCTAAGGCTTGTTGTTGCAACCATGGATATTGAGGAAATAAATACCGACCGGGATAAATTTCTGGCCAATGTCTCTCAAAATGTGGAAGCAGAATTGCAAAAAATAGGGCTTCGTCTTATTAATGTCAACGTTACCGATATCCGCGATGAATCAGGATATATTGAAGCATTGGGTAAAGAAGCAGCAGCGAAAGCCATAAATGATGCTAAAAAGACCGTTGCCGAGAAAAATCGTGATGGTTCGGTAGGTGAAGCAAATGCCATGCAGGATCAGCGTATCAGGGTTGCAAGTGCCAATGCTACTGCTGTTGAAGGGGAAAACACCGCTAAAATTACAATTGCTCAAAGTGATTCAGCCCGCCGTTCAAAAATGGCTGAAGCCGAGCGTATAGCAGCAGCATCCGAGAAAGTACAAGCTGCAAAAGCACTACAGGAATCGTATGCTGCTGAACAGATAGCCGAAATGGCCAGGTCAGAGCGCGAACGTGCAACCCGTACTGCCGATATTGTTATCCCAATTCAAATTGAGAAACAGAAAATTGAAATTCAAGCAGAAGCCCAGGCCGAACAAACACGCAGGGTCGCTAAAGGCGATGCCGATGCCATACTTCTTAAAAAACAAGCCGAAGGACAAGGTATTTATGAAGTGTTGAGCAAACAAGCTGCCGGTTTCGATAAGCTGGTTGAAGCAGCCAATAATAATACGCGCGATGCCGTCCTGATGCTGATTGCCGACCGGCTTCCCGAAATTATAAAAACCCAGGTTGAAGCGATCAGCAACATTAAAATCGACAAAGTAACTGTATGGGACAATCTCTCAGCAGGTGCTGATGGAAAAACACCGGCTACAGCTAATTTTCTGGCCGGAATGATAAAATCAATTCCCCCGCTTGATGATATTTTCAGGTCAGCCGGCATTGAACTTCCATCTTATCTGAAAGGAGAAGAAAAACCTGCTGAGAACCCGAAACCCGAAAGTGAAATAAAAGAATAGACCCTTAAGTTTTCAGTATCAGATAATTATAAGAGTTTTGTTTTTCACTTTGTTTTAAACCGAATAAGCAATGCTATAATCAGGAATATTTTTTGAAAAAATACGTGCCGGAATTTCTGCTCATAAACTTACTACCCCCTTCTAAATACAGCATTTTGTAAAGCATATTTTCCAAAAAAAAAATGAAATTTCCAAGTATTTAAACATTTGATAAAGGACTGATTTGATAAAGCGTTGACTTTAATAATAAATGATTTTAAATAAAGTTTGGATTTTAACAAATTGTGTTTAAATTTGTGCCACTTCAACATGAGTATGAGCTGCAATCTCTGTGAATGATCTTGTTGTTTTCTATAGCATAAATTATCCACTATACTCATAAAGAAAATGAACATTTTAACTGGGTTGATGTTATTTATAAGAAGTTTATATATCACAACCTTATAGTGTAATTCTATTTATAAATCATTCGATGGAAGAAAAAATCAAAAAAATTGGATTGTTCATAGATGGGACTTTCTTTCTGAAAGTTAATTCCTATTACAGGTACCACCACGAACGTAAAAGCACCATTAACTTTAATGGGCTCGCTGAATTTTTGCGCGACGAAATATCAAAGCTCGAAAACGCAGAAAAACGGTATTGCCAGGTTGTTGAAACTCACTGGTTCCGAGGACGTTACTCAACCAGTCAGTTGGAGAAAAAATACCCTGACGAATCATACCGCCTCACTCAAATGACAAATGAGCGTCGTATCGACGACATTTTCATGTATGAGGGTATAACAACTCACAATTACCCTCTTTTAGTGGATTCCCGCACCGGGGAAGCTGAAGAAAAAGGCATTGATGTTTGGTTTTCGCTCGAAACGTATGAACTTACACTTCTTAAACAATTGGATGTAGTTGTAATTATTGCTGGTGACACAGATTATGTGCCGCTTATCAAAAAAATTAACAGCCATGGTACCAGGGTTATGGTTCTTGGGTGGGATTTCTCATACGAATCCACATCTGCTGCCGGTCGTGCTTATAAAGTTACAACCCGTACAAGCCAGGCTTTAATTGACGAATGCGTATATCCCCTGATGATGGATAAACGCATCGACGATCGTACAAGCAAAAATGACCCGATTGTCAATTCACTCTTTAACGTCTAAGATTAATTGAGAATATGGATAAAAAAACAGTAACTTCTTAACTGAAGTTGCTGTTTTTTCGTTTAACACTTCATCATTCTTAAAAATATTTTGCACTGTAAAACCACGCAGATTTATATTCCGGGTGATATAAATGTGAACAAGGTTGAACCGGCATCTCTTGCTGAACTTCAACAGGGGCACGACCTGTTTCAGAAAAATTGTGGTAAATGTCATAAGTACCTAAACCAGCTAAACATTCCAAAGATGGCTGGAAAAGATTCTTGTCAAGATGGTGCCAAAAGCTAAACTCAATAACGAGCAATCATATCTGGTATTCAAATATATTGTTAACAACTAAAAACTCATTCCTGAAAAACGAAAAAAGAGGCACCTTAACTTTGCCTCTTTTTTTGCATTGTAATCCCAGGTATTACGCCTGCCCTGCGGGTCCGCTCAACTGGAAAGGATAATCCCCGCCTTCGGTTTCAGTTATAGTGCCATGCATAGCCTCAAATTTGCTTATATTATCTTTTAATGCACGGTACAATCTTTTTGCATGTTGTGGAGTAAGGATAATGCGTGATTTAACTTTTGCCTTTGGCACACCAGGCATAAGTTTAATAAAATCAATCACAAATTCAGAATTGGAATGTGTGATTACCGCAAGATTAGAATAAATACCTTCACTAACCTCATCGGAAAGCTCGATATTAATCTGGTTAGGATTTGGATTTTTTGGATCATTCATTTCCATATTATTTAGCAGTTAATATTAGTTCATTATAATAAGATGGGGAAACCGATCAATAATTTTGATACAGTTTCCCCATATAATAATTGAGTTAGAAATTATTCAGCTTTTGAAGCCAGCATCTTGTCATACTCTTCGCGCGAACCCACAATAAGGTGTTCGTACTCACGTAAACCAGTTCCCGCCGGGATCAAATGTCCGACAATTACATTTTCTTTAAGTCCAAGCAGTTCATCACTCTTTGATTGAATAGATGCCTGAGTGAGCACTTTGGTAGTTTCCTGGAACGAGGCAGCCGAAATCCAGCTGCGAACCTGTAACGAAGCCCTGGTAATACCCTGAAGAACTTGTTTGGCTGTAGCCGAATTAGCATCACGCGATTCAACCTGGCGTTTGTCACGACGTTTCAACAACGAATTCTCATCGCGCAGCTTGCGTGCACTGATAATCTGGCCTGATTTTAGCGAAGTACTATCGCCACAATCCTCAACTACCTTTTTACCAAAAATCCAGTCATTTTCTTCGTTGAAGTCTATCTTGTTTACCAGTTCACCTTCGAGAAATTTAGTATCACCCGGATCCACAACTTCCACTTTACGCATCATCTGGCGAACGATTACTTCATAGTGTTTGTCGTTAATCTTAACACCCTGCAAACGATAAACCTCCTGAATTTCGTTTACGATATATTCCTGAACCGTCATCGGGCCTTTAATTGCCAGAATATCGGCAGGTGTAATTGCGCCATCGGAAAGAGGTGTACCGGCACGTACATAGTCATTCTCCTGTGCCAATATCTGTTTTGATGTTGAGATCAGATAGCTGCGTTCTTCACCCGTTTTGGATGTGATGATGATTTCGCGGTTACCACGTTTCAATTTTTTACCGAATGATACTACACCGTCAATTTCAGAAACAACGGCCGGATCGGATGGATTACGGGCTTCGAAAAGCTCGGTTACACGAGGCAATCCTCCTGTGATATCACCGGTTTTACCAACTGCTCGCGGAATTTTAACCAAAACATCACCTGCTTTAATTACTTTCCCTTCTTCTATCTGTAAGTGAGATCCAACAGGAAGGTCATAATTTTTCAATTCTTCGCCTACGCTGGAAAGAATCTTCATTGAAGGGTTCTTTCCTTTAACACGCGATTCGATGATAACCTTTTCCTGATAACCGGTTTGTTCATCGGCTTCCACTTTAAAAGTTACGCCTTCGGTAATGTTGTCGAAAACCAGTTTCCCTTCAACTTCTGAAAGGATTACAGCATTGTATGGATCCCATTCCGTGATCAGGTCGCCTTTTGCAACGGTGGCACCATTTGCAAAGTACAGGTTCGAAGCATAAGGAATATGACCCGATGCCAGGATAATCCCTGTTAACGGATCAATAATCCGCATTTCGGCTGAACGACCAAGTACGATTTGATAAGTACGCCCTTCATTGTTTTTATATTCAACTGAACGAAGTTCGTCAATCTCAATCACACCATTATATTTTGCGATAATTCGCGATGCCGATGCAATGTTCGCTCCGGCAACACCACCCACGTGGAAAGTACGCAATGTAAGCTGTGTACCCGGTTCACCAATCGACTGTGCAGCAATAACACCAACAGCCTCACCCTTTTGGACCATACGCCCGGTAGCCAGGTTACGGCCATAACATCTTGCACATACACCTTGTTTGGATTCGCAGGTAAGCACTGAACGTATTTCAACAGATTCAATAGGTGACTCTTCGATAATAGTACAGATTTCCTCGGTAAGTTCTTCCCCGGCCGAAGCAATCAGTACACCTGTGTGAGGATGGTAAATATCGTGTAGTGTAACACGACCCAAAATACGATCGTAGAGTGATTCAACGAGTTCTTCATTCTTCTTCAACGCTGAAGTAATACGTCCGCGAAGTGTTCCGCAATCGGGTTCGGAAATAATAACATCCTGGGCCACGTCAACCAAACGACGGGTAAGATAACCAGCATCGGCTGTTTTGAGAGCAGTATCCGCGAGACCTTTACGTGCACCGTGAGTTGAAATAAAATACTCAAGTACCGAGAGACCTTCTTTCAGGTTCGAGAGAATCGGGTTCTCAATAATTTCACCCCCGGTAGCACCTGATTTCTGCGGTTTAGCCATTAGTCCGCGCATCCCTGAAAGCTGCCTGATTTGTTCTTTCGATCCGCGGGCTCCTGAATCAAGCATCATATATGCCGGATTAAATCCCTGGTTGTCGGTTGCCAGATCACTCATAACCTTTTTTGTAAGGTTCGAGTTCGTATGTGTCCAGATATCAATAATCTGGTTATAACGTTCGTTGTTGGTAATGAAACCCATATTGTAGTTGCTCATTACTTCTTCAACTTCAATATTAGCTTTATGAATCAATTCTTCCTTTAACTTCGGAACAAGTACATCACCCAGGTTGAATGAAAGACAACCTTTGAAAGCCATTGTAAATCCAAGGCTCTTGATATCATCGAGGAAACGGGCTGCTTTAGCTGTGCCTGTTTTCTTCAGAAGGTCACCAATAATATCACGGAGTGATTTCTTGGTTAAAAGCTGATTTATATACCCAAATTCCGGTGGAACTACCTGATTGAAAAGTACACGGCCAACAGTGGTTTCAATCAGTTTTTCTACAAATACGCCATTTTCTTCAACCGGTATCCTCACTTTAATCCAGGAATGTAAGTCGGCTTGCTTTTCATTGTAAGCAATGATAACTTCCTCAGGCGAATAGAAACTCTTCCCTTCGCCTTTCATGATATGACCCGGTTCTGATTTTCGGCCTTTGGTAATGTAATAAAGGCCTAGAACCATGTCCTGTGATGGAACGGTGATAGGAGCTCCATTCGCAGGGTTCAGGATATTATGTGAAGCAAGCATTAAAATCTGGGCTTCCAGGATAGCAGCATTCCCTAACGGGAGATGGACAGCCATCTGGTCACCGTCGAAGTCAGCATTGAAAGCCGTACAAACCAATGGATGCAGCTGAATTGCTTTTCCTTCAATAAGTTTTGGCTGAAAAGCCTGGATGCCTAACCTGTGCAACGTAGGAGCACGGTTGAGCATAACAGGATGGCCTTTCAAAATATTTTCAAGGATTTCCCAAACTACAGGATCCTTACGATCCACAATTTTCTTAGCTGACTTTACGGTTTTTACAATACCGCGTTCAAGCATTTTGCGGATAATAAACGGCTTGAATAACTCCGAAGCCATATCTTTAGGGAGTCCGCATTCGTGCAATTTAAGTTCAGGACCCACAACAATAACCGAACGGCCTGAATAGTCAACACGTTTACCTAGCAAGTTCTGACGGAAACGGCCTTGTTTACCTTTTAAGCTATCGCTCAGTGATTTCAGTGCGCGGTTTGATTCAGTTTTAACTGAACTGGCCTTACGCGAGTTATCAAAAAGTGAATCAACAGCTTCCTGGAGCATACGTTTCTCATTACGCATGATCACATCAGGAGCTTTGATTTCGATAAGACGTTTCAAACGGTTGTTACGTATGATAACCCTGCGGTAAAGGTCGTTTAAATCGCTGGTTGCAAAACGGCCGCCATCTAATGGAACCAATGGACGAAGTTCAGGTGGAATAACAGGAACCACTTTTACAATCATCCATTCAGGTTTATTCTCACCACGTGTTTGTGCATCGCGGAATGATTCATAAACCTGGAGGCGTTTGAGCGCTTCCATTTTCCTTTGTTGTGATGTTTCCGTATTTGCCTTGTGCCGTAAATCGTACGACATCTGATCCAGGTCAAGGCGAGCCAATAAATCTACCAGGGCCTCGGCACCCATTTTTGCAATAAACTTATTGGGATCACTTTCGTCAAGATACTGATTATCTTTCGGCAGTTTGTCGAGATAATCGAAATATTCTTCTTCGGTAATAAAATCAAGAGTTTTAAGCCCTTCCGAAGCAAGAATACCTGCCTGAATAATCACATATCTTTCGTAATATATAATTGAATCAAGTTTCTTGGAGGGAACTCCAAGTAATGCACCTATTTTATTAGGCAGCGAGCGGAAATACCAGATGTGAGCCACTGGAACAACCAATTGAATATGTCCCATACGTTCGCGGCGAACTTTTTTCTCTGTTACTTCAACACCGCAACGGTCGCAAACAATACCTTTGTATCTGATCCGCTTGTATTTCCCGCAATGACATTCCCAGTCCTTCACAGGACCGAAAATGCGTTCACAGAACAATCCGTCCCTTTCAGGCTTGTAGGTTCTGTAGTTTATAGTTTCGGGTTTAAGTACTTCACCGCTTGATCTTTCCAGTATCGACTCAGGCGAAGCAAGGCTTATCCTGATTCTGGAAAATTTGTTAGCGGCTGTATTTTCTTTTCTGAAAGCCATATATCAAGAAAGGATTAACGATTAAAATTACTGTTGTTACACTCTAAATATTCTGAGGCCATACAAGGCATCATGTTACTTATAACATGATGCCTTGCGGCTTCCGGATATCTATTCGAAGTTTACACTAAGGCCTAAACCTCTTAGCTCGTGAACAAGTACATTGAATGATTCAGGGATACCTGGAATCGGCATATTTTCACCTTTTACAATGGCTTCATATGCTTTAGCCCTTCCAACTACGTCGTCGGATTTAACTGTCAGAACTTCCTGAAGAATATTGGCAGCACCGAATGCTTCGAGTGCCCAAACTTCCATTTCACCAAAACGCTGACCCCCGAACTGAGCTTTACCTCCCAACGGTTGCTGCGTGATGAGTGAGTATGGCCCGATTGAACGTGCATGCATCTTGTCGTCAACCATATGGTGAAGTTTCAGCATATAGATGTAACCAACTGTTGCAGTCTGATCAAACCTTTCACCGGTTCCGCCATCATAAAGGAAGACTTTTCCATTTTCAGGTAATCCAGCTTTTTCCATTAAGGCATTAATCTGTTCATTAGTTCCACCGTCGAAAATTGGAGTAGCAAAATGAGTTCCGAGTTTAGCCCCGGCCCATCCCAGCACAGTTTCGAAAATCTGTCCAAGGTTCATACGCGAAGGTACGCCCAGTGGGTTCAGTACAATATCAACAGGGGTTCCGTCCTCAAGGAAAGGCATATCTTCTTCACGAACAATTCGTGCAACAATACCTTTATTCCCGTGGCGGCCTGCCATCTTATCACCTACTTTTAATTTACGTTTTTTAGCTACGTAAACTTTAGCCATCTGAACAATACCATTAGGTAATTCATCGCCAACAGTTGCAACAAATTTCTTCCGGTTGTAAACACCCAGAATTTCCTTGTACTTGATGATGAAATTATTGATGAGCTGTTTTATGAGTTCATTTACATCCTTATCGGTAGTCCATTTGTTAGGATTTACATTGATGAAATCAATGCCCATTAACATTTTCTGGGTGAATTTCACCTTTTTGGGAACCATTTCATTTTTAAAGTTATTGTAAACACCTTGCGAGGTTTTACCGCTAACCAAAACCGTTAGTTTGTCAACTAACTTCTGTTTCAGGTCAGTAGTGCTTTTCGAAAATTCCTCATCAAGTTCCTTAACAAAATCCTTTTCTTTAGCCTTCAGTTTTTTATCCTTAACAACTCTCGAGAAAAGTTTCTTGCTGATAACAACACCTTTCATTGAAGGAGGAGCTTTTAGTGAAGCATCTTTCACATCACCGGCTTTGTCACCAAAGATGGCTCTGAGCAGTTTTTCTTCAGGGGTAGGATCGCTTTCGCCCTTTGGAGTGATCTTACCGATCAATATATCTCCTTCATTAACTTCGGCACCAATACGGATTAATCCACTCTCGTCAAGATCTTTGGTAGCTTCCTGACTAACATTTGGAATATCGTTGGTAAGTTCTTCAACACCACGTTTGGTATCGCGTACTTCGAGCGTAAACTCCTCAATATGAAGCGAAGTGAAAATATCTTCCTTAACTACACGTTCGGAAATTACGATAGCATCCTCAAAGTTATACCCTTTCCATGGCATAAATGCCACCATCAGGTTACGACCTAAAGCAAGTTCACCAGCCTGGGTTGCATAACCTTCGCATAATACCTGACCTTTTTTAACCTTATCGCCTTTGCGGACGATAGGCCTGAGGTTCATACAGGTATTCTGGTTGGTACGTGCAAATTTGGTCAGATTATAGACTTTTACATCATCATCAAAACTTACAAGTCTTTCTTCTTCCAGACGGGCATAACGGATTACAATCTGTACCGAATCCACGTATTCAACTATACCATCGCCTTCGGCGTTGATAAGTACACGCGAATCCTGGGCAACACGCGCTTCGATACCTGTCCCGACAATAGGTCGTTCAGGATTAAGAAGCGGCACAGCCTGGCGCATCATGTTTGATCCCATGAGTGCACGGTTGGCGTCATCATGTTCCAGGAATGGAATCAGGGAAGCTGCTATCGAAGCAATCTGGTTGGGAGCAATATCAATAAGGTCAACCTTCTCTTTTTCAATAAGAGGATAATCGGCCAGGTAACGTACTTTAACCTTGTCATCGGTAAGGCTACCGGAATCATCCATTGGTGTGGTTGCCTGGGCAATAATTTTGTTTTCTTCTTCTTCGGCACTCAGATACATTGTTTCGGTCATATCAACTTTTCCGTTAACAACGCCCTTGTATGGAGTTTCAATAAAACCAAGTTTATTGATCTTGGCAAAAACGCAGAGAGAAGAAATAAGACCAATATTTGGGCCTTCAGGTGTTTCGATAGTACAAAGACGTCCATAGTGAGTATAGTGAACGTCGCGCACTTCGAAACCAGCTCTTTCACGTGAAAGGCCTCCTGGTCCGAGAGCAGAAACCCTGCGCTTGTGAGCAATTTCGCTCAGAGGGTTAGTCTGATCCATGAACTGGGATAACTGGTTGGTGCCAAAAAACGAGTTGATAACACTCGATAAAGTCTTGGCATTAATCAGGTCCATCGGGGTAAATACCTCATTGTCACGGACATTCATACGTTCCCTGATAGTACGTGCCATACGGGCTAATCCCACACCAAACTGGTTATATAACTGTTCGCCTACCGTGCGTACACGACGGTTGCTAAGGTGATCGATATCATCAACCTCAGTTTTTGCATTTATAAGGCCAATGAGGTATTTGATAATTGAAATCAAATCCTCTTTAGTAAGAACTTTGGTTGCGAGTGGGATGTCCAACGACAGTTTTTTATTAATCCTGTAACGGCCTACATCACCCAAATCGTAGCGTTTATCGGAGAAAAACAATTTCTCGATAATACCGCGTGCTGTTTCTTCATCGGGTGGTTCAGCATTACGTAACTGACGGTATATATATTCAACAGCTTCTTTTGAGCTGTTGGCAGTATCCTTTTGAAGGGTATTAAAAATAATGGAGAAATCCTGCGAGCTGATATCGTCGCGGTGCAATAGTATTGATTTTGCGCCTGAATCAACAATCATATCTATATGATTATTATCAAGTATTGTTTCGCGATCAATAATTACATCGGTTCGTTCGATAGAAACAACTTCACCGGTATCTTCATCACCGAAATCTTCAATCCAGGTTCTGAGAACTCTTGCAGCAAGTTTACGTCCGACATATTTTTTCAATCCGGCTTTGCTAACTTTAATTTCCTCAGCGAGGTTAAAGATTTCGAGAATATCTTTATCGCTTTCGTAACCAATTGCCCTTAACAGAGTTGTTACGGGTAATTTCTTTTTCCGGTCGATGTATGCATACATCACGTGGTTGATGTCGGTAGTGAACTCCATCCAGGATCCTTTAAAAGGGATAATCCGGGCCGAGTATAACTGCTGACCATTGGTATGAAAACTCGTACCGAAAAACACACCGGGTGAACGATGCAACTGCGAAACAACAACCCGTTCAGCGCCATTTACAACAAATGTGCCTTTAGGAGTCATATAAGGGATCATTCCCAGATACACATCCTGGATGATAGTTTCAAAGTCTTCGTGCTCGGGGTCGGTACAGAAGAGTTTTAATTTTGCTTTCAGAGGAACACTATATGTTAACCCTCTTTCGATGCATTCCTCGATTGAATAACGAGGAGGATCGATAAAATAATCGAGAAACTCCAGAACAAAATTATTCCTGGCATCAGTAATGGGGAAGTTTTCAGAAAAAACTTTAAAAAGGCCCTCATTAATACGATTGTCAGGATTTGTCTCCAGTTGAAAGAAGTCCTGGAAAGACTTTATTTGTACTTCGAGAAAATCAGGATAATCAGCCTGGATTTTGGATGTTGCGAAGCTACTCCGTTCAGTTTTTTGTGAAGCCAAAGCCATGAAATTTAAGATTTAAATAAACAAAGTATTTTTAAACAATTAATCCCGATATAAAAATCGGGAAGAAAACTGACTACTTATTAATGCGTAGAGCAGAAATAAGAAGTCAGTTTGGTAATTGTAGTCCAAATAGCAATATTTACTTTATCTCAACTTCTGCACCTGCATCTTCGAGTTGTTGTTTAAGGGCGTTTGCTTCGTCCTTAGTTACACCTTCTTTCAAAGCCTTTGGAGCTGCGTCAACTAAGTCTTTTGCTTCTTTGAGACCAAGGCTGGTTAACTCTTTTACGAGTTTTACCACTGCCAATTTAGCTTGTCCCGGGTGCTTAAGAATAACATCGAATGATGTTTTTTCTTCTACTACAGGTGCTTCGCCACCGGCAGCTGCCACCATTACTGGAGCTGCTGCTGCTGGTTCAATTCCGTATTCGTTCTTAAGTATCTGAGCAAGCTCATTTACTTCTTTTACTGTCAGATTAACTAACTGTTCAGCGAAAGCTTTCAAGTCTGCCATTGTATTTGTTTTTTTTAGTGTTTTACAATAATTGATTAATTCATTTTGTACTCGGGCCTGTTTTTATGCAGGACGTTCGGACAAGGTCTTAATTACACCGGATAATTTCTGTCCACCGGATTGCAGTGCTGAAATAACATTGCGTGCTGGCGAGTTGAGCGCTAAAATAACATCGGCAATAAGTTCATTCTTTGTCTTAATTGCGATGAGTGCGTCAAGTTGATTATCTCCTATAAAGGCCATTTCTTCAACATATGCGCCTTTGAGCTTAGGTTTATCGGATGTTTTCCTGAATTCTTTGATCAGCTTAGCAGGGATACTTCCCTGATCAGCTATCATAATTGAGGTATGACCTTTCAGAACATCGTACAGAGGTCCAAAGTCCTTGCCGGACTTTTCCATTGCTTTGTGCAGCAACGTGTTTTTAACTACGACCAACTTTACATCCCTTTTAAAGCACAGGCGGCGAAGCTTGCTTGTATTTTCTACATTCATATCTGATATATCAGTAATATACAGATACTTAGCCGCTTGTAAGTCTTTTGTCAAGGATTCTATAAGTTGACTCTTGTCTTCTCTTTTCATAGCGATTTTTGTTCTTTAAAGATCAAGTACTTATTGTTACCGGAATTATTATTTGACCGATTTTTCATCGATACGTACACCAGGACTCATAGTACTCGACATGAACACGCTTTTTACATAAGTACCTTTAGCTGAGGAAGGTTTTAACTTAACGATAGTAGCCAATAATTCCCTGGCGTTTTCAATAAGTTGATCCTGCTCAAAAGATACTTTGCCTATCCCTGCATGAATAATACCGAATTTATCAACTTTAAAGTCGATTTTCCCGGCTTTCACTTCCTGCACAGCTTTGCCTACATCCATTGTAACGGTACCTGTCTTGGGGTTTGGCATAAGTCCGCGTGGACCAAGTATGCGGCCAAGAGCACCAACTTTGGGCATAATGCTAGGCATTGTAATAATAACGTCAACGTCAGTCCAGCCTTCTTTAATCTTCTGGATATACTCGTCAAGGCCAACATAATCAGCTCCGGCAGCTTTTGCTTCATCCTCCTTATCAGGAGTACATAGCACGAGAACACTAATTGTTTTCCCGGTTCCATGCGGCAAGGTAACAATACCTCTAACCATCTGGTTGGCTTTGCGCGGGTCAACTCCAAGACGTACATCAATATCGACTGAAGCATCGAATTTTGTTGTAGTTATGTCTTTGACAATACGTGCAGCATCAGCTAGTGTATAGGTAGCGTCCTTGTCGTATTTAGCTAAAGCCAGTTTTTGATTTTTTGTCAATTTAGCCATTTTACGTAAGGTTAATGGTAATAACACATTTTAATTCATGAAAGCCTGATCCCATGATCAGCTTTACATACTAGGGAATTCGCCTTGGACAGTAATACCCATACTACGGGCAGAACCTGCAACCATGCGCATTGCGGATTCGATTGTGAAACAGTTAAGGTCTTCCATTTTGCCCTCGGCAATTTCTTTGACCTGGTCCCACGTTACCGAAGCAACCTTTTTACGGTTGGGTTCGGCGGATCCGCTTTTCTGCTTAGTCACTTCAAGGAGTTGAACGGCAACAGGAGGCGTTTTAACAATAAAATCAAACGACTTGTCCTTATATACAGTAATCACGACAGGGGTAACCTTACCAGGCCTATCCTGTGTACGTGCATTGAACTGTTTACAGAACTCCATAATATTCACTCCCTTCGAACCTAATGCAGGTCCTACCGGAGGTGAAGGATTAGCCGCGCCACCTTTAATTTGCAGTTTAATTAATCCAGCAACTTCTTTTGCCATCTTTTGTTTTCTTAAAGGATTTGTACTTGCGGAAATAGGTAACTACCTACGATTCCTTTGCAACTTGCGTAAACGAAAGTTCCAGAGGAGTTTTACGGCCAAAGATTTTTACCATAACTTTCAGTTTCTTCTTTTCCTCATTGATTTCTTCAATGATTCCGCTGAAACTGTTGAATGGCCCATCAATGACAATAACCGTTTCACCAACGATATACGGAATACTGAACTCGGCGCCTTGCTCAGAGAGCTCGTCCACCTTGCCAAGTATCCTGTTTACTTCGGCTTGTCGCAAGGGTACAGGTTGATCTTTCGAGCCAAGAAAACCTAATACCCCGGGGATATTGCGAATAATGTGTGGTATCTCACCTGTAAGAACAGCTTCGATTAAAACATAACCGGGCAAGTAGTTTCGCTCCTTGCTAACTTTTTTACCGTTACGTACCAGGTAGACTTTTTCAGTAGGGATAAGTACTTGTGAAATATAATCCTGTAAATTGAGACGATTGATCTCGCTTTCAAGGTATATTTTCACCTTCTTCTCATTCCCGCTGATGGCTCTCACCACATACCACTTTTTCACTTGTTCGCCCATGCCGGATGGTGAATTAAAGGTTGGTTACCACTAAATACTAGACTTATTATGATAATAAAGGTTAAAATAATGAATAGAATTGTTGGAGAATAGTCTCAAACGATTTATCCATCAGAAAAACCACAAGTGCAATTATCAGGGAAGCAACTGACACAACTACTGCACTATTCTGCAATTCGCTCCATGTTGGCCATGAAACTTTATGCATGA